>OFGB01000166.1_pt1 | contig 50114 bp, 54 predicted proteins | sample 1521491 | NCBI WGS metagenome assembly OFGB01 (sample SAMEA3504095, study PRJEB24116) | mouse gut metagenome | biome: mouse gut; feature: mouse-associated habitat; material: faeces | place: Denmark | collected 2011
ATGAGAGACCGGTAAAACATTGTATAGTATTTTACACAGGATTATGGACTTGACTTTCATACAGCTAACTTTTTGTAAGCATATATGTTGTAAATAATTAGCAAGTGGTAGATAATATACATATCAGTTAAGGGAGGTATTTTAAAATGAAGTTAACCATTACAGATGAAGCAGCTAATAAATTGCGTCCATTTTTTGAAGATCAAAATGCCCTTGTTCTACTCGATTTTGATGATGGTGTTGGTCCTTTTTCCAAAGTAGGTGTATGTTCTTTAAACCAAGCCTTTCAATTAGTGATCGTTGATAAAACTGAAGACATCCACGATTATAACGAGAAAATAACGACTGAGCTTGGTGATGTATACTACAAAGGCTACTCTGACATGTACTTAGATCAAGTCATGCAGCTCAAATTAAATCCACAAAATATGACTTTGCGACTTGTAGGTAACAGTTCAGGGGAATTGACTCCAGTATTGAATGTTATCGATCTACGCAAAAATAGTTAAGTCTAATAAAATAGCCTAGGAGTTTCCATTCTCCCAGGCTATTTTTTATTTAGACAAAAGCTTTGATCAAGTAAATGATCCAAAGGTGAACTGGATAAAAGATATTATGTGGTCCAAGAAACAGTAAGTAATTTGGCTGATGATCGAACGGACCGATATATGACTTAATCAAGAGATCATAGACAATGTTATCGATCCCTACAACTAACGCTCCGATCAATAGACGCTTTAAATATCGTCGCTTATTACGCGTGTGAAAATGCTGGGGCCACGAAACGTCCTAAGAAATTGATCCATAAAGGCCAATGTAACTCTGGCCCAAAATACATATTCAAATGATCCACCAACATAAAAATCATTGCTAAAACTTTTAGCTGATAACCAGTTAGACCTTTTTAAGAAAACTAATCTTCTTTCTCTGCTGCATTTTTACTACTTAACGTTCAACTAGACGATAATAGACCCGAGCAGTTAGTTGATACACAACATAATACAGAATACTAAAGATCAGTGCAACCACGAGCGTAACAACTAAGAATAGTTGCCAGTTGGTGATCCCAAATAAAACCAACATCTTTTTGATCAGTGGAAAAGCAAAAGCAACGTGTAACATCGCAAAAGCTAATGGGAAAATGAAGACCATCATGATCTGACTGTGGATCACACGTTTGACTTCAGCTTCATCCATCCCAACTTTTTGTAAGATCACAAAACGTTTGCGATCATCCATCCCTTCAGACACTTGCTTGTAATAGATGATCAATGTCGTAGCTAATAAGAAAGCTATCCCTAAAATGATCCCTAAAAAGAAGAACCCACCATCAAAGCGCTTGACACTTTCACGATAGCTATCCTTATCCTGAAAGGAATACCATTGTTTATCCGCAGTTTTAGCAAACTCTTTGCTTAGTCCCCGGATGAATGCTTTACGTTTAGCTTGATCTTTAAGCTCAATATTGAAATTTAATTGATAAGCAGGGGCTAAGTAGGCGGCTGTTTCCTTAGTTTTGTATAATTCTTTTAATAATCCCTCGATCTGTTTTTGATCTTTCATAATTACAATATAGGAATCTACCGGGGAGGCATTAAGTAAGCCTGTGTCTTTCAATTTGTTGACCTGTTGCTTGATTTGATACTTATGGCCATTTAATATCATTGTCTTTTCAGGATAATTCTGCGTGGTAGTGTACATAAAGATATCATTTGGTTTAGTTAAGGTCAAATTATCTTTTGTTAAAGTATTATATTCACTCAAGCTGATCAAGACTACATTAGCAGCTTTATCAACATTTGAGACAGAATAATTCATCCGGTCAGCAGCTTTAAAATCATTAGCTTTTTTTGTAAACAATAAAGATTGACTAGTCTGGATATATTGCATATCACTTAATTTAACATCTTCTTTAGTAGCATAGTTTTTAGCTACTTGTTCGAGTTTTGTCAGTGGTTTTTCTGAACTGATCATGATATCGCGTGGAAACGCCTGTTGAACTTGATCGTTTGCTCCAAAAAAGAGCCCCGCTGTTGTTGAAACAGTAACTAAGACCATCGTTGATAAGACACAGATGCTAGCCAAACCGACCGCATTTTGTTTCATCCGATAGATCATCCCGGATACAGGGATGAAATGTTTAACATTATAGTAGTAGTTTTCATTTTTACGCAATAATTTTAAAACAACGATGCTTCCGGCTGTAAATATTAAGTAAGTCCCGATGATCACTAAAAGTACTGCTATAAAGAAATTAGTGACCGCTGAAACTGGAGATTTGATCGTAAGCGCGATCCAGTACCCCCAAATCAAAGTGACTAGGCCGACCAAAGCCAAGAACCATTTAGCTTTAGGCTCTTTTTCACCTTTTTGCTCAGCATGTAACAACTCGATCGGATCACTTTTAAAAATATTAAAAGCGTTGATCAAATATAACCATGCGTAAACCCCAGCGATAAATAAGATCGTAAGCATCAAGATCGAAGTATTCAAAGTAAATTTGAATTCACTTCCGATCCCCATCAATTTCTTGATGATCAGATACGCTAGCCGGGAAAAAATCACACCACTTGTGACACCTAAAACAATTGTTATAACCAAATTGATCACTTTTTCAAAGAAGGTCAACTTATATAGTTCACGTTTGCCCATACCTAAAACATTGTACAGACCTAGCTCGTTTTTACGTTGTTTGTTTAATATCGTTTCCGTATAAGTAGCAAATACCGCTGAAAAGATCAATACGATCACAGAACCAAAACCAAAAAGTTGAGTGATCGCTTCAGCACCTTGGAGTTTAGCCAAGCCTGGATCATTGGCGACCATCAACATCAAAGTATTTAAGGCCGTCAAAAAGATCATTGACAGTAAAAATGGTAAAAAGGCCTGTTTATTTTTACGAATATTTTGAAAAGCTAATTTAGCATAAAACATACAGATCCCCTCCTGACTAACGTGGTAATAATGACGCCATCGTCATATTGATCTTTTCTAAGAACGCCTTGGAGTCAAGTTCTCCCCGGTAAAGTTGATGATAAACGATCCCGTCTTTGATAAATAAGACCCGCTTAGCCCGACTAGCAGCTAATGAACTATGGGTGACCATCAAGATCGTTTGACCATTTTGATTTAACTGTTCAAAGATATCTAACAATTGATCTGAGGTCTTTGAATCTAACGCCCCCGTCGGTTCATCGGCTAAAAGTAGTGCTGGATCGGTAATGATCGCCCGGGCGACTGCCACACGTTGCTTTTGTCCACCAGATAATTCGTACGGATATTTTTCTAATAAAGTAGTGATCTCTAATTTTTCTGCTAATTCTTGTAATTTAGGTTTAGCCACTTTGATACTTTTACGTGATAAAACTAATGGGAGTAGGATATTATCTTTGACAGAGATCGTGTCTAATAAGTTAAAATCTTGGAAAACAAAACCCAAATGTTCACGTCTAAATGCTGCTGCAGCTTTCTCCTTGATCTGTGTCAGATCGTCACCGTTCAAATACAATTTACCTGACGTTGGTTTATCCAAAGTGGCGATCATATTCAACAAGGTACTCTTCCCAGAACCAGATTCGCCCATAATTGCTGTATATTCACCCTTATTTACTTCAAGTTGGATATCTTTTAAAGCTTCAACTTGAACGCCCTTAAAACGACTCTGATAAACTTTGCGTGCATGTTCGATTTTTAGTAATTCATTCATGATTATTTCCTCCGTTGTTCTAATTGATATATTAATCATAACAAGCCCCGTTACTTATGCCTACTTACAAAATAAATGGCAACCTTACAAAATTGTAAGGTTGCCATTTTTAAATAACATTAAAGTTAAAGTAACAACTTATTTATAATGTTTTGGGAAATAAATTTTGACCGTCGTTCCTTGGCCAACTTTAGATGTCAATTCGAGTTTACACCCTAATTTGAGCGCAACTTTTTGACTCAAATATAAGCCCAGACCACTTGCACGTTGATCTTGACGTCCATTATAACCGGTAAAACCTTTTTCAAAAACACGTGGAATATCCTGTGACTGGATCCCGATCCCAGTATCTTTGATCGCCAAATGATCACCGTTAAAAATAAACGTGATCGTTCCAGTGTTGGTATATTTGATCGCATTGAAGATCAATTGCTCTAAAATAAAGATCAACCACTTCTTATCGGTCGTAACTGTGGTGGTATCAAGGTCGATAAATTCCACGCGTAGCCCTTTTTGCGCAAAAAAGAGTGCATACTTTTTCAAGACTTCCTTGATCACTTTATCTAAAGCAACTTGCTCAAAAACAAGGTCAGAATTATCCAATTGTTGGCGCAAGTAATTTAACATCAGCTGAAGATACTCATTGACTTTGAACAACTCAGCTCGCATCTTAGGATCGTTTCCTTGCGCTTGGATCAAAAGGTCTAAGGCCGATACTGGTGTTTTGACTTGGTGCAACCAAATTCCAAAATCTTCTAACATCTCTTGTTTTTTCAAACGGCTATGTTCTAATTCTGCTACTAATTTTTGCTCTAATTCTTCAGCGATCTGTTGATAAAGTATTTCTACCTGACTGGTGCTTGAGGGTAAAAGCTCATGTGAAAAATTAGTCTGTAAAAGTTGTAACTGCCTGAGCTTTTTTTGCCACCGATCAAAGGCAACTAACGTATAGCTAAAAATTATCAAACAGCTAAACAGGAGGGTATCGCCTAAGATCACTTGGGTCTGATCATATAGGTATAACGTCAGACTTTGAGTTCCCAATAATAATACCCATACTAGATAAGTCGCTTTATGCTCCCATATAAAAGCTTTGGTCAATTTAAGCACTTGTTTCATTCTCGATCAAATACCCCTTTCCCTTGACCGTTTGGATCAGATCCTTGATCCCGACTGAAGCTAATTTCTTGCGGATCCGGGTGATATTGACCGCTAACGTATTACTATCGATAAAGTCATCGGCTTGCCATAACGCTTCGACCATCTGTGTCTTTGAGACGATCTGGCCACGCTCACGTAATAAAATAACCAAGATCTTAGTTTCATTGGGCGATAGATTCAACTTACTCTCAGCATTTGCGATCACGTTTTCTTCAGGCGTAAAAGTAAATCCTTGTAGATCGTAAGTATCGACTGTCTGTACTTGATTGTACTGGTAACTTCGCCGTAATAAAGCTTGGATCTTAGCTACTAACAAATTGAGATCAAATGGTTTGACGATAAAATCATCGGCACCTAAATTGATCGCCATGATCTGATTCATTTGATCAGCAGCTGATGAGATAAAAATGATCGGCACCTGCGAATGTTTTCTGATCTCTTGACACCAATGAAAGCCATTAAAATAAGGCAATGAAATATCCAACAAGATCAATTGTGGAGCAAGTTCTAAACATTCACTTAGTATATTTTGAAAATCAGTCACACCTTTGCAATCGTACCCCCAAGAGTTCAATTTCTCGCTGACGACTTGAATAATAGTTGCATCATCTTCTACTATAAAAATAGTTTGCATATTACCCACCTCGTTTTATACGTTTTAAGATCGTCATTAACAGTCCGATCGATAAAAACATACTGATAAAAATAATTATGAGCCAGCCAAATGGACTATCTTTAAATGGTAGTAAGACATTCATCCCAAAAAAGCCCGTCACAATGGTCGGGACCGTCAATAATAACGACCAGATCGTCAATAAACGCATCGTGTCATTTAAGTTATTATTCAACAAGTTATTATAGGTCTCCGAGACCTGGCCTAAGATCTGATCGGATAAATTAGCCATTGCTACCAACTGATCTGCTTCGATCTCAACATCTTCTAACTCTTCTCGTTCATTTTCTGTCAAAGAGCGGTAAATTGAAAGCTTTTTTAATTGGGCCAGTAGCAAGGAATTTTGTTGGGTCGCATTGACTAAATAAACTAAACCCATTCCTAGATCTGAAAGTTCCAACAAATTACGATTGGTCGTCTTGGTTTTTAATTTTTCTGTCAAAATCAAACGTTTTTTATCGATCTCTTTGATCACTGGGAAAAATGCTCCCACGATCTGATAAAGCGTCTTAAAGATCAAACTCAAGCGACTAAGATCGGGCTTGCGTGTGATCAACCCTTCAATAAACTCAGTCACATAAGCTGTTTTAGCTGTCGTAAAACTGTACAGCTCATTTTGCTTGACGATAAAAGCCACCGGTGCCGTTTCATAACGTTCACTATGTTTTTTGATCACATTAAAAACGATCAACAAAAGCTCTTCTTTTGCATCATATTCCACGTGAGCATTTTCGTGTTCATCAAGAGCATAACTCAATAGTTCTTGATCGAGCTTGGCTTGGTTTTTTAACTCCTGGACCACGTTTTCATCATCTTTTTTGATATCGATCCAAATAAAATCTTTTTTTGGACCAAAAACGATCTTCTTGCTCATCTTTCCAACCCCTAGCATTTATATATCTACCACAAATAATTTTAGCATAGCACAAAAAGCTAGCTGGATAAAGTTGCAAGACACTTTCTAATGGATGATAAAATTCATATATTAAGTGCAAAATTCTTTTGATCTTAGTATTAGTGTATCTATGTAACGCCTCTTGCTCATTTTAGCTTCAGTATTTTTTAATACAAAAAAGACCCTTGATAGATCAAGGGTCCTAAGCTAAAATAAGTCAATCTTATTTAACAGCATCTTTAAGCGCCTTACCTGGTTTGAATGCAGGCACCTTGCTTGCTGGGATTTGGATCTCTTTACCAGTTTGTGGGTTGCGACCCTTACGAGCTGCACGTTCACGAACTTCAAAGTTACCAAAGCCGATCAATTGAACTTTTTCGCCTTCTTTAAGGTAGTCTTGGATAGAACCAAAAACTGCGTCAACTGCAACAGTTGCGGCCTTCTTTGTCAAACCTGCCTTTTCAGCAACAGTTTCGATCAATTGTGCTTTGTTTGCCATGTGTTTCACCTCCTCAAGTGAAGATAAAGATATAGACATATCTTCTTGTCCATTTCTAAACTAGCCAGAAATGGTGAAACAATGACTAACAAATCATTGCTCAGTTAATAAGATATCATAGAAAGCCTAATATAGCAACGTTTTTAATCTTTTTTTTGAAAAAGAATACAACTTTAGATATAATTAAAAACTTTGAATATCGAAAATCACAAAAACATTATAAAGTAATTAAATTACATTCGACAAATCGTGTTATTTTTCTCTTTAATGGACAATATAATCAAAATACACTTACTCAGACCCAGTTACCACAGTTATGACAGCCTAATGATGTTCTTTCAAACAAAGTTCTCCTGCATCTGCTAACATCTTCAAACACTAACAAAAAGCTAATTGTTAAGTATGATAAAAGTCACCAACATTGGCTGAACCTTTTTTTAGACCATACATTATGATATGCTTATAATTATAAAATCAGTTCTATTTTTATCACTTATTATGGAAAAGAGGGTAACTACACATGGCTAAATATCAAATGAAATACTCCTTCGAATGGGGTAGTGGGGTCTGCCTTTGGTCCACAAATGAAGCTGCAGAAATTAAGTTTAGGGATGTTGTTGATGAACGACAACTACCGATTTCTCATAAATTAAAAGATTTACTTTGGTATCTAGTGGCTTATTATGATACTATGCTGGATATGGACAATGCGCCAGCTATATCTCCTTGGTGGACCGATGAAGATGAACTCATGTTTAATAAAAAACAAAAGTTTGCGTACGCTCAACTTTGTCAAGAATTAGGAAAAGAATATGAGATCATTTATGCTGCCGAAAATTGTATATAAAGTAAAAACCGCTCTGTACCACAGTTTTATTAAGACTTGGTGCAGAGCGGTCTCATCTGTTTTTGACTATAGATTTATCATTTAATTCTAAGCGTAGATAGTTTTAATTATTCCCACTATCTTCCACTGGCTTCTTCGACGAATAGTTGTTTTCCGTCAGTTCCTCTACACCACGCAATGTACGATTAATAGCTCTTGTACGTCTACCAACAATTTCAGTAAGAGTTTTATCGGCAGTTTGAAGCTGTCGCTGTGCTTTCTCAAGTACGCCACCAAATTTATCAAATTCTAACTTAACAGCTCGCAACTTTTCCCACACCTCTTGTGAACGTTGCTCAATAGCAAGCGTTTTAAAGCCCATCTGCAAAGATGCAAGAAATGCTGAAAGTGTTGTTGCACCGACTACTGTGACTTTATATTTATCACGTAGTTCCTCAAAAAGTGCCACATTCTGTATAACTTCTGCGTATAGTCCTTCTGTCGGTAGAAACATAAGGGCAAAATCTGCCGTTTTCGGAGGAACAATGTATTTATCATGAATATCTTTGGCAAAAGTTCTAATCTTGGCAGTAAGCGATCGTCTTGCTATATCGATCGCAGCTTTATCTCCTGCATCAAGTAACCTATTATAATCTTCTATTGGAAACTTACTATCAATTGGCAAAAGTAACGGTACATCCCCGTTGCCTGGGAGCTTTACAGCAAATTCCACTCGTTTACCACTTGCGATTTCAACATTCATCTCATATTGATTAGGCGCAAGAATATCCGAAAGTAACTTTTCAAGGCGAACTTCACCGTATGTGCCTCGTTCTTTAACATTTGTCAGAGCATTTTTCAGTGACTTTGTGTCGGCCGCCAGAGCTTTCATTTCTCCTAGACCCTGCCCTACACTTTCAAGCTGCTTATTTACTATTTCAAAAGACTTAGACAAACGTGATTCAAGTGTTTTCTGTAATTTTTCATCCACTATGCCTTGCATCTGCTCAAGCCTTTTTTCATTACTTTCTTGCAATGAATTCATCCTATCCTCAAGGGTCGTATTGATCTTCTCGATATTTTCGATATTCACACGCTGAATAGCTGAAAGTCGCCTGTCCACTTTTTCGCTAAACACATGAAATTGATCATTTTGCTCTTTACGGCTATCTTGTAAGGCAGTCACTACTGTCTTTCTGATCTGCTCATTTTTTTCGACACTCACATCTTGAATATTTGCTAATCTTTGTCCCATCTGTTCAAGTCTTCTCTCATTACTTTCCTGCAAAGAATTCATCTTATTCTCAAGGATCATATTGATCTTCTCGATATTTTCGATATTCGCACGCTGAATAGCTGAAAGACGACTGTCTACTTTTTCGCTAAACACATGAAATTGATCATTTTGCTCTTTACGACTATCTTGCAAAGCAGTCACTACTGTCTTTCTGATCTGCTCATTTTTTTCGACACTCACATCTTGAATGTTTGCTGATCTTTGTTCCATCTGTTGTTGAAATTCGCTAAGCTGCCTATTTAATTCATGGCGATTTTCGGATAATGTTTTTTGAATACTTGCTTGAATAACTTCAAAACGTTGGAACTGTTCCGTTGTACCACTTTCGATTTGTTTTCGAACTCCATCACGTTGTTCTTCAGCAGTACGCTGTAGTATAACTTTTAGTTCTTCAATATTGCTTTTCTTAGTTATATTCCATAGTTGCAATGCGATAACCACTAAAAGTAACACGATAGTTATACTATCCACCAAATACCTTACCTCCTACTCCTAATAATTCCTAAATCGTTCTGCACAATTAAAAGTACGCGTTTTCATTAGCATGCCATTATATTATAACATTTCCTGCAATATCATTTATTAACTTATCTTATAAATTTATATTTAGTTAAATAATTTTATTTAAAGATACACTTGTAATTATCAAATTGTAGTTTTATATAGCATTCTAAGTAGCAAAAAAACTCCCCACATTTCTGTAGGAAGTGTTGTGCGGGTCATCGATATCAGTTGACGGACACCCATTTTTTGATTGAAAAGGTGGCGTAAATTATATGCTCCCCTTAGAGTGGACCCAGAAATAATAGATTCTGCGAATACTCTAGGGAAGCATATCAATTTTTTATTTTCGTCGTCTTTCGATCACATGGATCGGTGTCCCCTCAAAATCAAATGCTGCTCGGATCTGATTTTCCAAGAAACGTTCATATGAAAAATGCATCAATTCTGGATCATTTACAAAGACGACAAATGTTGGTGGCTTAGTTGCCACTTGAGTCGCATAGTAGACCCGTAAGCGGCGCCCATTGTCTGTTGGGGTTGGATTATGCGCGATCGCATCCATGATAACATCATTTAAAACAGCCGATGAGATGCGACGTTCATGGTTGTGATTTACCCGCTCGATCAATTTTGGTAATTGTTCTAAGCGTTGATGAGTCTTAGCGGAAACAAACACGATCGGCGCATAACTCAAATACTGGAATTCTTGCCGGATCGTCTTTTCAAACTCTTTCATCGTATGATTATCTTTTTTCAAAGTATCCCATTTATTGACAACGATGATGATCCCACGTCCCGCTTCATGTGCATAGCCGGCTACATGTTTATCTTGTTCACGAATGCCTTCTTCAGCATTTAAAACAACACAAACCACATCAGAACGATCGATCGCACGCATGGCCCGTAAAACAGAATATTTTTCCGTATTTTCATAAACTTTGCCTTTTTTACGGATCCCTGCAGTATCGATCATGGTAAATTCCGTTCCATCTTCAGCAACAAATTTCGTATCGATCGCATCCCGTGTTGTCCCTTCAACGTTAGAGACGATCACGCGGTTTTCACCTAAAATTGCGTTGACTAAAGAAGATTTACCCACATTAGGTCGACCGATGAAACTAAATTTGATCGAATCGTCCTGTTCTTTAGCTCCATCTTTAGGAAATGCCTGGCAGACCTTATCTAATAGGTCACCAGTACCGATCCCATGAGTTCCAGAAAGTGGCATTGGGTCGCCAAAACCTAATGAGTAGAAATCATAGATCTCACTTCTAAGTTCAGGATTATCCACTTTATTTACCGCTAAAATAACTGGTTTATCAGTTCGATACAAAATCTTTGCTACTTTTTCATCAGCATCTGTGACCCCTTCTTTGACACTAGTCACAAAGACGATCACATCAGCTTCATCGATCGCGATTTGAGCTTGCTCGGTAATTTGGGCTAAAAATGGTTCATCCCCCATATCGATCCCACCTGTATCGATCAAATTAAAGGGTTGTCCGAGCCATTCGCCCTTCGCATAAATACGATCACGGGTCACACCAGGGGTATCTTCAACGATAGAGATCCGCTCACCAGCGATCCGGTTAAAAACCGTTGATTTCCCTACATTCGGACGTCCAACGATCGCAACGACTGGATTAGCCATTTTAATTCACTCCTTATAGTAATGTTTTAGCAAAAAAACTGACCCAAAACCTTTTACGCTTGGGCCAGTCAAAATGAATCTCAATACGTGAGATTAGTCTTCATTTTTCAAGTCGTCACCGACTAAGTCACCTAAAGTAAAACCTGTATCTTCTTCTGGGATCTCAACATGTTCTTCTTCGACAACTTCAACTTCTTTTTTATCAGCTGCTGGTTTTTCTTGTAAAGCTTTGATGGATAATGCTAAACGACGATCTTCACCGTTAACATTCAAGACCTTGACTTTAACGTCTTGGCCTGATGTCAAAACTTCATTTGGTGTAGCAATATGTTTGTGTGAAATTTGTGAAATGTGTACCAAGCCTTCAACACCTGGGAATACTTCAACAAATGCACCAAAGCTTGTCAAACGTTTTACCTTACCATCAAGAACGTCGCCTTCAGCAACTTTTTCTTCAATATCGTCCCAAGGTTGTGGCAATGTTTGTTTGATAGAAAGTGAAATGCGATCTTTTTCAGGATCAACAGCTAACACTTTAACTTTAACGTCTTCGCCAACTTTCAAGACATCAGAAGGCTTGCCTACACGTTCGTAAGAAATTTCAGAAACGTGAACTAAGCCATCAACGCCACCAAGGTCGATGAACGCACCAAAGTTAGTTAAGCGTGCAACTTTACCATCAAGCACATCGCCTGCTGCAAGTTGTGACATAACTTCTTGTTTCTTAGCTTCACGTTCTTGTTGAACGATTTCTTTATGCGATAAGATCAAACGGTTTTCGCTTGGTTCGATCTCAACGATCTTAAGTTCAAGTTCTTGACCCTTGTATTGGTTGAAATCTTCAACAAAATGGTCAGAAACCATTGATGCAGGGACAAAGCCACGAACGCCAGCGTCAACAACTAAGCCACCCTTTACAATTTGAGTTACAGGAACTGTGAGTGTTTCACCTGCTTCAAATTTCTTTTCGATTTCATCCCATACTTTACGGGCTTCGAGGCGACGTTGTGATAATAAGTAGCTACCGCCTTCTTTGTCAGAACCGATCTTAGAGATAACAACCAAGTCAAGCACATCGCCAACTTTGATGTTATCTTCGATCTCGTCTGCTTTAACGCTCAATTCGCGTGCAGGAACAACACCTTCAACACCGGTGCCTTCGATCCCTACGATAACTTGCTTTTTATCATCAAATGCCAACACTTCGCCTTTGACAACGTCGCCAACCTTAACTGGTTTAACGCTGTTTAAAGCTTCTAATAAATCCTTGTTTTCTGATTCACTCATGGACTTTGTCCTCCTTAACGACTAACTCTAATAACCATTTTAACTGAAAGCAGTTCAAAATGCTAGTTAAATTACCTATTTCTCTGTATTTTTAACAATTTTCATGATTTCATCGGTAACTTGCGCAATATCTAGTGAAGTAGTATCTAATAAAATCGCATCATCTGCCTTGATCAATGGCGAAACTTCACGGTGTGAGTCCTTATAATCGCGCGCTTCGATCTCAGCTTCTAGTTTAGCTAATGGTGTATCGATACCCTTAGCTTGATTTTCTTTAAAGCGACGTAAAGCTCTTTCGTGTACACTCGCAACTAAAAAGATCTTTACTTGAGCATTTGGCAAAACAGTTGTACCAATATCACGCCCATCCATCACGATCCCACCTTCACTTGCAATCTGTTGCTGACGCTCAGTTAAATTTTTGCGCACGCTAGGTTGAGCTGAGACAAGTGAAACATTATTAGTGATCTCTGGCAACCTGATCGCAGTAGTCACATCTGTCCCATCGACAAATACTAATTGTTCTGGCTCGTTAGGCTTAAAGCTTAATTCCATCGTTTCAAGCATTTTTCCTAGAGCTTGATCGTCATCTAGTGAAACACCCATTTGTAGTGCCTTCCAAGTTGTGGCGCGATACATTGCACCTGTATCGCAATAAATGTAATTTAATTTTTTAGCGACCAACTTTGCAACGGTACTTTTACCTGCAGAAGCAGGACCATCGATCGCAATTTGCATTTTTGTTTGCATACTATAATATATCCCATTTAAACATATAAAAATGTGTCCCAAGAAAAATAAGGACACATTTTTATTGTTTTTCCTCTCTTTTATTATTCTAAAGCTTATTTTACACGGATCTGTTGTCCTGGTGAAATACTCGAATTAGCTGTTAAACCTGGATTCAACTGTAATAACTGATCTAGCGTCAAACCATTATTGACCGCGACCCGATACAAGCCTTGACCTGCCGGAACAGAGATATACTGCTCTTGTTGGGAAGATTGTTCTGAAGAGTGTTCTTCTGAATGTTGCGATTCTTGTGAGCTTTCGGATGCATGTTGTTCAGCATTGGCTTGATTTTCGTGATCTGCAGGCTGTTCGCTACTTGCTTGTGCTTGGGTTGTATCTTGTGGTGCTACTGCTTGTGATGTGCTGTCAGACCGAGTATCTGAGCTTTTCTTTGTAGTCTTCTTTTTACTTGAACTCTTCTTTGCTACAGATTTTTTTTCGCTTGAAGAGACCACTTCGATCGAATCATCGTTACTTACAGTTTGCTTAGAAGCCCGTTGTGAAACAAAATAAAATACGATCGTACTGATAATGATGACTACAAAAACGCCTAATAAGATCGTTGTCAACATCGTGTTTCGTCTATTGCTCTGTCGACTAGCTCTTCGCGAGTAGTTTCCCTTATCATCTTTTATCTCTTCAAAGGTCTTTTCCCAAGGCTTTTTGGTGTGGTCGTTATTCTTTCGACTCATTTTTATTAAAATCCCCACTATATAAATATGGAATCATGTTACTAAGATCACTTAGTCTCACGATCAAAAAGAAATATAGTTTTTTCCTTTCTAAAAATTATTATTACTGCTAATGTCATATATGCATGGCAAACTATATAGTTTAGAAGCAACTATAAAACATAATATATCTTAGAGTTTGCTATATAAATTTATGATACCGCCGATAACAGTATAAAACAATATCAAAGTAATCAAATGTCAGCTCCACATTCTAACTTTTTAGCTAACATTCATAAATTATAGCTTGTTTTTATAATTAGCTCATAGTACTCACAAAACTACTAATATTACAAAATATAATAGCATAAATACTCCTAAAAATATATAAATAATCGCTTGAAATTCTCATTAGTTAGGTTTCTTTAAACAATTGCTGTAAGATCTCGCGATAGTCCTGTTCCTTTTTTCCATCCGCTCTTACTACGGACTCTCCTAACAAACCAAGTTTTTCTAATGGAAGTGGTTGATCAGCTCCACAACAAGTGTCTGAGCTATGGACGTTTTCAACTCTATCACCAAAATATTGTGCGATAAATTGACGTTTACAGCTACCAGTTTTAAGATATTGGTACATTTTTTGTAAGGCATCGTTACGCTCAGTTTGACGTTTTTTCACTAGTATTTCGATCTGATCTTTTTGATAACCATTAGCTAACAGCCGGGCTAACAATTGTGTTTCTTCACTGGGGAAATTTTGGAGCAATTCTTGGTGTTTAATGAAATACTTGATCTGTTGGGAGTTAGGCAAAGTTTTTTCGATCAAAAATTCCTGACGTTTTAGGTCGCCAGGTTCATATAGTAGCACTGCGATCCCTGGTCTACCGTCGCGCGAACAACGTCCGATCTCTTGTACATAAGCTTCAAGATCATTTGGCATGTGATAGTGGATCACATAACGGATATTAGGCTTATTGATCCCCATCCCAAAAGCACTAGTCGCACAAATAACATCTAATTGATCATTTAAAAACTGTTGTTGTACCAAAAAACGTTCTGTAAGCTCTAGATCAGCATGATAAACTGCACTCTTAAATCCCTTAGTCACCAACTTTTCATTTATTTCATCAGCTTTCTTCTTACTTGAAAAATAGACGATCCCTTTCCCAGCTAGCTTAGGCAGTAATGCTAGGAGATAATCAAGTTTTTTTTGCTCATTTGCAAAATTTTGTACCCCTAGATAAATATTGGAGCGATCAACGGGATACCGGATCACATTTCCTGTTTGCGATAATCCCAGACTTGTAGTTATATCTTGTGCTACTTTAGAGGTTGCCGTTGCAGTCAAAGCTAGAGTTAGTGGTCTATGTAGCTTTTTTCTGATTTTGCCTAAATTTAAATACTCAGGTCGAAAATCAGGACCCCATTGCGAAATACAATGGGCTTCATCAATGACAAATAGCCCTAGCTCTAATTGGCCAAGTGCGCTCAAAACCTCAGCCGAGCCTAACATTTCCGGTGAAACATAGATATACTTGAAACTGGCAATATTTTGTAATACAAATCTCTTCTCAGCAAAACTCAAGCGTGAATTTAGAGCCACCACTGCTTTTTCACCATTGAATTGTAGTTGTTCAACTTGATCTTGCATCAGTGATATCAGTGGTGAAACGATCAATACTGAACGCTTTAAGTATTTTCCTACAAACTGATAGCACAGAGATTTTCCTGTTCCCGTCGGCAAAATAGCTAAAGTATCTTTGCCAGCCAATAAAGACTCGATCGTCTCTTTTTGGCCAGTTTTAAATGTTGGATAGCCAAATCCATTTTTCAAGATGGCTTCAAGCTTTTCTTTCACTTGCAATTATCCTTTCTATTTGGCATAAACGATACTCAAAAAATGAGATCTCAGGGTAGCTTTCATGTAATTGTTGAAACTTCCAGTCTAAGACCGGACAGCTTGCAAAAAAATCCATGATCTGTTTTTTGATCTTTGGTGACAATAACCGTTCTCTTGGAAAATCATCCGCTAAAATAGCTACATTCAAGAGATGTTCTTGAACTGTACTCTTCCGTATTTTTCGTAAATCTGCGATCTCTTCAATACTTTTACCCGCTAAAAACAAAGAATAGGTCTTTTCTGTACTAGCCGGCAAATTAGTTAGACGTTTATAAGGCATAACAAGTTTTGCCAGTTCAAAGTTTTGATCAAGCAAATATTTAGCATATCGGGCACACAGATCACGCCATCCTACTTCGATCTCAGCTATTTGTAGTTGATAGCTTTTAGCTAATTGCGCTTTAGTCTGACCTAAACGCCCGTGTCCAGTTAATTGCTCACAAAAAAGTTGTGCATTCAATTCAGGCTCATGTGCTAAGAAATCGGTCAATGATGTAGTTATTTCTCCTAATAAGGTAGTTTTTCCATATCGTCTGAACCAGTTTTTGAAAAGCTGCTGCGCTTTAAGATCATTGGTGATCGCAAAATATTTATTGTTTTGATAACTCAATTCTGACGCAACTTGAACTAATAAATAAAATTGCTTTTCCCATCCTTTAAGATCAAACCCATTAAAAAAGGCTGGTTCGCGCAAAAATTGGTGCTTATTTTTCAATTCTTCGACCCGTGATCTACCTTTAACAGTCAAGCATATCCCCTTAGAAGTCTCCAATAGCAACTTTTTTTGACATAACTCATCTAATGTAGGTTCGAAATTATTTACATCTAGTGGTAAAGCGATAATATCCAAAAGTCCATATGCCCTCCCCCAAAATAAAGCCGAAGTTGTTAAATGGTTACTCAAGAGTTGGCGAATAACAGCTGGGCGTCTCGGCTGACTCTCGGAGAAATAAAGTAGCCATTTTTCTGATCCATAATCCATATACTCACCTCACATTAAAAGTCTTCACTTATAATATACGCTAAATTTGATATTTTTTTGCTAAATCTGAATAATTCTTTTAAATTTGTTTCAAGCAACATAAGTTAGGTTAAAAATATTTTTTGTAAGGTGCACCTAAAAAATACTTTTAATTTGACTTAATAAGGTGTACAATGTCTAAGTACCTAAAAAAGGAAGGACGGTTTTTATTGTGGATAAAAAACACGAAAAACACAAACTCGTTGAATATGCGAATGGTCCCTCATTAGAGGAAATCAATGGTACTGTTACAGTGCCTAAAGGGAAAGGATTTTGGCGGACCTTGTTTGCCTACTCTGGCCCAGGTGCCTTAGTTGCGGTAGGTTACATGGATCCAGGTAACTGGTCAACCTCCATCACCGGTGGACAAAACTTCCAATACCTATTAATGTCCGTTATCTTGATGTCAAGTTTGATCGCGATGCTTTTACAATACATGGCTGCCAAACTTGGTATCGTGAGCCGGATGGACTTAGCCCAAGCAATCCGTGCCAGAACAGGTAAGACGCTCGGGATCATTTTATGGATCTTGACTGAGTTAGCTATCATGGCTACTGATATCGCTGAAGTTATCGGGGCTGCGATCGCTTTATATCTTTTATTTGGTATCCCACTAGTATTTGCTGTATTTATTACCGTATTTGACGTTTTACTTTTGCTTTTATTGACAAAAATCGGTTTTAGAAAGATCGAAGCGATCGTTGTTGCTTTAATTTTAGTTATCTTGTTCGTCTTCACCTACCAAGTTGCACTATCTAATCCTGATTGGGGTGCGGTCTTTGCAGGTTTCATCCCTACTTCACAGACTTTTGCAACTTCTCCTGAAGTTCATGGTATGACACCATTGAACGGTGCTTTAGGGATCATCGGTGCGACAGTTATGCCTCATAACTTGTACTTGCACTCTGCTGTTTCCCAAACTCGTCAGATCGATCACAACAATGAAGAAGACGTTGCCGAAGCCGTACGTTTCTCAGCTTGGGATTCTAACATCCAATTAAGTGCTGCTTTTGTCGTTAACTCATTACTTTTGATCATGGGGGTTGCGGTCTTCAAAAGCGGTGCCGTAGATGATCCATCATTCTTTGGTCTTTACGAAGCTTTATCTGATACATCAATGCTTAGCAACGGACTCTTGATCTCGGTCGCTAAATCTGGGATCCTTTCTGTGCTCTTTGCCGTTGCCTTGCTTGCTTCTGGTCAAAACTCAACTATCACAGGTACATTGACTGGGCAAGTTATCATGGAAGGTTTTGTTCATTTGAAGATGCCACTTTGGGCACGTCGTTTGATCACACGCTTGATCTCCGTTATCCCAGTTTTGATCTGTGTTTCACTTTCAGCTGGTCAAAGCGCTGAACAAGAACATGAAGCACTCAACAACTTGATGATCAATTCTCAAGTATTCTTGTCCTTAGCCTTACCATTTTCAATGTTACCATTATTGATGATGACAAATAGTAAAGCTGAAATGGGCGAACGTTTCAAAAACTCACTTTGGGTCAAAGTTCTTGGGTGGCTCTCCGTATTAGTATTAACGATCCTTGATTTCAAGGGCTTACCAGATGCGGTAGCTGGTTTCTTCGGTGATGATCCATCGGCTGCTCAACTTCAATTAGCTAACGGGATCGCCTATGCTTTGACCGTTGTGATTGCAGCGCTTTTGATCTGGACCATGTATGAACTATACAAAGGTAATAAGCGCTATGCTGAAAAATTAGCTGCTCACCAAGCAAATAATAACGACTAATTCTTAATAAGTAGGCTGAAAAGCTACTAGCTTAGATTAAAAATATCCGATCAAATTTCCCAAAAATGAAATTTGATCGGATATTTTTATACTGTTTAGATTTTATATTCTCTAACTGAATAAACCCATACCAAAATGATTTCGCTATGTGATCTTTTACTATGGATGAAGATATTTTTTATGTTCGATCCAAACACTTAACTTTTTATAGATCAAAATAAAAGTTGTACCGATCACGATCCCCTTGATCAAGTTAAATGGTACGACCCCAAATAAGATCATCTGTCCTAAAGGAATATTTAATTTCATCCCTAACAAGCTCATATATAGCGGGATCGTCACGAGCCAGTTAAGTAAAGCTAACACAACTGTTAAGCTCAATGTTGCCCCTAAAATAGCTCTCACAACACTTTGCCATATTAATGACTTGTTTTTAAGCAAATAGTAAAGTGGTAAACAAAACGCTAACGTAGCCACAAAACTCAGGCTGACTCCGATCAATTGCGGTAATGACGGTCCTGAGATCATAAAATACAACAAGGAGCGTAAAAATGCGACCTGTAGCCCACCTAATGGTCCCAAAATGAAGAAAGCTAGTAAGATCGGAATATCCGAAAAATCTAACTTCATAAACGGTACGATCGGAACTATCACAAATGATAGAAACATCAAAAGATACGAAATAGCAGCCAAGCATGCTGCTACTATCCAACGTTTTACTGTCAAAACTAATTCCTCCTAAGAGGTCCATCTCACAGTAGATCCTATATCAAAAATAGACCGTTGTTGTTCATCTTGAGCAACAGCGGCCTATTTTCATCGGTAAAGTATCCACTCCACCCATGTATATAAAACCCTATCTCCTCTCATCCAGACTTTAACTGTCGGTACTGGGATCACACCAGTTCAGTCCCCGCAATAAACGAGGAGTCGCGGACTTTTACCGCCGGTCGGGATTTACACCCTGCCCTGAAGATAAACCTAAAATATTTTCACAGTTAGTTTATCATACTACCTTTTAAAAAACAAGTAACTTACTTATTTCCCAGCTCATAAAGGGCTTTTACTTCTTCACGTGTCAATTCACGATATTGTCCTGAGGTCAACCCAGCTAAGGTCAAAAAGCCGTAAGTTTCACGTTTGAGTTTCTTGACCGGATGCCCGACAGCTTGAAGCATGTTCTTGACCTGATGATTTCGCCCTTCATGGATCGTCAATGATACGATCGATGTATCATTTTTTTTATCTAAAGACAAGAGCTTAGCCTTAGCCCGAGCACTCTTTTTTCCATCTTTTAAACGTACACCTACGCGTAATTGCTTTAAAGCCTCATTTTGAACGAGCCCCTTGACCTTAGCTACATAGGTCTTATTAACTTTATAACGCGGATGCATCAAACGATTAGCAAGTTCTCCATCATTGGTCAATAAAAGCAGACCAGAAGTGTCATAATCTAACCGACCAATGGGATAAACGCGTTCGCTATGATCAGTAAAGTAATCCGTCACCACTTTACGACCCTTATCATCTTTAGCCGCGCTGATGACACCACGTGGCTTATAGAAAAGGTAATAGACCTTTTCTTCTCGTTCGATCAAGTGTCCATCGACCTCGATCACATCATTTCCGTCAACTTTTTGACCTAATTCTTTGATGACCTTCCCATTAACTCGAACTCGTCCAGCCAAGATCATTTTTTCACTGGCACGCCGAGAAGCTATCCCAGCGTTTGCCATTACTTTTTGCAGTCGTTCTGCCATTTTTAGTCACCTACTGCAACAACTGCAGTTTTTTTCCTTTCACTTTCAACTACTCTTCGTCATCTAATGCGTCGTTAAATAATGACATCAGATCATCTGAAGTAGCTTCATTTTTTTCGTCGTCTTGTGGTAATTCGGGTAACTGTGCTAGTGACTCGATCCCAAAATAATTAAGGAAATTTTCCGTCGTTGCATACATGATCGGACGCCCAGGAGCATCCATCCGTCCAGCTTCTTTGATCAGATCTAACACCAACAACTTTTGTAACATTCCACTTGATTGCACTCCCCGGATCTCATCGATCTGGATCCGAGTCACCGGTTGCTTATAAGCCACTACAGCCAGCGTTTCTAAGGCAGCTGATGATAATTCCGTCATTGCTGGTGATTCAAAATACTGTTTAACTAGCTCAGTTACAGCTTTCTTGGTCACCAACCGATAACGCTCTTCTGCATGGATCAACTTTAGGGCAGTATTGGCGTCCTGTTTATATTTTTTTTCGATCAAAGCTAACTGCTCTAAGACAGCCGGCTTCATGATCCCCGTCAACTGGGAAAGCTCGCGCGCTGTTATTCCCTCATTTCCACTTACAAACAGCAAACTTTCTATTTTAGCTTGATTAGACAGCATTTACTTCACCACTTACTAACTTTATTGGTCCTAAAATATCTTCTTGCGTGGCTTTGATCACTCCTTGTTTGACCAATTCAAGAAGTGCTAAAAAGGTCGTCACCACTAACTCTAAGGCTGCGTTTGCTGCAAATAGATCATCAAATTCGAGTGGCTCTTTTGCTTGTTTGACCAATTTTTCGACCCGCGAGATCTGATCTTTTAAAAAATAACGTTCGGATTCGATCTTGCGCATGACTGGTTTTTGGATCTTACGTTTGAGCATCAAGCGCGCAAAAGCTTTTTGCAATGCGGATATATCACAACTATCAGGGTCAAGTTTACCTAAACTAGCATCAGCTGGTACAAGTGCTTGTTCACGCGGATACAACTTCATTCTTTCATCAGCATAGCCACGCATATTTTGAGCAGCAGTTTGAAATGTTTGGTGTAATAACAATTGTTGCACTAAACCTTCACGTGGATCTTCGATTTCATCATCGGTTTGTAAGCTAGCTTGCTCATTGGGTAAAAGCATTTTACTTTTGATATTGACCAGCATTGAAGCTGTAACCAAATACTCCCCAGCAACATCTAATTGCATTTCCTTTAACTGGTGCAAATAGTCAATATACTGGGTAGTTATTTCAGCCATTGGAATATCATAGATATCCATTTGATTTTTCTTGATCAAATGCAACAATAGATCTAAAGGTCCTTCAAAATCAGGAACTTTAAATAGTAATCCTTTTACATTTGGCGTCGCTTCATTTTTCATTATGGTGCTCCCATTTAGCTATCAAGGCTGAAGCTTCAATATTACCCATGATTTTCTTATCTGGATAAAGTTCGGCTAAGTCATCTAGCATCAAAAAACACAACCCTTGACTTCTTTCCGTTGGTGTTACTGCTATTTGACGTACCATGATAAAATCTTCATTTATTTCGGTCCCTAAAACACCAACAAAATCACGATTCTCATTCTTCCATAAATATAGCACATGGGAACTGTCAGCTTCGTACCATTCAATTTCCGTCTTCAAATTAGCGAACTCTTTTAAATCAGGGATAAACGATAATAATCCCATTGCGATTTTTTCATAGTCGCTTTTATATTTATAAAGCATTTTTTCCTCCAATAGCCAATTGCTCTTCTGATTATGCTAGATTACCACAAATTCATGCGAAAGACAATCACGCATGCGGATGAGACTCATTATAGATCTTAGCTAAGCGCTTCTTAGATAAGTGCGTATAGAGTTGCGTTGTTGAAATATCTGCATGTCCTAATAGTTCTTGGACGATCCGCAGATCAGCTCCATTTTCTAAAATATGGGTCGCAAATGAATGTCGCAACGTGTGCGGTGTCACATTTTTCTTGATCCCCGCCAATTTGACCTGCTGTTTCAAATTTTTCCAGATCCCCTGACGAGTTAATTGATTTCCATGAAAATTTACAAATAAATAATCATTTGGTGTTCTCAATAACTTAGGACGCGCCGTTTTTAAATAGCGTTGGACCCACATTACAGCTGTATCTCCGATCGGAACGAGTCGTTCTTTTTGCCCCTTACCTAACGTTTGGACGATCCCTAATTCTAAATGCAGATCAGCTAATTTTAAGTTGATGACTTCACTGACTCGCAAACCAGTCGCATACATCAATTCTAAGATCGCACGGTCGCGTAACCCCAACGGCTTTTTTACATCTGGTGTTTGAAGCAACATTTCAACTTCAGACATTGACAATACTTCTGGTAGATGGCTTTCTTTTTTAGGCAATTCGATCAGTTGCATCGGATCTTTAGTGACGAGCTCTTCTTGCATCAAATAACGAAAAAAGCGTCTTAAACTCGTAATACAACGACTGATCGAAGTTCTGGCTTTTTGATGTTGTAGTTGGCTCTCTAGATACAACATGATCAGATCACGATCGACCTGAGTCAGCGTAATTTTTTTTTGTTCTAAAAATGCCGCAAACTGGCGCAGATCTTGTCCATAACTCAAAAGTGTATTTTTAGATAAACCACGTTCGACCCTAAGATAGTGTAAATAATCAGCTATCACTTCAGCTGTTGGTGGCATCGTCTTTCACTTCCTTGATCACTTGTTTTCGTTGACAATCTTGACAAATACCCAAAAAAGTCAACCGATGATCTGTAACTTCAAAATGATATTGCCGTGCGAGCCGTTCTTCAACGTCGATCAACATATCTTCATAGATCTCAGTTACATTACCACAAACACTACAGACAAGATGATGATGAAAATGTCCCTTATCACTTGTTTTTAGGTCAAAGCGAGCGATCCCATCTTCAAAACTGATCTTATTGACGATCTGGATCTCGGCTAAAACGTCCAATGTACGATATACCGTTGCTAAACCAACTTCAGGATGTTTTTGATGGAGTAAAGAATAAACCTCTTCGGCCGAAAGATGCCTAGTTTGATGCTCGAGTAACACCGCGATCGTTGCCTTTCTTTGAGGCGTTAACTTAAAGCCTTGTGCATGTAACTTTTGTTCGATCTTTGCTAACTGATCCAAGGTCATCTTCCTTTCTATCCTCTATTTGACTAAAATCAAATATCCATCTCGTTGCACAACTAAACCAGCTTTCATCAAATGTCCGACTGCGCGTTTAAATTGACCTTTACTGATCCCAAAATAGACTTTGATCTCAGCCGGATCACTCTTATCTGTAAATGGCAAACGCCCATCTGCATTATGTTGTAAAGCAGCTAAAAGCATTTGGGCATCATCACTGATAGCCTCATAAGCACGGGGACGCAATGAAAGATTCAATGTCCCGTCTGGTCTTATTCCGATCACTCTGGCCTTGACTTCTTGGCCTAAACGCGGTTCTTGATCACGTTCTGATGGATGAATAAAGCCTAATTGATAATCTTTAGTGATAACATATGACCCCACCATCTTCAAACGATAGACCGTTGCGATCACGTCTTTATTCATCATCTTTTGACTTGCAACATCACTTACAGCTTTAAACATCTCCATTGTAGCTAATTCGCCCCAGAGCCGTCCCTTATCATCTACACGTAAAGCGATCATCAAACGGTCACCTGCTTTAGGCCAAAGATTTTGCAATTCGGGTAAAGTATCGGTCGAAACTACGATATCTTTGTTAGGTAAACCAATATCAACGAAAACCCCTAAGCCACGTTGGACCTTTTTTACTTCTCCCCAGGCATAACGATCAAAACCACTCTTAGGTTCATTTTTAGTTAACTGTAATTCATGAGCTTCATTTTCATAAGCAAAGCCTGAGATCATAGCTCCTGGTTTCGGTAACTTCAAAAGTTCACTTTTGGCGATCCTAAAAGTCATTCCTTCTTTTTGCGCAAAAACATAGTCTGCATTTTCATCAATGACCATGGCAGTGATATTGCGTCCAATTAAATCTTTTAACATTATTATTATGACCCCTAACTATTCTGACTAGAAACTTCTTTTTCTATTTTACCTAAAAATACTATGAATTGCGAATTGTTGCGTTAAATACATCACAAATTATCATTATGTTCTCAGAAAATAGTGTTCTATAAAAACAGCGCAAAAGACTAAAGCACCTAGAAATAAATTATTATCAAATAGCTTAATAAGTTCATTCCATAATTACATAACCGGTCTTAGTTTTAAACAATAGCTGCTAGATCAAATTAGTCATTACTTCATCTTTTTCAAAATCTTGCCCTATTTATTTAAATTTAATTTTTTTATTTCCAACACTTATCTAAAATATCAATACTTTCTCTAAAAATATTATTGTCCATAGATATCTACTGTACTAAAACTAACTAAATTTTCTTCCGAAAAGCTACTACTGTCAAGTACTATGCTAAGCTTCTCATTTTCTTTACTGAGCGCAATAATTAAAAACAGCACGCATACTTATTCGGGTGGCATCACACATAACGTGATCATTTTTTTCTTCCCACTATTTGCCCACTAGATGTATTTTTCCCATAAATACAAAAAAGACCCCTGATATATCAAGGGTCCTGGCGTTAAAATAAGCGTGTGTTATTTAACTTGGCTCATAACTTCTTCTACAAAGTTATCAGCTTTCTTTTCGATACCTTCACCAACTTCGTAACGAACAAAGGCTTTGACCTTGCCGTCTTTAGAAGCCATGAATTTAGCAACTGTCAAGTCTGGGTCCTTAACAAATGCTTGGTCATCCAAAGCAACTTCAGCAAAGAACTTGTTCAAACGACCTGCAACCATCTTTTCGATGATATTTTCAGGCTTGCCTTCGTTCTTAGCTTCTTCAGTTAAAACGGCTTTTTCGTGTTCTACTTCACTAGCAGGTACTTGGTCGCGGTTCACGTACTTAGGATTGATAGCTGCAACGTGCATTGCAACGTCTTTAGCAGCCACTTCATCAGCACCTTCAACCACAGTTAAAACGGCGATCTTACCACCCATGTGTAGGTAAGCACCGAAGTTTTCATTGTCAGCTTTTTCAACTAATTCAAAACGACGCAATGTGATCTTTTCACCGATAACTTGTGTAGCTTCGATGATTTCTTCGTTGATCGTACCTTTGTCAGTCTTGATAGCCAAAGCAGCTTCTAAGTCAGCTGGTTTATTTTCTGCGATCAAACCTGCAACACGTTTTACAAGGTCCTTGAATTGTTGGTTTTGAGCAACAAAGTCTGTTTCAGCGTTGATTTCAACAACTGCAGCTATGTTCCCTACAACTTCAACATCAGCTAAACCTTCAGCAGCAACACGGTCGCTCTTCTTAGCAGCCTTTGCCATACCTTTTTCACGCAAGAAATCAATAGCTTTGTCCATGTCGCCATCAACAGCAACTAAAGCTTTCTTAGCATCCATCATACCTACGCCAGTTTTTTCGCGTAATTCTTTTACTTGAGCAGCAGTAACTTTTGCCATAGCCTAGTGGCCTCCTTAGAGTGATTAATTTAAAATACTTTTGGTATAAACACCATGGTGTATTCAAACCATAATTTTAAAAAAAGGCCATCTCAAGACTAAGGCCAAAATGCCTACCTAAAACCTGAGACAGCCTAAGTTTATTAACTATTCAGCATCTGTATCGTTGTTGCCTTCAACAACTTCAACGATTTCTTCGATGGATTCAACTTCTTCGCCGTTAGCAGCTTGGAAAGTTTCTTCTGAAACAGGTGCATCATCTTCACCTTGACGACCTTCGATAATTGCATCTGCCATCTTAGATGTGATCAAACGTACGGCACGGATAGCATCGTCGTTTGATGGGATCTTAACATCGATCTCATCTGGATCAGCGTTTGTGTCGACCATAGCAACGATAGGGATGTTAAGCTTTTGTGCTTCCTTAACAGCGATACGTTCCTTGCGAGGATCCACGATGAACAATACATCAGGGATACGTGGCATATCTTCAATACCACCAAGGAATTTTTGAAGACGATCGCGTTCTTTGATCAATAAAGCAACTTCTTTCTTAGGTAACACTTCAAATGTGCCATCTTCTTCCATTGCTTTGATCTCTTTTAGACGTTTGATACGTTTTTGGATCGTGTTCCAGTTTGTCAAAGTACCACCTAACCAACGATGGTTCACGTAGTATTGACCTGCACGTTTTGCTTCTTCTTCGATCGCATCTTGTGCTTGTTTCTTTGTACCAACAAACAAGATAACACCATCGTTAGCAGCAGCATCTTTCATAAAATCGTAAGCATCGTCGATCAACTTAACCGTTTTTTGTAAGTCGATGATGTAGATACCATTACGTTCTGTGAAGATGTACTTCTTCATCTTAGGGTTCCAACGACGTGTTTGGTGACCAAAATGTACACCAGCTTCAAGTAATTGTTTCATGGAAATAACAGCCATTACAATTAACCTCCAAAATAGTTTTTATTATCCTCCCCTATGTTCAACGATCAAAAAACTCAAATGAGCACTCTTTTGATCATCGCATAAGGTGTGAATTGTACCTTTATAGGCACTTTTGATATTATAACCTACTCCTAGAGCAATTGCAATTGTTTCTGTTAAAAAATCAAGCTTATTTTGTTTGAACTAAGGTCGGAGCTGTTCCGGTCTCGATCACTGATTTAGCTGAATCTGATGCGATATTTACCATATTTTCAACAGCTGTTTCAGTGTAAAAAGCAATGTGTGGCGTCATCACAACGTTATCTAAAGCAACTAACTCTTTGAACAGCTCATCTTTAACACCCGTTTCATTTAAATCATGGTTAAAGATCGGTGTCTCAAATTCATACGTATCTAAACCAGCACCACCTAACTTGCCACTCTTTAAAGCAGTAAGTAAAGCTTTAGCATCGATCAAAGAGCCGCGAGCCGTATTGATGATATAAGCACCATCTTTCATTTTTTCGATCATTTTAGCATCGATCAAATGGCCATCTTTGTCAGAACCTGGCATATGCAAGGTCAACACATCCACTTTAGCTACTAGATCTTCTAGCGTATCAATATAGATACCTTCACTTTCCAATTTAGGATCATGATATGGGTCAAAAGCCAAGATCTTAGCTCCAAAGCCCTTATAAATATCGATTGCAGCTTTACCGATCCGTCCTGTTCCAACGATCCCGACCGTCAAAGCTCTGATCTCTTTACCAACAAAAGGAGCCCAGCGATAATCATTAGCAGCCATTCGCTTGCGGAAAATATTTTGATTACGCAACAATTGGAGCAAGATCGCTACTGAAAATTCAGCGATCGCATTGGGCGAATAGGCCGGCACATTAGTTACAGCGATCCCATATTTTTTAGCTTCAGCTAGGTCTAAATTATCGACTCCAACATTTCTGATCGAAACATCTTTGATGCCATAGCTAGCTAGAGTCTCAAAAAACTCAGCGGGATAGATACCAGTTTGAAAGCTGATGACAGCATCGTACCCCTTAGACAAGCTCAAGTTTTTAGACGTAACTTCATCTGCAACTAATTTTATTTCAATATTATTTTCTTGAGACCAATTTTCAAAATAAGCACGTTCATCTTGACGTACATTATAAGCAATAAACTTCATAACGAACTGCTGCACCAAATGTGGATCTAAATGAAGAAATGCAGCCTTCCTTTCTTGAATTTTAGCTAGCTTTTTCTTGATGATCTCACATTTTAACTTCAAATCTAAAGCTAGCACTTCAACTTTTACTATAGCATAAGTCTATTTTAACAAATATTTCTCAGCAACTCCATGTTCGCGCAAGTAGCATTCCTTTTGCTGGCGTGTTAGTTGTTTGAACGCGTATTCTTTTTTCAGTGCCAAACTTTTAGTCGCCAATTGTTCATGATAGATCATTTTCACAGGACGCCGAACGCGGGTATATTTAGCTCCTCGTCCACTATTATGCGTCATTAAACGCTGCTTGAGGTCAGTCGTAAAGCCCGTATAAAAAGTGGCATCAGCACAGCGTAAAACATAGAAAAAATACTGTTTAGCCCGCTGTTCCATATAAAATCCCTCTCATCTCAGGTGTATATTCATCATTTGCTTGATAAACTGTGATCGGAGGTAAAAAGCGTAACCCACCTTTACGTCCATCCTTGATCGCTTCGACTAAGACCATATTAGCTTCACGCCCTTCTTTAGGATAGACTAGCTGGACTTTCTTTGGGGCTAACCGATTTTTTTGCATACATTCAAAGATCTCAAAAAGCCTGTCTGGACGATGAACAAAATAAGCTTTACCTTTAGTTTTTAAAAGCGCACTACTCATCTCGATCGTTTGAGCTAAAGTCACCGTGATCTCATGCCGAGCCAACGCCAGATATGGATTAGGATTTTTTTTACTAGTCGGAAGATCTGAAAAGTATGGTGGATTACATGTGACCGTATCAAAGCTATCTTTTTTCAAATATTTCAACGAGTCATTTAAATCAAGATTCAAAACGGTCACCTGTTGTTCTAAAGAATTTAATTTGACACTACGTTTAGCCATTTCAGCTAATTTAGGTTGGATCTCAACAGCCGCGATCGAAGCCTTAGTTTTGCTTGTTAAAAATAGACCAACTGCTCCATTGCCCGCGCAAAGATCGACTACCTTGCCATTTTCTTTTTTAGTTGGCTCGGCAAAATGAGCCAGTAACACTGCATCCAAAGAAAAAGAAAAAACTTTTGAACTTTGAATTATTTTGATATCGTTAGCATATAGCTGGTCGATCCGTTCATCTTCTTTCAATTCGATTTTATTCAAATCAAAACACCTTCTTTTACCCTTAACGTGACTTGCAATTTTAAGCTAAATTTAGCATACTAAAAAATATATAATAAATAAATAGTACTGTCCAAGTATTAAAGCCCCTTGAAAGTTAAACTGTGAACAGGCTAGCAGCAGTACTATCTAAGAAAGGAAGACTATAGAACTTTCAAATATCTCACACTCTATAGTAGTAAACACCATGTTTTATTCATTTATTCGAGGCCTAGTTAGGTTTCTTGTTTATCTGATCAACGGTAAACCAAACTTTGAGGGCAAGGAAAACTTACCTTCAGGAAATTACATTTTGGTTGGCCCACACCGCACTTGGTTTGATCCCTTGTATTTTGCCCTAGCAGCTTCTCCCAAAAAGTTTAGCTTCATGGCAAAAGAAGAACTTTTCAAAAATCCAATTTTGCGGTTTATCTTAAAACATGCCAACGCTTTTCCGGTCGACCGAAAAAATCCTGGTCCCTCTGTGATCAAGACGCCAGTTAAGTTACTTAAAAAAAGTGATCTTTCTTTGATCATGTTTCCTTCTGGGACTAGGCATTCACAGGAAATGAAAGGGGGCGTCGTTTTGATCGCTAAAATGACTGGGGTCCCGATCATTCCCGCTGTTTATCAAGGCCCTTTGACTTTAAAAGCTTTATTTAGCCGTAAAAAGACAACTGTTCGTTTTGGTGGACCGATCTACGTTGATCGCAAAACTAAGTTGACCGATGAGACCCAAGCAGCGATCATCAATGACATGGAACAAGCCTTTACCAAACTGGACAAAGCGATCGATCCAAGCTTCCACTACATCGATCCTGCAACAAAAAAATAACTAAAAATAGGTTGGACACATAAGTCACAACCTATTTTTAGTTTTAAATTATTTTTTAGACATATTTTGCTTCATTGAAGCCATCATTTGATGAAGTTTCTTTTCAGAAGGCTTTTGCCCCATCTGAATCATCATCGTCCGCAACATCTGTTCATTGATCGGCGGATTTTTCTTCAAATAGTCTTCCATGTACTTACGAGCAGCAAAGAAACCACCAACAAAGCCAAGGATAAGCGCTAAGACTACAAGTACGATCCAAATTCCAGTAGACATTCCAGCACCCCCTTCTCATTATATTCATTCAACTACTTATTCTACACAAGTTATCCTTAAAAATAAAGCGCTAAACAGCTTTAATTATCACGCAAGCCACGTTCACGTTGGATCTTTTTCACCTTTTCTGGAGTAACTTCATTGCCATCTTTATCGTAGACTTGTAACATTTCTACGTGGCTACGGAAGTTTTCTCTAAACATCGCTAAGTAAGTCTTACGCAATTCTTGTTGCTCTTCTTTTTCAGCTTCTGTTAGTGTGCCTTCTTTTTTCTTTTTAGACAATTCATTGATACGATCGATCAGCTCTTGTGGAATCGCACCTTTTTTTGCTTCCGTCTTTTCTGACGTTTGTTCTAAATTTTCGTCTTTTTCCATGTTAAATTCCTCTTTTCCAATGATCTATCCTTTACATTCTATCTCAAAATTTTAAGAAAGTCATTAGTTTAGTCACTTTCTTTTCGATAAAGCAAACGCTTGTTTGTAACTGCTGATTTTCTATGTTATAATTACCCTATAGAAATGTATTGAGGTGTTCAAAATGACAAAAGCATCCGAAAAAAGACAGCTAAATATTTTGCGTTTTATCTACAATACAGTTGAGAGCAAAGGTTATCCACCGACTGTGCGCGAGATCTGTCAAGCAGTCTCACTTTCTTCGACCTCAACTGTACACGGTCATTTAGCACGCTTAACTAAGAAAGGTTTTCTCAAAAAAGATCCTACTAAGCCACGGGCAATGGAAGTTACCCTTGCTGGTCTAGAAGCTCTAGGGATCAAAACTACTTTAAATGAGATCCCAGTCATCGGAACTGTGACCGCAGGGATGCCTATCTTAACTGTTGAAGAAACAACTGATTACTTTCCATTACCACCTAATTTAAGTGATGCCAATGATTTGTTCATGTTGAACATCCGTGGTGAAAGCATGATCGATGCTGGGATCTTAGATGGTGATCAAGTTATCGTTAGAAAACAGTCTGCTGCTGACAATGGTGATATCGTGATCGCCATGACCGAAGACGATGAGGCAACATGCAAGCGATTCTACAAAGAAGACGGGTATTTTAGATTACAACCTGAAAATGAAACGATGGATCCGATCATCTTGGATAATGTCGTAATTTTAGGCAAAGTCATCGGACTCTACCGGGATATGATCTAAAGTCAGTATTTTAGTAACTAGGAGTTTAAAGACTTCTAGTTTTTTTAATTCCAAAAAAAAAAGATGCCTCAAAGTGCATCTTTTAGAACTATTTACCTTCCTTAGCCATTTTTAGCAGTTCTTCTGCATGTTCTAGTGTCAAAGTCGTGATCGAAGAACCTGACAGCATCCGGGCTAGTTCTTCGATCCGTTCTTTATCATTTAAGATCGTAAGCGAAGTTTCAGTCCGCCCATTGGCTACATGTTTAGCAATAAAATAATGGTGGTCTGCCACAGCCGCGACCTGTGGCAAGTGGGTGATACACAGCACCTGCGAATTAGTTGCGATCTGGCTGATCTTTTCAGCGATCGCTTGTGCGACACGTCCACTGACTCCAGTATCGACCTCATCGAAAATAATACTCGTCACACCTTTATTTTGAGCAAAGATCGTCTTTAGCGCGAGCATGATCCGCGATAATTCACCACCAGAAGCGATCCTTGCTAAAGCCCCCATTTCTTCTCCGGGATTAGTTTGAATGTAAAATTCGACCCGATCAAGGCCAGTTTCAGTCAATTGTCCATTCGCCGGTAAAAATCGCACTTCAAAAACAGCTTTATCCATATATAGTGCACTCAACTGCTGATGGATCTCAGCTTCAAGCCGTTTAGCAGTCTCTTTACGCAACTCACTGATCTCTAACGCTAATTTTTTTGCCTTGCTATGAGCTTCTTTGACCTGCTCGACTTGCTGTTCTAAGTTTTCATCGCTTTGTTGCATCGTTTCAAGTTCGCGTTTTATCTTATCGTAATAAGCCAAGATCGTTTCGATCGAATCGCCATATTTACGCTTGAGTTGATGGATCGTTTCAAGCCGTGCTTCGATGGAATTTAACAATTCTTCATCCCACTCCAGATCACTTAATTGCCCTGAAACTTCATGCGCTACATCTTGTAGATTATAGAAAGCATCAGAGACCTTTTCGTAGATCGCAGCTAATTCAGAATTGAACTCAGCCACGTCTTCTAACTCACTCATGACATTTCCTAGAACACTCATCACATCTAATTCTTCACCATTCAGTGCTTGATAACTCATCTCTAACGCGTGATGGATCGTTTGATAATTATCTAATTGACGTTTTTGTTCTTGGAGCTCTTCTTCTTCACCCTCATGTAGCTGCGCCTCACTGATCTCATTAACTTGAAATTGTAACATATCAAGTCTTTGCGCCCACTCATGTGCATTTTTCTCACGTTGCTCTAGTGCCTGAGAAAGACGACGATAATTGGCATAAAGTATCTGATATTGTGCTAATTTAGCTAAGATCTCAGGCTGATAATTATCGACTAGAGCTAAATGACGCTCAGGATCCATCAATTCTTGATGCTCATTTTGCCCATGGATATCGATCAATGTTTGCCCCACCTGCCGAAGTGTACCTAGATTGACCAAAACGCCATTTATTCGGCAAACATTTTTGCCACTGCGATAAATATCGCGTTGTAAGATCAAAATATCATCTTCACATTCGATCCCAAATTCATCTAAAAGCTCATATGTTCGAGTTGCTTTAGGGATAGTAAATTGTCCTTGGAGCAATGATTTATTAGCTCCCTTGCGGATAAAATCACTCGAGCCGCGTCCACCTGCTAGTAGACCTAAAGCATCAATAATGATGGACTTACCAGCCCCAGTTTCACCAGTCAAGACCGTCATATTCGTTCCAAAATCGACGGTCAACTGATCAATAATTGCAAAATCACGGATCATTAATTCTTGTAACAAAGTACTTTCCTGCTGTTGCTAAGAGTAACAGTTTTTCCTTTCCCAAAATCTAAAAGTCCTATTTATCATCGATCAAAGCCAATAATTTACGCTCGATCTGCAACGCATCTTCATTTGAGCGTGCAAAAAGCATGATCGTATCATCATCACCTAAAGTAGCAAAAACTTCATCATAGTTCATTTGCGAGATCAAACTCGAAAGCGCGGGCCCATTACCAGGCAAAACTTTGACCATACATAGATCACGATGACAGTCAGAAACAAGATAGGCCTCACGCAAAACTTTCCTTAGTTTTTTTTCGGTATTATCCTTCTTGGTCGTCGGTAAACTATACCGATACGACCCATCTGGCGTCGGTACTTTGATCAGCCGCATCTCTTTTACATCACGTGAGATAGTGGCTTGAGTCACTTCAACTCCTTTAGCTGAAAGGAGACTAACAAAGTCTTCTTGCCGATAAATCGCATTATCCTGGATCATTTTTTTAATAATTCGTTGTCTATCTTGTTTTCTCACTGAGAAATCATCCTTCCTACCTACTTATCTTTTTGATGAAGTAATGTTTGATGGGCTTGTTTGATCACCATACTTGGATCGACATTAGCGTTGATCGTTGCAGTCTTTGATGTTGCACGCAAATGGACTAAAAATTCAATATTTCCTTCCCCACCCGTGATCGGTGAAAAATCAAGGTCTAAGACATCATATCCTGCTTTGACAGCAAAAGCGATCAACTCTTGGACCACTTCTAAATGGACTTTTTCATCCCGAACGATCCCATGCTTACCGACTTTTTCACGTCCTGCTTCAAATTGAGGTTTGATCAAAGCCACCACGTCTCCACCTGGCGCTAAGATCGCATGTAAAGTCGGCAAGATAAGTTGCAATGAAATAAAAGAAACATCAATTGTCGCAAAATCAGGGCGTCCAACAGTAAAATCTTCTAATTTACTGTAGCGAAAGTTAGTATTCTCCATCACAACGACTCGCGGATCTTGACGCAACTTCCAAGCTAATTGATTAGTTCCCACATCAAGGGCATAACTCAACTTGGCCCCTTTTTGTAAGGCAACATCAGTAAAGCCACCAGTAGATGAACCGATATCAAGGACTGTCTTATTTTTGGTACTTAGTTTAAAGACTTTGAGCGCTTTTTCAAGTTTTAAACCACCACGGCTAACATAAGGCATCTTTTTACCCTTAAAATGTAATTTGACACTTGGATCGATCTTTTCACCTGGTTTATCTAATCGTTCCTCATTTTCACCTAAGATCTCGCCTGCCATAACTGCACGTTTTGCTTGTTCGCGTGTCTCGAATAGCCCCTGCTTGACCAATAATACATCTACACGTTCTTTTTTCATACTTACATCCTTACTTATAATTTAAAATACTCTAGCACTTGACGCAAAAGAGAAGTCTCAAGTCCACTTTTATCCAAAAACTCAAGTTGATCTTTTGCTTGCTTCAACGTATCAACTAGCGCTTGCTTAGCTCCTTTTAGCCCTAGAAGGCGCGGATAAGTATTTTTATTTTCCGCCACATCCTTATTAGCTGTTTTACCTAATTCGGCTGTTGTTGACGTCACATCTAAAATATCGTCATAGATCTGAAAGGCTAGACCAAATTTTTGCCCAAAAGTAACTAAAGCCTGTTCTTGTTTTGGTGTTGCTTCACCTAAAATAGCTCCAGCAAAACAAGCATATTCCAACAATTGTCCTGTCTTATTTTTATGGACTTGCATCAACTCTGACAAGGTCAAGGTTGTCTTTTCACCTAAGATATCACCGGTTTGGCCTGCGACCATCCCATTTGCTCCCGCAGCTTTTGCAAGTGCAGCTACCAAAGTAATACGTTTTTTGGGCGTAAGCTTTGTTTTAGCTAACCAGCCAAAAGCCTCAGTTAAGAGAGCATCTCCCGCTAAAACCGCTATATCTTGACCAAAAACTTTATGATTCGTCGGTTTTCCCCGCCGTAGATCATCATTATCCATCTCAGGTAGATCATCATGGATCAAAGAGTATGTGTGAAGAAATTCTAGACTTCCCGCCACACTCAAAACATCTGTATCGATCTTTTTTTCTAAGCTTTGACAGATCAACATGATCAAAAGCGGTCTGATCCGTTTACCACCTGCTTCAAGCGAATATTGCATTGCCACTTGAAGCGTCTTATTCTCAGTAAATTGCGCCAAGTAATGTCGCATGTGCTGTTCAAGTAATGGGATCATTTTATTTTGAAAAGTTGCTAACTGCATTTTTCACTTTCTAGGTATGGGATCATCAAGAAGCCCTAGATTCCTTCCTTGTTTACTTTAACAGTATTGCTCCCATTAAATTTCTCACAATACACAACTAAATATTAGTCATTATTTGCTTCAAAGATGACTTCTTGTCCTTCTTCATTGATGACTTTAGTCAAAGTATCCTCGGCATTTTGGAGGGTCTCTTGCAATTTTTTACTTAAAGCTACCCCTTTTTGAAATTGTGCTAACGCTTCTTCCAAAGGAACATCACCTTGCTCAAGTTTGCCTACGATCGCTTCTAACATTTGTAATTCTTGTTCAAAGGTTAAATTATTTTCTGTCATTTTTTCTTCATCCCATCAATTTTAGTAACTTTAGCTTTAACACTACCATCGCTTAAATGCAATTTGATCTCAGACCCCACTGACAGATCAGATGTCTTTTTGATGATCTTTTCATCTGCCGTGACGTAAGAAAAACCGCGTCCCATAACACGCAACGGACTCAACATATCTAAAGCAGCGGTAGCCTTTACCAGACGTTGCTCTCTATCACCAACATATTTTTCGGCCACCCGAAATAGATCTTTTTTGAGCTGCACCACTTGTTGTTTATGCAAGTTGATCGTATCTTTTGGCGAAGAGCGTTGCAAACGCATCGTCAGCTCTGAAAATACCTTTTCTTTTTGGTACAACTGTTCACGGTAAGCCTGTTTGAGTCGATTCTGGTAACCATCAAGTTTTTGAAGGTAGCCTTCATACAAACGATTTGGTTGCATAAAAACGTAAGAATTTTTCAATTTTTGTAGCTGTTGGCGCCGTAACTTTAGCATAGCTTGATAGCTTTGGATCAAGCGCAATTTATCTTGTTTGATCCGCAAAATCTCGTCTTCTAAAACCGGCGTCGCTAATTCAGCCGCTGCGGTAGGGGTTGCTGCCCTGACATCAGCCACTAGGTCAGCGATCGTCGTATCCGTTTCGTGTCCAACCGAAGAAATGACCGGGATCTGACTGTCAAAGATCGCTCGAGCAACTTTTTCTTCGTTAAAAGGCCACAGATCCTCGATCGATCCCCCACCACGACCGATGATGATCGTATCAAAATCGCCACGGGCATTGACCTCTTTTAATCGCCCTACTAATGAATCAGCTGCTTTCTCGCCTTGAACGACTGCAGGAAATAAAACTAGCTGCGCGATCGGATACCGCCGTCTAGTAGTCGTGATGATATCACGAATAACTGCTCCAGATGGACTAGTGATGACCGCGATCCGTTTAGGAAAATGGGCTAAAGGTCGCTTAGGTGCACTAAACAAGCCCTCTGTGGCTAATTTAGCTTTTAATTGTTCAAACGCTTGATACAAAGCACCAACACCATCTGGTTCCATCTTTTCGATCGTTATTTGGTAATTCCCACTAGGTTCATACAGATCTACTCTTCCGACCACTAAGACTTTCATTCCATCTTCAACATTGAATTTTAATTTGTTAAATGCTGATTGAAACATGACCGCATCTATTTTAGCACCATCGTCTTTTAAACTAAAATATTGATGGCGTGGACGCAAACGGAAATTTGAGATCTCACCAGTCAGATAGACACGATTCAAATATGGATCGGCACTGAATTTTCGATGTAGATACTTAGTTAGTGCTGTGACAGTTAAATATTGATCTTTTTCCATTAGTTATTGCTCTTTTCTGCCAATTCAAGCGTTTGTTGCATCAACATTGCGATCGTCATCGGACCCACACCACCAGGAACTGGCGTCAAATAGGCTGCCTTAGTTTCAGCACTGGCTTGTTTGACATCACCGACTAATTTACCGTTAGCCAAACGATTGATCCCGACATCGATCACAGTTGCGCCTTCCTTGATATAAGTTTCATCGACCATTTCAGCTCGCCCAGTTGCAACGACTAAAATATCAGCTTGGCTAGCAACGCTTGAAAGTTCTTTAGTCTTACTATGTGCCACAGTGACCGTAGCATCTGCATTTATCATTAAAGCTGCTAAAGGACGTCCAACTAAATTACTGCGTCCGATGATCACAACATTTTTACCAGCGACAGGGATCTGATACTCTTCTAATAAGACCATGATCCCACGCGGAGTACATGGCAAGGCTTTAGGTTGCCCCATAAAAAGATGCCCTAAGTTTTCAGGATGTAAACCATCAGCATCCTTTTTAGGATCGATCCGTTCGATCACCGCATTTTCATCAAGCTGCGTCGGTAACGGCATCTGCACTAAGATCGCATGAACTGTTACATCATCATTTAACTCATCGATCAATTGTAATAACTCTGTTTGTGTTGTGTTAGCTGGCAAAGTGATATCTTTAGTTTTGATCCCGATCTTTTCAGCGGCCCGTTTTTTATTACGGACATACACCTGACTAGCCGGATCATCTCCCACTAAAACAACAGCCAAACATGGCTCTAGTCCTTGTTGTTTTAACTGTTCTGTCTTTTGCTTTAATTGGCTGCGGATTTTTTCAGCAGTTCCGCGTCCGTCTATCATCACTGTCATATAAATCACAACCTTAACTTTAGTGTATACCTAATATTTTAGCACATTCAGCTACATTTTTTTCAAAAATAAAATGCCTGCACTAAACTTTAGTACAGACATTTTCATCTTTAAAGTAGATTTGATAAAACACCATTGATAAAACGCCGTGATTTATCATCACTAAATTCCTTTGCTAATTGCAAAGCTTCATCTAAAGCTACTTTAGCTGGAACATCATCAACATAAAGCATTTCATAGATCGCTAAGCGCAAGACCAAGAGATCTGTCTTGTTCAAGCGTGCAAGCGTCCAGTTTGAGCTTAAATATTGATCGATCTTTGCGTCTAATTCAGATTGGTGTGTAAGTACGCCTTCTACCAATTCAGGCAAGTAGGCTGGTACTGTAGTTGTCGCCTCATCTTCCAACAAAGCTTCGTAAACGTCTTGTGGTAAGGCATCTGGGTTGCTATTCAACGCAAAAAGTGCTTGAAAAGCCAGTTTACGCGTATCATGTCTACTAATACTCACTATTCTTCACCATTCTCTTCCCCAAATAGATTGTTTGGGTCAATTGTTTGTTCTTGTTTTTCAGGAATTACCCCTTGAACGTGCACATCAACGCCTAAAATTTCAATTCCCGTCATAAAGAGAACTTGTTGGCGAACCTTTTCTTGAATCTGGGCCGCAACTTTAGGAACTGAGACGCCATAGTTTAAAAAGACATAGACATCAACTTTCAATTGATCTTCATCTTTGTTGACTTTGACACCTTTCCCTCGAATTTGACGGCCTAAGAGTTCTGAAAAGCTGTTGGCGATCGACCCACGCATCGAATACACACCATCGACTTGACTTGCCGCGATCCCAATGATCACTTCGATCACTTCTGGTGCTAACCGAACTTCACCTAAGCTGGGTTCTTTACTTGTTAAAACAATATTATTATCTTCAGACATATCTAAAACCTGCTATATAAAATATGGAAAAATATAGGGACTCCCCTATATCTCAAGAAAGATTATATATTTCCTTTCTTAAATTTTTTTACTTCCAATATTCAACCAAGAAATCCTTTTTTAAAAATTTACCTGTCTTCAAGTTTTTATGCCAGGACAATCCCGATCCCATATTATCTTTCTTACGGTCACTGTCACAAAAAATAGCTAAAATTGCTAAATGGTTGATTTTTGGCGAAAATAACGTTCAATTGACCAGATCAAGCACGTGAGATATATGTGCCGTCAGTTGTGTTGATCGTTAATACATCACCTTCATTAACGAAGAATGGAACTTGGACCACAACACCTGTTTCCATTGTAGCTGGTTTAGAACCACCAGAAGCTGTATCACCTTTGATACCTGGTTCAGTTTCAGCAACTGTTAGATCGACCGTATTTGGCAGTTCGACCCCTAATGTTTCAGAACCGTACATGATAACACTAACGACCATGTTTTCTTTCAAGTACTTCAATTCTTCTGTCAAGCTTTCACCTGGTAATTCTAATTGTTCATAAGTGTCTGTATCCATGAAGACATAATTATTACCATCAGCGTATAAGTATTGCATCTTCTTGCGATCGATCTGTGCTTGTTCCACTTTTTCACCAGCACGGAATGTTTTTTCTTGAACAGCACCATTACGTAAGTTTTTTAATTTAGAACGGACAAAAGCTGAACCCTTGCCTGGCTTCACATGTTGAAATTCGACCACACGCCATAATTCACCATCGACTGTAATCGTTAAGCCATTTTTAAAATCATTTACTGAAATCATATTAGTCCTCCTAAAATAATTACATAAGTCCCACTATCTCATTAGTAGCACACTTATCCAAATATAATTCATACACTTTATAATATCAAAAGAACAGCTGTAAATGCAAGTTAATCCCCGCTATCTCGCTTAAATCTCATAATATTCTTGGTAAAAATCGGTCAAATTCTCATAGCCTGTTTCAGTGACCAAAATATCGTCTTCCAAACGTACTCCCCCTAGATCCGGCAAATAGATCCCAGGCTCGATGGTGATCACTTGCCCTGGCTGTAAAACTTCTGTGCTTGTTTTGCCGATATAAGGTCCTTCATGAACATTTAACCCGATCCCATGTCCCATGCCATGTTCAAAATATTTATCGTAGCCTTTTTGGGTGATATATTCACGTCCGACTCGATCAAGTTCTTTTCCGGTGATCCCAGGTCTGACTGCTTCGATGGTCAATTGCTTAGCTTCAGAAACGATATGGTATATCTCTTTTAGTCTAGGATCGATCTTTCCTAACGCAAAAGTTCGAGTCACATCTGAAGTATAATGCTCTAAAAAATAACCATAATCAAGGGTCACCAAGTCCCCTGAGGCTAATTTTTTGTTACTTGCAACACCATGTGGTAAAGCTGAACGAGTTCCTGAAGCTACGATAGTTTCAAAGGAGGCTTGACTAGCTCCGTTTTTTCGCATGTAATGATCCAATTCCAAGGCTAGTTCTCGTTCTTCAAGGCCTGGTCTAGCGGTCTTTAAAACATGTTCAAATCCAGCTTTAGCTAAGCGACAACTCGCTTTTATCTTTTCGATCTCAGCAGCAGATTTTTGTGAGCGCAATGCTTCGATCAAGCCACTCAATGCGACTAGATCACACGGAGCATATTCATCTAACTGATCATAAACTTGATAGCTCAAACTTTCCTCAAAAGCTAAAGCGACAACATGCTCACGTTCGCATAACTCTAAGGCTTGTCCAAAATAATCCCGTGTGATCACAGCTTTTAACCACGGATTAGTTTGAGTTATTTGCGTCTCAAAACGTGCGTCAGTGATCAAATAGCGTTCTTGTTCTGTTACTAGCAGAACTCCTGCATCCCCTGTAAAACCACTTAAATAGTAGATATTATCTGGTGAAGTTACCAAATAAGCATCTACACTAGCTTCTTGCATTTTTTGGCGTAAGTGTTGACAACGTTGGTCGAATTCATTCATCGTTGTTACCTTCCTTGATTCATATTTATCTCATGATAACACACCTATGTACGCTAGAAAATCTAAACGATCTCCTTGATCTTATCAGCGATATAGTTTCCCTTGACCACCACAATGATCCGATTAGCTCGATAACTTTCGAGGCTTCGAAAATGAACTCGAATGATCATAAAACACTTGTCTGATCCATCAACGATCGCTGTTGCGCCCTTAAAGTTTTGTTTTGTACTAAGAACTAACATTGTTTGATCTTGTTCTTCAAAGTAGATCTTTTCTAATAAGTTTGGCAAACTACCGCCCCCATTTACTTTTTATCCGTATTATATTCCTTAGTAAGCAAAAATTCCATCAACCACAACTTATATAATCAATTTATAATAAGCTATCGTTTTTAAAAACATTCTTCCTTGTTATAGTTATTATGTTATACTGAATTTTATGTAAATTAGAAAACGAGGTCACGGATAATGAAAGAAATTACATCGGTCTCCAATCCTCAAGTCAAGGCTTGGAAAAAACTTGCCACTAAAAAGGGGCGTCAACAAAGCCAAACTTATCTACTCGATGGTTGGCATTTAGTCAAAGAGGCATTGAATTCTGGTAAGCTGATCCAAAAGATCTTAGTCACACCAAGTTTCAAGCATTTAGCTGACTTAGAGATCTTGCCCGAGATCCAATATTTTTCGATCAGCGAGTCGATCGCCAAACAACTCAGCGAAACTAAATCACCACAAGGCATCTTTGCTGAAGTAGCATTTGATCAAACAAAACTCGATCCGACTACCGCTTCTGGAGCATGGCTATTACTTGATGGTGTCCAAGATCCAGGAAATATTGGAACTATGGTCCGGACCGCTGATGCAGCTGGTTTTTCAGGTGTCGTTTTTGGCTCTAAGACAGCTGATATGTATCAACCTAAAGTCGTCCGCTCAATGCAAGGTAGCCAATTTCATCTTCAATTAGTTACAGCGGACCTGACTACTTGGGTCCAAGCCTTCAAAGCTAAAAATTATCCTGTTTTTGGAAGCGAACTAAACAAAGACGCTCGTTCATATCAAGAGGTTGGCCAACACCAAAATTTTGCTCTGATCATGGGCAATGAAGGTAATGGTATGAGTGCAGAACTATTACAACAAACTTCACTCAATCTCTATATCCCGATCAAGGGCCATGCCGAATCGCTAAATGTAGCTGTTGCTGCTGGGATCTTGATGTTTCAACTCATAGACTAGCTAAAAGAGTGGGAGAACCATATAAATAAAGAAGGACCTATCACGATTTAGATATCGTAGTAGGTCCTTTCCTTTATTCATTAAAGATCACAATTTGACATCAGTAGCTATATTTTGAAGATCAACTAAAGACTTATGTCCCAGCAATTTTTATTTGATAGCATTCAAGTTTTGAACGATCTGTTCTGCACAAACATCAGCCTTGATCAACTTATCAGGGTCAAATAAGATCCCTGCCATCTTAGCGTTGTGTCCCGCTACAACATCTAACGTCCGATCACCGACCATTACAGAAGCGCTGGGATCTAGCCCATGTTTAGCGACCAAAAAGTTCAACGCCTCAGGATCAGGCTTACGTTTAAAACCATCATCTGCTGTCGAATGATCCGTAAAATATTGCAAAAATCCATCACGTTTGAGCAAGCCCAATGAACTTTTATCTCGATGGGTCAATAAAAAGTTTTGCCCACCGTTAGCAATGACTCGCTCTAACAACTCACGTGCCCCCGAAAACGGCTTAGCTTGAACTTGATATTTTCCTTCTAAATTCCGATAATCAGCATGCAATTTGGTCGCATCTAACTGTGATGTCATATATCGCCGATAAGCTTCACGAACAGAAGCCTCACGCATCACTTGATAAACTTCATTTGGCGATAATTCTACTCCTTGAAGTGCAAAAGCTTCAACAAAGGCTTTGACCATGCCAGGATACGTATCATAAAGCGTTCCATCGAAATCAAAAAAATAATTTTGATACATATTATGACCTCACTATCTATTCTCTGTATCAAAGATGATCGTTACAGGACCATCATTTATCAAACTCACTTGCATATCGGCCCCAAATTCCCCAGTCTGAACTTCGAGCCCTAAAGCTTGTAGCTTTTGGTTAAATTCAGCATAATTAGCCGCTGCCTTAGCTGGTTCTTGGGCTTTAGTAAAACTTGGGCGATTTCCCTTCTTAGTGTCGGCATAAAGCGTAAATTGTGAGATCGATAAAATTTCTCCTGCGATCTGTTGAACATTCAGATTCAGCTTGCCTTCTTCGTCGCTAAAGATCCGACAGTTGGCGATTTTTTTAACTAAATGATCGATCTGTTCACTACCATCACCCGTCTGAAAACCAACCAATAGCATCAAGCCTTGATTGATCTGACCAACTGTTTGCTCTGCGATCGCCACACTAGCCTTTTTTACTCGTTGTAATACTACACGCACTTTTCTTTACCTCGCTTAATGGATCGTTCGTTTTACTACATAAACATCAGGAACTCGTTTGATATTGTCGATAACTCGTTGCAAATGCACCTTATCTCTGATCCCTACCGTCACATCGATCGTCGCCATCTTATTATGGTCGATCCGGCCATTGATCGAATTGAGCTGTTTTGTCGTATTGTTGATCGCCTGTAAAACATCATTCAACAGACCAGAACGATTATACCCTTGGATCTCAAGATCAGTATTATAATGTGTCCGATCATCGGAAACGACATTCCAACTTACATCGATCAAACGCGTGCCACTTTGTTCAGCATTTTTCACATTAGGACAATCAGTCCGGTGGACCGAGACCCCACGTCCCTTAGTGATATAGCCAACGATCTCATCACCAGGGATCGGGTTACAACAATGACTCAAGCGGACCAATAGATTATCGATCCCTTCGATCAAGACACTTTCATCATGCTTATTCTTGCTGTTAGCATTATTATTTTTGATCCCCTTATGATCTTCGAGGAGATCTTTTTCTTGCTGTTTTTTACGTTGTAATTCTTTTTGCTCACGAATATCTTGTGTCAAAATATTAATGATCCCAGCTGGTTGTAATTCACCAAAACCAAGCGCTGCATACATATCATCGCTCGTGGAGATATGACGCTTAGCCAAGACCCGCTCAATATTTTTAGCATTTAAAACATCGTGTACATTATATCCTTCTTCGATCAGTGCTTCTTCTAAGATATCTTTACCACGATCGATATTTTGGATCCGATCTTGTTGTTTAAAGAAACGTTTGACTTTATTACGTGCCTTATTGGTATGCACCAGATCTAACCAATCCCGACTAGGGCCAGCAGAATTTTGTGAAGTCAAAATATCAACGATATCACCATTTTTGACCTGATAATCTAGCGGAACGATCTTGCCATTGACTTTAGCTCCTGTCGTATGGTTGCCGATCTCAGTATGGATCGAATAAGCCATATCCAGTGGTCCAGCCCCCTTAGGTAATTCAAAGACATCCCCTTTAGGCGTAAAGACATAGACGCGGTCACTAAAAAGATCGCCCTTGACACTCTCCATGAAATCACTAGCATCACTGGATTCATTTTGTAATTCAATGATCTCTTTGAACAAGTTGAGTTTTTCACCCGTCGTCGTTTCTTTGACGCCATCTGTCTTACCTTCCTTATAGGCCCAGTGAGCAGCGATACCATATTCAGCCACCCGGTGCATCTCTTCAGTTCTGATCTGCACTTCAAATGGGGTCCCACTTGGTCCGATCAAAGTCGTATGCAACGATTGGTACATGTTTGCTTTAGGCATCGCAATATAATCTTTGAACCGTCCCGGCATTGGGGTCCACTTCGTATGGATCGCACCTAATACAGCATAGCAATCCTTGATCGATTTAACGATCACACGGATCGCAAGTAAGTCATAGATCTGACTGAATTGTTTGTGCTGATCGCGCATCTTACGATAGATCGAGTAAATATGCTTTGGTCGCCCATAGATCTCACAATCTTTGAGCTTAAGATCCACGATCGCTCCTTTGATCTCATCGATCGCTTCATTGATATATTGTAAACGCTCGTCACGTCTTGAATTCATTAAATGTACGATGCGATAGTACTGTTGGGGATTTAAGTACCTTAATGAAGTATCCTCTAATTCCCATTTGATCGTGCTGATACCTAAACGATCAGCTAACGGTGCATAGATCTCAAGTGTTTCATTTGCAATACGACGTTGTTTGTCTGGACGCAAATGTTTCAACGTACGCATATTATGCAAGCGGTCAGCTAACTTCACGATAATGACCCGTAAGTCTTTTGACATCGCCAAGAGTAATTTACGGTGATTTTCAGCTAACTGTTCTCGGTGTGACTTGTAGCGGATCTTGCTCAATTTTGTGACCCCATCTACGATCACTTCGATATCTTTACCAAAGAGCTCACCAATATCAGCCAAAATAACGGGCGTATCCTCGACTACATCATGCAAAAAACCCGCACTTACCGTTTCAGGATCCATTTTTAATTCAGCTAGGATCGCAGCCACTTGGATCGGGTGAACGATATATGGTTCCCCTGACTTACGAAATTGCTCACGGTGAACGTAGGTAGCAAAATCACAGGCTTTTTGTACGATCGCCACATGTTCTGCATTCATGTATTCACTACATTTGTTGATCACATCTTCTGCACTCCAAATTACGTTCTTTTCCATCTCATCACCGTCGCCACTAAAGACAGTAGCGCTTCCTTTCTCACCAATCTACCAAATTCATTTGAATGCACGATAGGCACTTTTCACTACTGCAAAAAGTGCCTACTGCTGTTGTAAAATTTTATTTGCGTACAGCACCATAGGCAAAGCCTGTCAACATCAGATAAACTACGGCACAATAGATCGCATGGCTATCAAAAAAGAAATCACAACCGACCAAGTAAATAACTGGGAAAAATAGCAATAACCAAAACTTATCAGCCTGTTTACCTGCATAAAATCCAATTGCGATCGCATAAACTACATTGATACCAAATAAGATCACACCCGTTTTCGTGATCTCGTCAACATTTAAAACAGTAAAGATGATCGGGATCACGAAACTAAACAGTGTGGCAAAAGCCCAGTACGAAATTACTTTTTGGGGTGATATTTTACTTAATTGCATTCTCATTACCTGTTTCTAAAATTAATTAATTTCATTTTACCGTAAAATCACATTTTAGTATAGAAGAAACTCTGATACAGGCTATTTTACCAATTCTAATGCATAAGAAAGCGTCGCTAAAAGATATAGTGGCGCTGTTTCAGCCCGCATGATCCGTGGTCCTAATCCCGCTTGAATAAAGCCTGCTTGAGTCAAAAGTTCGATCTCATTTGTTGATAACCCACCTTCTGGGCCAAAAACTGCCGTCAAATGTGGTGCTTTACGTGCAGTGAGCTGTTCAATAATTTTGACCAAATTAGCTTTTTCCCCTTGTTTAGCTGCCTCTTCATAGGCCACGACACCTAGCTCATCTGAAGCTAGTTTCAATTCTTTCAAGCTGTTGCAGTAGCTGATCGTCGGGATCGTTGTACGATGTGACTGTTCAGCTGCTGCTAAGGCGATCTTTTCCAACCGCATGATCTTTTTAGCTTGCTTTTTATCATCCCATTTGGCGACCGAAAAATCGCCCTTAAAAAAGATAAATTTATCAGCTCCTAATTCCGTCCCCTTTTGAACGATCAATTCCGCTTTATCACCCTTAGAAAGTCCACAAGCGATCGTTGTTACAACTGGCAATTCAGTTTGATGGCTAAAAGTTTCAACGACCTTAGCTCGAGCCTGGTGTTTATCAACTGCGGTCACTTCCATGAGCTGAACTTGCTTATCTGGGGTCACCAACTCAAATTTATCTCCCACACGCATCCGCATTACTGTGATCGCATGCTTATAGATGTCTTTTGGTAAAATAAATTGCTCATTGGCTAACATTTCATTATAAAAATAACGTTGCATTTTTTAGACCTCATCTGTAGTTGGCATATGGGCGATGATCGAATACCAATCTTTTATATTTAAAACTTGATCGATCACAAAACCCTTTGCTTCAAGTTCACTAACGATCAAGTCTTTTTTGTCAACGATGATCCCTGAAGTGATAAAGATCCCGCCTGGCTTTAAGCATTCATAAGCTTGGGGGATCAATGGCACGATGATCTCGGCCAAGATATTAGCTGTGATCAACTCAACTTTGGTCTTGATCCCAGCCAACAGATCATTAGCTCCCACTGTGATCGCATCTTGCATACCATTTAACGCCAAATTTTCTTCGGCCGCTTTGACCGCTTCAGCATCAACATCATAAGCAGCGATCTGCTCGACGCCAAAATACTTAGCCGCAATACTCAAGACACCTGAGCCAGTTCCCACATCTATCATAGTTTCGCCACCACGTACAACTGTCTCTAATGCTTGTAAGGCCAATTTAGTCGTTGGATGCGTTCCCGTTCCAAAAGCACGACCAGGATCAAGTTTGATAACTTTTTCATCAGTTGACCCTGGAGTATAACTTTCCCAACTTGGTACGATCGTCAAATAGCGCGTTAAGCGAACTGGATGATAGTATTTCTTCCAAACATCCGCCCAAGAATCATCATCTAGTTCGGCTAATTTGACAGTTCCTTTCCCTGGATCTAAGCCAAATTCTCGCAATTGTGCGATCTTTTGTTCTAATTCTGGGAGTAGCTCTACTAAACCAGCCTGAGCTTGAAAATATGTCGCTAACTCAACTTGACTAAGATCTGAATCGTCGATCTCAACGCCACCAGCACCATTTTCCATCAAAAGATTGATCACAGCTTCACTCGCCTCATTTGTTGTCGTTACAGTTAATTTGATCCAATCCAAAATAAATTCATCCTTTGCTTAAAATTTAGGGTACGGCAGATTTTCAATAGCCGTATTCTCAGTCGCATCGTGCACAAATCTTTCAAATTCACTCATCGACCACGTCAGTTCGAATAATTCCTTATCGCCGTCATTTAAAAAGTCAAGTAGGTCCGAACGTCCATTGTCTAACACGATCTGTAAATAACTAAAAAATGCTTTACCTCGTGCTAACGTCCAACCTTTTTTACCAGCATAGCTCAAACACGCTAAATACGCCTCTGGTTCGACTTGTGCTACATTTTTCTCATCATAAAATAAAATGCTATCACTAAATGAGATGATCGGCTCATCAGAACTTACCCCTTCAGCATCAGTGATGACTTGACTAGTAGAGTTTTCAGCATAAAAGGTCAATTCCATCTCAAATGTCTTGGCGCGCTTATTCCAAAAAAGTTCGATCTTACCATCAAAATCCAAACTATCTATATTGCTTTCTAAAAAAGTCAAAAGATCTGTTTTTGCCATCCAATCAATCCTGTCTGTGTATAGTCATACTAATATAGTAACCTCTAGGCAGGATAGAAAACAAGTTTAATTCGATAATCTTTTGTTTTTAGCTGATTTAACGTATATTTTAGCGTTTTTAGTAATATTTTATTAATTTTTTACACTCAATTAAGCACAAAAGCCATAATTTCTGATAAACTAAGAGTGTGAATTACTAACTTTAGGAGATGATCTACTTGGCAAAATACAAAATGATTCTTGATCTTGATACTGGGATCGACGATGCATTAGCCATCGCTTATGCTTTAGCTTCAGAAGAATGCGATCTGATCGGGATCGTTGGTTCATATGGTAACATCTTAGTCGAAGATGGGGTCCAAAACAGTTTAGACTTACTTGAACTGTTAGGACGCCCCGACATTCCAGTTTTTACTGGACTTCCACACGCTTCAACTAAGGATAGCTTTGAAGTTATGCCGATCAGCGCCCAGATCCACGGCAAAAACGGGATCGGCGAAGTCAAACTAAAAAAAGCTGATCGCAAACCAGAAACGATGTCTGGGATCGATTTCTTCATCGAAGCGGCACACAAATATGGTAAAGACCTCGTGATCGTTCCAACGGGTCCTTTAACAAACTTAGCTGCCGCCTTGGAAAAAGATCCCCCGATCGCTAAACTTGTAGGTAAAGTTACCTTAATGGGGGGAGCTTTGACTGTTCCTGGAAATGTCAATCCCGTAACTGAAGCTAACATCAATCAAGATCCTGAAGCAGCTGATAAAGTCTTTCGCAGTGAATTTCCATTGACAATGATCGGCTTAGACGTTACGACTCGAACACTCTTGACTACAAAAGAAACTCAAAAGTGGCGTGACTTAAAGACTTTAGCCGGTGAAAAATACGCTGAACTAACAGATTATTATATCGACGCTTACAAAGTTACAAGTCCTCACTTAGGTGGCTGTGCTTTACATGACCCATTAGCTGTAGCAGCAGCGATCGATCCTTCATTAGTAACAACACTTGATCTAAATATGAAAGTTGATACTGAAGGTCCTTATGCTGGACGCACGATCGGTGATGAGACTCGGATCAACGAACCAGCTTTATTGACTAAAGCAGCCGTCAATGTTGATAAAGGTCGCTTTGTTGATCTATTTATGGAACGCTTGACAACGCTATTTAGCAAAAATTAGGAAGATGGGGCTTAAGCAATGAATATTCTTGGGATCTCCCTTTATATCTTTTGGCTTTTGCTGGTCATCTTAAAATTTAGTTCTTTACCGCATGACCGCCGTTTTTCTTATCAACAGGCTTTCTTTGGTACTTTGTACTGGTATAAAAATTTTAGAAATTTATTGTTGCTTTGCGCTTTGATGGTCTTATTTATTTTTGCGCCACTAAAATTGATCTATTTTCTATTTTTTATTACCGCCTGCCTGATCTTTCTTATGACAGCACGTAATTTTTGGTTTCGGATCGGCAATGCTTGGACTAGTATCTATCTTTGTTTAGCTTGTATCTTGATTGGGATCGGCACTGGACTATTTGTTTTCAGAACTTAAATATTCTCTCCCTTGGCCACAGCCAAGGGAGTTTTTTTGTACCTTTCATTTATAATTCGAGCACAACAGCAAAAGCATCAAAGTTTAGGTTAGAAAAATCCAAATGAAGGGTTTTATCGCGTTTCGTTGCACTTGATTTAACGATTCGTCATCCAAAAAAAGACCTGCTTTGAAGTGAACCCCCTAAGTTGGACAAAGGAATCTAACTTAGGGGGTTTTACTAT
>OFGB01000197.1_pt1 | contig 46280 bp, 42 predicted proteins | sample 1521491 | NCBI WGS metagenome assembly OFGB01 (sample SAMEA3504095, study PRJEB24116) | mouse gut metagenome | biome: mouse gut; feature: mouse-associated habitat; material: faeces | place: Denmark | collected 2011
TGAGGTAGAAGTACAGAAGAATTTGATTGATTTTGCAGTCTATGTTACTATGTTTCCGCAGCTCATAGCGGGACCTATCGTACAGTATGCGGATATAGACCGGCAGCTCCATGCCAGGAAAGAGACGATAGAGAATTTTGGAGAAGGGACGCTTTTTTTTATCCGCGGGCTTTCGAAGAAGGTTCTGCTGGCCAATACAATAGGAATGGTTTTTCAAAAAGTGTCTCTTATGGACGCGGAGCAGGTGTCCGTCTTAAGCGCATGGCTTGGATGCGCGGCTTATACCTTTCAGATTTATTTTGATTTCAGCGGATATTCGGATATGGCCATCGGTCTTGGGCGGATGCTGGGGTTTGAATTCAAGAAGAATTTTTTCTATCCGTATGTATCGACGAGTATCACGGAATTTTGGAGAAGGTGGCATATTTCTTTGAGTACATGGTTTCGGGATTATGTCTATATCCCTCTTGGAGGAAATCGTGTAAGTAAAAGGGCGCATGTAAGAAATATTATGGTCGTGTGGATGCTTACCGGACTCTGGCATGGCGCGGCATGGAATTTTGTCATATGGGGGCTGTATTACGGAATACTGCTTCTGATAGAGAAATATATATTGGCAGATGTGATTGAGAAAATTCCCACGGCTGTCCGTCATATCTATTGCCTGGCGCTTGTGATGATAGGATGGGTTTTTTTCTTCAGTCCGACGCTGGGAAGCGCGGTGGATTATCTGAAGCTTATGGTTGGCGCCGAGGGTCATGGATTTATCGATAAACAGGGACTATACATACTTATGACAAACGGATGGATGTGGGTTATGCTTGTTCTGGGTTCTACGCCGGCAGTGCATGATTTTTATGAGGGCTTTATCTATAGTAAAGGGCAGGCAAAGATGAAGGCGGCGGTAAACTGCGCGATATATGCGATACTGTTTCTCTTGTGCGTTGCTTATCTTGTGACAGAATCATATAATCCATTCTTGTATTTTAGATTTTAGGAGTGTATATCATGATGCGGGGAAAGGAAGGCAGAAAAAAGAGGATAAAGTTTTCGCAAGGCAAACAGATGATTGCCGTTATGTTCGGCGGTATTGTTGCGTTTATCTGTCTGGTTAATCTAATTACAAGAGACAAGTCTTTTTCCGAAAAGGAAAACCGTATGCTGGAGCAGAAACCGGAGTTAACGGCGGCGGGAATTGAGAGCGGGCGCTTTATGGATCAATATGAATCTTATAAGTCGGATCAATTTGCAGGGAGGAATCTTTGGGTATCTCTAAAGACGAATGTGGACCTTCTGTTGGGGAAGAGGGAATCAAACGGCGTCTTCAAGGGAAAGGAAGGATATCTATTGGAGGATATTGCTGTGCCGAATCAGGAACAGCTTGACGAGAACCTGAAAGCGATGAAGGAATTCTCCAGTGATTATTCTAACGTGCCGTTTTATATGCTGTTGGTGCCGAACGCAGCGAATATACTGTCGGATAAGCTTCCGCCTCTTGCAGTGACGGAGGATCAGGAGAAACAGTTCGAAGATATTAAGAAGACGTTACAAGGGGAATACGTGTGGGTTGACGCCCAGAAAGCGCTTAGAAAGCATAAGGATGAAGAGATTTATTATCGTACGGATCATCACTGGACGACGCTTGGGGCGAATTATGTATACCAGGAACTGGCGAAATACATGGAGCTTGATACTTCGAAGGCGCCTGAATTAGAACCATATGCAGTGACCGCAGATTTTAACGGGACATTATCTGCAACCAGTGGTTATAAGAGTGGTTACAAGGAGCCGATCTATATTTACGGTGCGAAAGATCTGAAGGACGAGGTAGAGATTGTGGTAACTTATACAGATGAACAGAGGAAGACGGCGACACTGTATGATAGCTCCAAATTAAAAGGTAAAGATAAGTATGCGGTATTCTTCGGAGGGAATTTCTCTGTGATGAACATTCGGACAACTGCAGATTCTACGGATCGTTTGCTGCTGGTAAAGGATTCTTACGCGAATTGCCTGATTCCCTTTCTTGTACCATATTACCGGGAGATTATCGTTATAGATCCCAGGTATTATTATGGGGATATTTATCAGGTTATGAAGGAGAATAAGATTACCAGTGTATTATTTTTATATAATGGAAATACTTTTGTGGAAGATAAAAGCATCAGCGGAGTGTTAGAGAGTCATGAGACTGAATAAATTCTTAAGCGAAGCAGGCGTCTGTTCCCGCAGAGAAGCGGATCGTTTGATTGAAAAGGGAAGAGTAACGGTAGACGGGAAGAAAGCGGCGCAGGGCATGCAGGTGACGGAAGGGCAGGTTGTATGCGTAGGGAAAAAGGTCATAGAAAGCAGAAACGACAAGGTAGTACTTGCGGTCAATAAGCCGGTAGGAATAGTATGTACGGAGGATATGCGGGTGAAGGACAATATCATCCGTTTTTTTAAATATCCGGTGAGAGTGACTTATGCCGGCAGGCTCGATAAGGACTCGGAAGGGCTGCTTATCATGACGAATGACGGTGATCTGATCAACGGAATGATGAGGGCAAGATATGGACATGAGAAGGAATATAAAGTTACGGTAGACAGGGCGGTTACGGAGGAGTTCATCCGACAGATGTGTAAGGGCGTCAGGATCCGGGATCGGGAGAAAGGGCTAGACGCCGTGACAAGACCGTGCAGGGCGTGGATGGTTGGAAAGTATACATTTTCCATCATATTGACGCAGGGATTGAACCGGCAGATAAGAAGAATGTGCGGCGTGTTAGGATATAAAGTGACCAGACTGGTCAGAGTGAGAATCATGAATATAGAGCTTGGCGCTTTGAAGCCGGGCGCATCCAGACGATTAACCAGACAGGAGTTAGAGGAGTTATATGAGCGAATCGAAGAAAGTCAGAATGTTAGAATTAGTAGAGAAGTTGAATAACGCGGGACGCGCGTATTATCAGGAAGCGACGGAGATCATGAGCAACCGTGAGTATGATGAACTGTATGACGAGCTTATGGATCTGGAGAAAGAGCTTGGGATTACCCTTGCCAACAGTCCGACGGTGAACGTGGGATATGAAGTGTTAAGCGAGCTTCCTAAAGAGCGGCATGAGAGCCCGATGCTTTCCCTGGATAAGACGAAAGAAATAGAAGAACTGAAGCGGTTTGTCGGGAATCAAAAGGCGCTGATGTCCTGGAAACTGGACGGACTGACCATTGTACTGACTTATCGAAACGGTGAGCTTTATAAGGCGGTCACCCGGGGAAACGGAGAGGTCGGCGAGGTGATCACGAATAATGCGAAGGTGTTCCGGAATATACCGCTTAAAATCGCGTATCAGGGAGAGTTGATTCTGCGGGGGGAAGCGGTCATCGGATACAGGGAGTTTGAGCGTATTAATTCCGAGATTGAGGATGTGGACGCGAGATATAAGAATCCGCGGAACTTGTGCAGCGGTTCTGTCAGGCAGTTGAATAATGAGATCACGGCGAAGAGAAATGTGAGATTTTATGCGTTCTCTCTGGTTCAGGCCGGGGATGTGGATTTTCATAATTCCAGGAGTTTTCAGTTGAATTGGCTTAAGGGCCAGGGATTTGAGGTTGTGGAGTTCTGTGAAGTGACGGCGGATACTGTGGAATCCGAAGTTCTAAAATTTTCAGAAAAAATTGCGGAGAATGATTTTCCGTCTGACGGACTTGTGCTAATATATGATGATATAGCGTATGGTCAGTCCCTGGGACGTACTTCCAAGTTCCCGAGGGATTCCTTCGCTTTTAAATGGGCGGACGAGCTCAGGGAAACGAGACTGATGGAGATCGAATGGAGTCCGTCGAGAACAGGGCTTATCAACCCGGTTGCGATATTTGAACCGGTGGAACTTGAAGGGACGACGGTCAGCCGCGCCAGCGTCCATAATATCAGTATAATGGAAGAATTAGAACTTGGCGTGGGAGATCGGATCGAGGTATATAAGGCGAATATGATCATCCCTCAGATCGCCCGTAATCTGACGCGAAGCGGTGTGAAGGATATTCCAAAGAGATGTCCGGTGTGCCGGGGACTGACGGAAGTCAGGCAGGTGGCCAACGCGAAGGCTTTGTACTGTATGAATCCAGAGTGTCAGGCGAAGCATGTCAAGTCTTTCGCTTTATTCGTAAGCCGAGACGCACTGAATATCGAAGGTCTGTCCGAGGCGACTCTGGAGAAATTCATATCTCTGGGATATATCAGAGAATTCTCGGATATCTTCCATCTGGACCGGTATCAGGAAGAGATACAGTCCATGGAAGGTTTCGGAGAGAAGTCTTACCGGAATTTGATTGCAAGCGCAGAGAAAGCAAGAAATACGACGCTGCCGAGAGTGATCTATGCTCTTGGGATTGCGAATATCGGTCTCGCCAATGCAAAGGTTATCTGTAAAGAATTCCGGTATGATGCAGAGGCGATGCTTAAGGCCACGGAGGAAGAGCTGAATGAGATTCCGGGAGTCGGACAGGTGATCGCAAAAGCTTTCGTAGAGTATTTCTCTTCAGAGCGCCATGTGAAGCAGTTTCAGGATCTGCTCCGGGAGCTGGTGATTCCGAAAGAAGTGCAGGAAGAGAAGCGGCAGATATTTGCGGGAGTTAATTTTGTAATCACCGGAAGCGTGGAACACTTCGCGAACCGGGGAGAAGTAAAGGAGCTGATCGAGAGCCTGGGGGGAAAGGTGACCGGGTCGGTCACATCGAAGACGAATTATCTGATTAATAATGACGCGGCGTCCACATCGTCTAAGAATAAGAAAGCGAATGAATTGGGAATTCCAATTATATCCGAGAAAATGTTTCTTGATATGGTTCAGGAGAATACCGGTATAGCGGCGCTGTGATGCGAAACAGACGGCATACGAAGAGAAGAGGGAAGAGAATGTCTGAGAAAGATAAGAATAATATAGAGAAAACAGGTGATGGACAAGTGGAAGAGACGAAGAACCATGAGGACGAGTATGAGAAGATCTGCTTTGTGTGCAGGCGTCCGGAGACTACGACGGGAAAGATGATAGACCTTCCTAATGGGATTTCGATCTGCGGCGACTGCATGCAGAAAAGCTTTGACGCTATGATGAGCGGACAGATTGACTACAGTCAGCTGATGAATATGAATATACCGGGAGTACAGATTCTGAATATGGCGGATATGGAACAGAATATTCCGAAGAGACAGAAGATTAAGAAGAAAAAAGAAGGGGAGGAGAAAAAGCCCCTGATTGATATTCGGAATGTTCCGGCGCCCCATAAGATCAAGGGAAGACTCGATGAATATGTGGTAGGGCAGGAGTATGCGAAGAAAGCGATGTCCGTGGCGGTCTATAATCATTATAAACGGGTGGCTTCGGACACGATGGACGAGATTGAGATCGAGAAGTCCAATATGCTGATGATTGGGCCTACCGGTTCCGGAAAGACTTATATGGTGAAGACGCTTGCAAGACTTCTGGATGTGCCGCTTGCCATTACGGACGCTACTTCTCTTACGGAGGCTGGGTATATCGGCGACGATATCGAGAGCGTGGTATCGAAGCTTCTGGCTGCGGCAGATAACGATGTGGAGAAAGCGGAGCAGGGGATCATCTTCATCGATGAGATCGATAAGATCGCTAAGAAGAAGAATACGAATCAGCGCGATGTAAGCGGAGAGTCTGTACAGCAGGGCATGCTGAAGCTTCTGGAAGGGGGCAACGTAGAAGTTCCGGTGGGGGCGAACAGTAAGAATGCCATGGTTCCCCTTACTACGGTGAATACAAAGAATATTCTCTTTATCTGCGGCGGTGCGTTCCCGGATTTGGATATGATTATCAAGGAACGGCTGACGAAACAGTCTTCGATTGGATTCGGCGCCGACCTTAAGGATAAGTACGACCATGATAAGTCAATCCTTGAGAAGGTGACGACAGAGGATCTGCGCAATTTCGGTATGATTCCGGAGTTTTTGGGACGTCTGCCTATCGTATTTACGCTGCGGGGACTGAGCGAGGAGATGATGGTACAGATTCTGAAAGAACCGAAGAATGCGATTCTAAAACAATACCAGAAGCTGCTTGCTCTGGACGAAGTAAAGTTGGAATTCAATGATGGAGCGCTTCACGCAATCGCGAAAAAGGCGATGGAGAAGGATACAGGGGCGAGAGCGCTTCGGGCAATCATCGAGGAATTTATGCTGGATATCATGTATGAGATACCGAAAGACGATAATATCGGACAGGTGACCATTACCCGGGAATACATAGAAGGAACGGGTGGTCCGCAGATTATGCTCAGAGGGCAGGCTCTGCCGGAAATTGGGTGTAATTAGTATAGGAGTTCTTGGCTTATGTCAAGGACTCCTTTTGCGATGACAGGTATGATCTATATATTGACAGAGAATCCGACAATTGATAGAATAGTTATAATTAACGATATTTTGGGAAATTGGTTAAGAAAAATTCTGCAGTTGGCGGAGAAGATAACTGCAGTAATAATTAATGAGGAGAGAACAGTTATGTATCATTGTCATATACATTTTTGTTTATCAGGCGACGCGTGTAATGTATTTGAGATTGCGAAGGAGATAAGTCCTTTTGAGCATTTTATACATGATTTTTTAGAAGAAGATAAGCCGGAGGCAGAAGTGGTCGCTGAAGCCGATGTAATTTTGCTTCATTTGCATGGAGATGAATGTGTGGAGACTTTGAGGAGGTTCGCCGACGGAAAGAGACCGGAGGCTGAAATGATTCTGCTTGCAGATAAGGAGCAGATACCGTCGCTTGAAGAGTACATGCACCAGGTTGAAGATATCTGGGTTATGCCCATGTCGGACGCTGAGGCACGGTTTCGATTCTTGAGATGGCAGAAGAATTATAAGAAGAATAAAGATTACTGGCAGACAAACCAGTTTTTTGAGTCTACAATCAACAGTACTCCCAGTCTTGTATGGTTTAAAGATAAGAATGGTATACATGAGAAAGTAAACGACAGCTTCTGCAGAACAGTCAATAAGACGAAGAAACAGGTGGAAGGCAGAGGGCATGCTTATATATGGGACGTGGAGCATGATGATCCGGCTTGTATCGAGTCTGAGAGAGAGGTTATGGAGAAGAGACAGACCTGTGTCTCCGAGGAAACGGTCAAGAGCGGAGAGGGCACGAGGCTGCTTACGACTTACAAGTCTCCATTGTTTGACTTGGACGGAAGCGTTATGGGAACGATTGGCGTAGCCATTGACATAACGCAGGAACGATCATATGAGCAGGAGATCATGAGGAAGAATCAGATATTGGAGATGATTTTCACCAGCATGGATTGCGGAATCTTGTGTCATTCTCTGGACGGTTCACAGATTATCAGCGTCAACAGGGCGGCGCTTGAGATCCTGGGCTATCGCTCCCAGAAGGAATTAGAAGACGATGGTTTTGACATGGTTGCGGAATCAGTTATGGATGAAGATAAACCAATACTGCGGGAATGTATCACAGAACTTAAGAAAACAGGGGACAGCGTCAGCGTGGAGTACCGCGTGCAGCATAAGAACGGAGAGATTCTGCATGTGATGGGAAATATTAAGGTGCTGGAAGAAAACGGCGAGATGTTCTACCAGCGTTTCCTTCTTAACATAACGGAACAGAAGCAGGAGGAAAGAAAAAAAGAGAGGCACCAAGAAGGGCTTCTGCGGGCGTTAAGTATTGATTATAGGCTGGTTTGTTTCTTTGATTTAAATACGGGGATGGGGATTCCGATTAGGATTGGCGGCGACATGCATAAGCTCAACAGGATCTTTCGCGATGAGATATCATTGGAAGAAAGCATGGGACGTTACATATGCGAGTCGGTATATGAGGAGGACAGAGACGCCCTTAAGCAGGCGGTATCCCTGGATTTTCTGAAAAACGAGCTTGCAAAAAAAGACATGTATTATATAAATTACCGTGTCTTCCGGAATAATGAGATCAAATATTTCCAGATGAAAGTGGTACGTACGGGACAATGGGAGGAAAACAAAGGTATCGTAATGGGATTCCGGAGTGTGGATGCGGAGATCCGAGATGAGATGGAGAAAAAGGGGATGCTTGAAGACGCTCTTTTGCAGGCGAATCGAGCCAGTAAAGCAAAGAGTGTGTTCCTATCCAATATGTCGCATGATATCCGGACGCCAATGAACGCGATCGTCGGCTTTACGGCTTTGGCTATCGCCCATATCGGCGATAGAGAACGGGTGGAGGAATATCTTAAAAAGATCATGACATCAGGAAATCATCTGCTTAGTCTGATCAACGATGTTCTGGATATGAGCCGTATCGAGAGCGGGAAGATGCATTTGGATGAGAAGGAATGCAGCCTTCCTGAGATACTCCACGAACTGCGCAATATTCTGCAGGCAGACGTCCATGCAAAGCAGATAGAGCTGTATATCGATACGGTGGATGTTCTGGATGAGAATATATTCTGCGATAAACTGCGTTTGAATCAGGTGCTTTTAAATCTGTTAAGCAATGCGGTCAAATATACCAGGGCAGGGGGCGTAGTCAGCCTCAGGATTACAGAGAAGCAGGGGGCGCCTTCGGGCAGTGCGAATTATGAGTTTGCGATCAAAGATACTGGTATCGGCATGAGTCAGGAATTCGTAGAACGTATATTTGAACCATTCGAGAGAGAACGGAATTCAACAATCAGCGGGATCCAGGGAACTGGTCTTGGCATGGCAATTACCAAAAATATTATTGATATGATGAATGGAACCATCCATGTGAAGAGTGAACAGAATGTAGGAACGGAAATTCAGGTTTCTTTCACCTTCCGTCTGAATTCCAAAAACAGAGAACCCTTCGATATACCGGAATTCAAGAATTGCAGGGCTCTGGTTGTGGACGATGATTTCAATACCTGTGACAGCGTATCATATATGTTGGGCCAGATAGGACTGCGTGCGGAATGGACTTTGTCAGGGAAAGAAGCAATTCTGCGTACACGTCAGGCAGTCATGCGCAAGGATGCTTATAATGTATATGTTATCGATTGGATGCTGCCGGATATGAACGGTGTCGAAGTTACCAGAAGAATCCGTAAAGAGATGGGGGAAGACGCGGCGGTGATTCTCCTGACCGCGTATGATTGGACGGATATTGAAGAGGAAGCAAAAGACGCCGGGGTTACGGCATTCTGCAGTAAGCCGATGTTTTTATCGGAACTGAGCGATTGCCTGCGTTCAACTCTTGATTCGGAGGAGTTGGGAGCAGAGATTTCCGGGGAACAGATTGAATTTCGTGCAGGACGTATCCTGTTAGCGGAAGATAACGAACTGAATCAGGAGATTGCAGAAGAGATCTTAGAGGAAGCAGGTTTTACCATAGAGATTGCAGAAAATGGCCAGATAGCCGTAGATATGCTGAAAAGAGCTGAAGCGGGATATTATCAGTTGGTATTGATGGATGTGCAGATGCCGGTGATGAATGGCTATGAGGCGGCAAAGGCGATCCGCGAGCTTGAAGACCGCAGACTGGCTTCCATACCGATGATAGCGATGACGGCGAATGCTTTTGAAGAAGACAGAAAAGAGGCGCTGAAAAGCGGGATGAACGGTCATATTGCCAAACCGATCAATATAGATGTTTTATTTGAAACCATGAATAAGATATTAGCAGAGGCTTAAGAGGAATCTGAATACTGTTGTAGAGAAGATATCCTATAGAAGGGCTGGCGCAAAGTATGCGTCAGTCCTGTTTTTTGATTATATGTGTAAAAAACTCTGGATAGTTAATCTCCAATCTCGCTTAGGTAACGGTAAATAGTTGCCGTTGAGCAGGAGAATTTCTTGGCGACAAAAGAGATGGCTCCTTTTAATTGGAAAAGACCCTGTTCATTCAGTTTTTCAATGATGTCTTTGCGTTCGTATTGGTTGAGTCTGTCAATGGATGTAGGAAGAGATACGGTTGCATCGTCGAAGATCTTTTGCATCAGTGACGAGATGTCTACAGGGTAGTTTTCTGTCATTGCTGTATGAGGAACAGCAGATGTATCCTTAGGGATAGGCGGCGATACTTTGCTGTCATCTGTATCCGTTTCCAGGAAAGCGCCTGGATGTATGGTAGAAAGAATAGAACCCTGTAGTTCCTGAAAACGGCTGTCGTCAAAGTTAATACATAGAAGTCCGATCAGTTCTCCTTTGGAATCTTTAATAAACATTGTAGAGGAGCGCAAGATGTGTCCATCTTCTGTAATACCCTTATAGTTACAAACGAAATCATTCATCTTATATGCTTGAGCAGAAAGCATCTGGAGTGCGGCTTCCGTTAAAGGGCTGCCGACTGATCGGCCGCTGATATGGCTGTTTGTAATTGCGGCGATAGCCGGAGGATCAGAGCCGAGGTCATGCAATACGACTTCGTAATCCTGGCCAAGAGCATTTCCAAGAAACTCTACAATAGTAATGCACTGTTGAAGGATTTCTTTTTTCATAATAATTCCCCATTTCAAAAATAAATACAATTTACAATTTTCTGACTATAACCATTATGACACGGTATCTTGCAAAATTCAATATAAAATTCGTGCAATTTACAATTCTTTATGTTGAACTATATTTTGCTAATTGATTCGGGCGGCTGTTTTATCTGGTATCGACATAATAGAAAAAAATTATAAACACAATAATAAATAGAAAAAATCGATTTGCATTTTGTCAGGGAGGCAGAGTACACTATAAAAGGTGTAAAAAAAGGTTAATCAATGTAAAGAAAGGAGAAATTATGAGGTATTATGGAGAGGAAGCTTTAGGGATGCTGGAAACTCTAGGCATGGTTCCAGCGTTGGAAGCTTGTGACAAAATGCTGAAAGCTGCTAATGTAGAGCTGGTTTCATATGAAAATGTGGGCTCAACTTTAGTAACGATTATGGTAAAAGGAGATGTGGCGGCATGCAGGGCATCTGTTGATGCGGGGAAACAGGCTGCCGAGAAAATCGGTAAAGTGACGGCTGCGAGTGTGATACCAAGACCGGTGCCAATTATCGGTAATATTGTATCTTGTCATGATATAGACAATTGTTAGAATGAATTGGGAGGTAAAGAATTATGGCTAAATATAATGCTTTGGGCATGGTAGAGACATTTGGTCTGGTATATGCAGTAGAGGCGGCGGACGCAATGATAAAGGCTGCCGGAGTAGAATTGATTGGATATGAAAACGTTGCTTCCGGGTATATCTCGGTATTAGTTGCAGGGGATATAGCGGCTTGTCAGAGTGCAGTAGACGCCGGTGTAAAGAGAGTGAATGATATGGAAGGCAATCTGCATAGTTCGGTAGTAATTGCAAGTCCGCATCCTGAGATATATAAGATTATCGATCGCTATAGTATAGACAAAATCCTTCCCAGCGGAGAATAGTAATGAAATTCATAACAGAATATGATCTTCGCACTCAATTTAATAAACGGCCTTTTACGAATTACCGGCTGGAAGAAAACGTCCGTTTGACACCGAGTGCACGGCAGTTTCTTATTGATCAAAGAATCCGTATTTGGGATGGGGAAGAAGGACTGGCCGATGTCCTGGACAAGGATGGGAAAGATACTCCGGAGCTTGCGAAGTTAGTAAACTATATTGAAATTCTTGAAGCAGAATTTCTTGTTGTAATCAGTCAGATTATGGATCAGAATCTTAAAATATCTGAACAGATTATGCAATTAAAGAACGAGCTTTCTGGAATTCGATTAAATCTTATTGACGGAAAAGTGGATTCAGTTGTCAGTTTCGATTGCTGTCCGGGAATAAATAAAGAAAATTGTTGTCAGGACTTGGATAGTTGCTTTGAAATTAAAGACTTTCATATTCAATTATCAAATGGAAAGCTGCTTGCTCAGATGAATTTTTTGAGAGCAAGAATGAGGTTGGCCAGAATTGACTGTACAAATTTGTTTGCTGATTTTGAGGATGAGAAACGTCGGATTGCCGTGATAGAATCGTTCAACCGGATTATTAATAAATTGTCGCAGTTAATGTGTACGGCAGCGGGGGTGCAGGAATGCAGATGGGCAAAGTAGATTATCTGTTTTGTGATAAATTAGTGGATAAATTAAAAAGAGTAATGAAGCAGCCGATATGTCAGAAAAGCTCTGTCTATTATGTAGGCGTTGATCTGGGTACGGCATGCGTAGTAACGGTTGTGTTGGATGAGAATCGTGAACCTGTTGCGGGTATTTACGAGTATGCGGATGTAGTGCGTGACGGAATGGTTGTAGACTATATCGGAGCAGTTAAAATTGTTCAGAGAATGAAAGAGAAACTAGAGAAGGAACTGGGGATAGAGAGATTACTCTATGCTGCCGCTGCAATTCCGCCGGGAACGGATTCGCTGGACGGAGGAGCTGTAAGAAATGTGGTGGAAGCGGCGGGGTATATTGTTACTTCATTGAAGGATGAACCCACTGCGGCGAATGAAGTTCTCCACATTCAAAACGGAGCTATAGTAGATATTGGAGGCGGTACTACGGGAATTTCTATATTTAAAGACGGTAAAGTGGTATATGTGGCGGATGAACCGACAGGAGGAACACATTTTTCACTGGTATTGGCAGGAGCATATAGAAAGAGTTTTGAAGATGCCGAGCTGTTTAAGCGCGATCCGTCAAACCATAAAGAAATATTGCCCGTATTGAAACCAGTAGTTGAAAAAGTTTCTATGATCATCAATAAACATATAGAAGGGTACCAAATAGACAATATCTCATTGGTAGGAGGTACTTGCTGTCTGACAGGAATCGAAGAAATAATTGAAAAAAGCACAGGGGTGCCAACCTACAAACCAGTAGATCCGATGTTTGTGACACCTTTAGGGATTGCATGTGGCTGCGGGACCGAGCAGATATAAGGCGGTGGAATAAATGGATTTTCGAATTATTAAATCACCTACGCAGGGAACTCTGGATATCTTGGAACGACGGAGGGGTTCCGGAGGGAAGCAGAAGTTGGGACGAGTAGATTCTATAGGGCTTGTGCAGGGGAAATTGATTGAAATGATTGCTGCCGCGGATATTGCAGAGAAAGCGGCAGGCGTTACAGTGGAAGATATTAGAGGAAATTGCCCGCAGAATATGGTATTGCTGGCAATATTCGGAGACACTGCTTCCGTAAAAGCTGCGATAGAGAAAATTAAAGAGAGTTTATAAGAGGGAAAGAAAGATGATAACGGCAAAATTAGTCGGCAGTATCTGGGCAACAAGAAAAGCAGAAGTTCTAAACGGCTATAAACTGATGCTTGTGGAGGTTGTCGGAGGAAAAGAATCAGGAAAACGGATGGTTGCGGCAGACGTGGTCGGCGCCGGAGTCGACGACAGGGTACTGGTAACTACAGGAGGTTCTGCGCGTAAAATGTTAGGAGATGATAATATTCCGGTTGACGCGGCAATTGTCGGTATTATTGATGAGGATTGCTGTTTTGAAGAATAGAAGCGGGGTGGAAAAAAGGGATGAAGAAGCTGATTGACGTAACGGCTGTGAATATAATGAAAGCAGAAGGGAAAGCAGTTGTTTATGTGGACGATAATACCCTGATCACACCTGCGGCGCGGGATGAAATCAGTAAGAATGACATGATAATTCAGGAAAGAGAAGAACGGTTAGAAAGAGAGAAATCTTTTCCTGAGACGAGATCGTTTGATTCAGACGGTCCAAAGGCTAAGCAGGAGAGAGTTACAGGGTCATCAGAGGATGAAGTAAGCGTGGCGCAGATCTTCAAGGTATTGTCCTATTTACATAAGTCCGGCTTGCTGCAGAGACCGGAACTGTTGGAAAAAATGTTCGACTCCTACATAGAAGAACTCCGCGGTCCAGGTACGAATCAGAATTAAGGAGGAGGAAGATGCAGGCTCTGGGATTTATTGAGACGAAAGGGCTGGTCGCCGCGCTTGAGGGCGCTGATGCGATGCTTAAAGCTGCGAATGTATGTTTGGTAGAAAGGACATTTGTAAAAAGCGGTATCGTTGCAATTACGGTTACGGGAGATGTGGCAGCGTGTATGGCTTCCGTAGATGCGGCGGCTGTCGCCATCGAAAAGATGGGAGGAACACTTCTTTCCAAACATGTTATTCCACGTCCGCATGAAAGTCTTGAAGGTCTGATGGTTGGCGCTGCAGCTTCGGATGAAGGAGCTGCTGACATGATTTCGCAGCAAAAACCAGGAGAAGAACAGAATGACGAGTTAGAAAAGGCAGAGTTCAACAGGATATTTGTAGAAGAGATGGTCAAGTCCAATGGAATTGACAGGGCAATTTCACGGCTGAAGCGCTCCAGGTCAGGCGAGATTAAGGGATTAATCTGTCATGAATATCCGGAATTGGGAATGAACGAAAAAGCTGCGGAAAGTTTAACCAAAAGAGAGTTGTTAGAAAGATTAAACGAGTTTTACAAGAGAGTAGAGGATATGTGACTCTCGAAAATAAAATGAATGAATAAAAGCAAGAATTACGAAATTAGGAGGAAATAAAAATGGCAAAACAGGATGCATTAGGAATGATCGAAACAAAGGGACTTGTGGGCGCTATAGAGGCTGCGGATGCTATGGTAAAAGCGGCGAATGTTTATTTAGTCGGAAAAGAATTTGTAGGCGGCGGATTGGTAACCGTTATGGTGCGGGGAGACGTTGGGGCAGTTAAGGCCGCTACAGACGCAGGCGCCGCTGCCGCGCAGAGAGTAGGAGAACTTGTGTCAGTGCATGTAATCCCGCGTCCGCATCAGGATGTAGAAGCTATTCTTCCTGCTGTTGATAAATAAAGTCGACCGGATTTTCAGGATGGGGTTACGCTGGAGGAAAAAGATGCATAAAGATGATCATATGACGCCTGTGGAGCGTCTGGGAAATTTTTGGGCAGGGAGAGATATGGATCGTATTTTGGCGATGCCATTAATCTGTTCTATGTCCGGAAAAGCGACAGGTATGACGCATAAGCAGAAAAGATCCACAGCCATAACAGAGGCATATTGCCAGATAGAAGCATATAAACGATTTGGAAATGATCTGTTGATTGCAGATTATGGGCTTCATTCGATAGGAAGTGCTTTGGGAAGCGTGATGGGAGATCCGGAAGATGCCGTGCCGGCAGTGGAGCGTCATGTATTACAGGAATTGAAAGATATTGGACAGTTAGATTTTGACAGATGCAGGTTAAAAAACGACCCTAAGTTTCAAAAGCATTTGGACTGTGCTAAGATTCTCATTAATGAAATGGGTAAGGAAGTACCGACGGCTGTTCTGATTGCAGGGCCATTTACATCCGTTTCCAGTATATATCCGATAGACAAGCTTTTAAAAGCAACAGTTAGAGATCCCAAGGCCGTGCATAGATTAATGCGTTTGTGCACGGATACTTTACGTGAAGTTCATAATGAATTTATTAAAGCCGGCGCTATGATTTTAGTTTGCGAACCAGTCGCAACAGGGACTATGATCAGTGTCGGTGCATATAAAGAGTTCGTAAAACCATATACAATTGAGCTGATGAGTAATATTCATGCAAAAGGCGGTATAGTCTGCTATCACATCTGTGGAGACGCTAAGACTATTCTTGCGGAGATGGTAGAGACAAGACCGGACATGATTAGCATTGATAATCGAGTGAGAATAGATTTTGCCAAAAGTATAGTGGGGCCACAGATGCCGTTAGCGGGTAATATTGATCCTGTGGATATAATGATTCTTGGCAGTACAAAGGATGTTGATGAGGCATGCCGGCAATGTATTCAGGACGCGTATGGCAGCGCTCATGGTTATGTATTGTGTACCGGGTGCGATTTAAACGGTGACGTTCCGTTAGAGAACCTTGATGCATTTATGGCAGCAGCGAGAAAATACGGCAAATATCCGTTGACTCCAAAGAATTGGATGAATTAGAAAGAGAGTGAATTATGAAAAAAGTAGTATTTGTATGTGATAAATGTGGAAAAATTATACAAAGGGATCCGATTAGTATTGTTCCGGTGGTTTTGAAAGAAGACGGAAATATACCTGCGCAAAGTCAGCCGAATAAATATAGTAAATTGAGTGAAATGCAGTTTTGTTCAGAATGTGCAGATAAGTTTGTCGAATTTCTCACGGGAGATGCAATGAAGGAGGCAGACGCTGTTAACCAAAATGTTGATACTGAAAATTCTGAATCAGTCGCTTCACATTTCCCGGGACTTGATGCGCTGATGGAAAAGTATTCGGAAAAATTATATGATTGCGGGCCTGCGACGCCTGTGTCCAAACGGGATGAAAAGCGGAAAGCGGAGTTGATTTCCAGATTATCAGAATGTGTTGTGGAGATGGAGGAAGAAGAGATTGTCGAAGTTGCACGCACATATATAGAAGAAGGTTTTTCTGCTTTTGACGGTATTTATGAAGGTCTGTTAGACGGTATGAACAAGGCCAGTGATCTTTTTGACGCAGAGGAATATTTTGTAACAGATATATTGCTTTGTTCAGACGCAATGTATGCAGGGCTGGATGTTTTACGCCCGTATCTTCCTATTACAAGCATAAACGAAAAAGGCTATAAAGTAGTGATCGGTGTAATAGAAGGAGACACGCATGATATAGGAAAAAATCTGGTTAAGATCATGTTGGAAACAGCAGGTTTTGAGGTGATCGATTTGGGGCGAGACGTACCGCTGGATGATTTTGTTGATAAAGCAATGGAAACAGGCGCTTCTATTATTTGCATGTCTACATTAATGACGACAACAATGGGCGGTATGAAGACAGTAATCGATAAACTTGTGGAGAAAGGTGTTCGCGATCGTTTTAAGATTATGATAGGCGGCAGTCCTATCTCGAAGAAATATGCGGATGAGATAGGTGCGGACGGTTATACGGCGAATGCAGTAGAAGCAGTAAAGCTGGCGAAAAAATTTGTGGGAATGAAAGAAACGGATGTCGTTTTAGGAATGTAAATTTTTTTAGGAAGGAAAAGAAATGATAACACAACTTCTATTTGATAAGAAACTTAGATATACGAAAAAGGGTATTACTATAGGCGCTATTGCAGGTATGCTTTGGGGCTTAGGCGGGGTGGTTATGGCTATTGCGTTTGGCTATGAACCATTTGCCAGCTATGCGGATGTAAGCCTCTATATAGTTCCGTTAGTCGGAGCATGTTTAGGGGATCTTTTTGCAGGTTTGGTGACCCTTTGTATTAATTGTAAAAAAGGAAAAAGGAAGGAATATTTTAGAATTTTAAAAACAAAACCGGGCTTGATAATTTGTTTGGGAGCAATATTTGGCGGTCCAATTGCAATGAGTGGTTATTATTGCGGATTGTATCTGGCAGGACCATTTTACACAATGGCAATTACAGCGATTTACCCTGCCATCGGCGCTGTTTTATGCAGAATTTTTCTAAAAGAAAAAATTTCAAAAAACGGATGGATCGGTATTCTTCTATGCGTGGCCGGTGCGATTGTAGTTACCTATGTAGCGCCCAGCGGCGAAGTATATCCCAATTTCATTGTAGGTATTATCGCTTGTATTTTAGCGACTATCGGATGGGGAATGGAAGGAGTAGTATGTGCTTATGGAATGGATTTGGTGGATCCAGATCTTGCGATCGGTATTAGATGGTTTGTATCATTTATAGCATATTTTATCTGCGTACTTCCATTTGTGGCCGGATTTGGAGCGGCCGGATATAAGCTTTTTGCGGCTGCGTTTACATCTCCATGGACGTTAATCCTGGTTGCTGCGGCGTTTGTTAATGGTATTTCTTATTTCTGGTATTATAATGCTATTAATATGACGGGAGCATCCAGAGCGATGGCGTTGATGATTACATATTCCCTGTGGGGAGTAATTTTTGGCTGGATCTTCTATGGTTCTGTAAGTATCACTTGGAATATTGTCGTTGGAGCGGTTATGATATTTATAGGGGCGGTTTTTGTTGCCGGAAAACCAAGTGAAATTTTGAACGTTAGGGATAATTAGGAGGTGTACTGTGAAAACGTTACCATTGAGATTTACTTTATTAAAAGAAAGAGGAGCTGCATTGGAGCCGGCTGAATTATATGAAGCTGTAAAAGGACAGTATCCAAATGAAAAGCAGTGCACACCTTCGGCAATCGACGAACATATGATGTCTATGCGCGGAGTTGGTCTTGTAGATGTAAAAGACTGTTATGAAAATGCAGATAAACAATTAATCTGTAAATATGAGTTGACGGGATATGGAAAAGAGAAAGTAAAGCAACATATCTGCTTGACCCATGGAGGCAAAAATGCATAGAAGATTTTTAAATGATGGATTAATATCTGAATTACATGATAAAGTTTCGGAAGCGCTGCAGAAAGTGGGAATTCGTTTCGAAAATGAAGAAGCGCTGGAATTATTTCGTGCACATGGAATGAAAGTAGACGGTCAGTATGTATATTTCACAGATCGCCAGATTGAAGAAGCGTTAGCCTGTTTTTCGTCTTTTGAGATGGGGGAAATAACAGAGAGAAGCGTAACAAGCCAGTTGTTTTATGGGGTGCCGTATATTCTGGATGAGAATACGAATATCTGTAGGAACGCTACGGTTGCCGATGTGGTGAAAATGTATAAATTAGGCGAAACGTCAGACCTATATGGGGGCTGCGGAATTGCGGTTGTCGATCCATGTGATAACGATGCTGAAGATAAGTATTTAGCTCAGATTGCAATGATGCTGAAGTACAGTGACAAGTATTTTACAAATGGTTTTAGGGCAAGCAGTTACAATACGAAAGATAAAGAAGTATACGCAAGTGCATGTAAGGCGATTGAGCTGATAAAAGAGTTTAGGAGCACAGGGGAAGACGATAATTATATGAACCAATGTGTATGTCCTATGTCGCCGCTGGCATATGACGACGAATGTATTTTGAATATAAAAGCGGCGGTAGTGAACGGACAAAGTGTCACGATATGTCCGTGTTCCATCGGATATTTGACGGGGCCTGTTACGATTTTCGGACTGAATGTCCATGATATGGCGATTGCGCTGGCGGGTACAGTGTATATTCAGTTATTAAGGCCAGGGACGGAAGTTTATTATTCTGTATGCAGTACACAGTCGGATTTGCGCACGATGCAGCCGACATATGGTTCAGTTGAGGAAATATTTGTTTCCGTAGCGTTCTATGAATTATGCCTTTCTTACAAACTGTGCAGCTCCATCTGTGCGGCATTGACGGATGCGATTAGACCTGATTATCAGAGCGGCGTAGAATCTGCGCTGACTACTTTAATGCCCTTTGAATTAACGCAGTTAGACGTCGTATATGCATATCCTGGTTTGATGTCGGGATTTTCATGCGGCAGTTTTGAAAAGGCGATTTATGACGAGGAATTGGTCAGAGTTTCCAATCGTTATCTGAAGGGAATTAGTTTGAGTTTGGATGAGGGTATTATTGAGGATATGTATAAGGCAAAGACTACGGATACATTCCTTTATACAAAATCTTCACAAAGATTTAGAGAAGATTTCTTTATGGCAAAAGGGTTTTATAAAGGAGGAATTGCGCCGCATGAGTATCCGGGTAAGGACGAGCTGAAACATAATGCGCTGAATGAGATTTCAAGAAGAATAGATAATTATGTGCTGCCGCAGAGAACGTTAGAACAAAAGAGAATTTTAAACAGATATTTACCGTCGCAGTGTAAATATTAAACAATAATGAGAATGTGAAAAAATTGCTGTATCCCGGTAAGATATCGGGATATAGCAATTTTGTATTCAATAACAGACGGAGGTATGGAAAGTAATTTATGGTAATTATGAATGAAAAAGAGAGATTGAGAAAGGCTATGCATCAGGAAACAACGGATAGGCCGCCATGTATTTGTCCTGGCGGAATGATGAATATGATTACAGCCGATCTGATGGACAGGAAAGGAATCAGTTGGCCTGAAGCTCATCAGAAGGCCGAAATGATGGCAGATTTAGCGCTGGCAAATTATGAAAATAGCTGTTTTGAGAATGTAGGAGTTCCGTTTTGCATGACGGTTGAGGCAGAAGCAATGGGGGCGCAGGTAACAATGGGAAACAAAGTTAATGAGCCGCATGTAAGCGGATATGCGGTTCATTCGGTGTCTGAATGGAAGAGGATCTCTCCTATAAATGTGAATAAGGGAAGAGTCAAGGTTGTACTGGATGCAATCCGAATTCTAAAGTCAAAGAACCTGGACGCGCCAATTATTGGAAATATTACCGGACCGATAAGTACCGCATGTTCTGTGGTGGAACCTACCGTGTTTTATAGAGAGATCCGCAAAAAAAGAGAGGACGCACACTGGTATATGCAGTTTGTGACTAACGAGATTATCAAATTTGCAAGAGCGCAAATTGAAGCAGGCGCGGACGTCATCGCTGTGTCAGATCCAAGCGGGACAGGCGAGATTCTTGGGCCGAAACTTTTTGAGGAATATACAGTAAAATATAATAATCAGATTTTTGACAGTCTTCAAGGGGACAAGTTGGGTACGATTATGCATATCTGCGGACAGATGAGGAGCGTATATCCGCAGGCAGAACAGATTCGTTCGAATGTATTAAGCTTCGATTCTTGTGTTGCAATGGGCGAGGCAAGAAAAAATCTTGTGAAACATGCGTTGATGGGAAATGTCAGCACATGGGCATTGGAATTCGGGAATCCGGATAAAATTAAGAGTCTTGCGGTAAAGTGCTGGAAAGACGGATCAGATATTATATCTCCGGCATGCGGACTTGGCGCAAAGTCTCCAATTGCAAATATCCAGGCAATTCGGAAAGGAATTATTGAAAAATCTAAAGAGGTAAAATAAATGTATAAATTGCATGTTGTACAGTCTGGAAATGAATATGAATATGAACCAGGCAAGAGTTTGTTGGAGATCCTGTTAGATCATAATTTATTTATCGACAATTCCTGCAATGGAAAAGGTATTTGTGGAAAATGCAAGATACGTATCAAATCTGGAGATGTGGGTGAAGTATCTCCTACGGAACTTCGTTTCTTAAAGCCAAAGGAAGTCAAAGATGGCGTGCGTCTGGCTTGTTTGATTTATCCGCGGTGTGATTTGGAGATAGAATTGATGCAGAAAGAGCGGAAATATGAAGTATTATCTAAGGGATATGTGCCGAAGTTCAGTTATGATCCGGATGTTTCTAAACAGTTAATTATAATCCATAAACCTAAGCTTGAGGACCAGACGTCATTTGAAAATCAGATACAGGAACAAATTGCGGGGGTAGAAATACCATTTTCGCTGCTTCGTGAATTCCAGTTTAAGGAGGGAAGTTATACGGCGGTTCTTTACAGAGAGCGTGACGGAAGACAGATTCTTATGAATCTGGAGCAAGGGGATACGACAGAAGAATTATACGGGGTTGCGGTAGATATTGGTACAACGACAGTAGTAACATCATTAGTTGACATGAAGACTGGAAAAGAACTGGCGAATGCGTCAATGATTAATGCGCAGAAACATTTTGGGCTGGATGTTCTTACGCGTATTACTTACGAGATGGAACATCCAAAAGAGGGGGGACAGGCTCTTAAGGAGGCAATCGTTACGTCAATAAATGAGATGATCCTGGATGTCTGCCGTCAGTCAGGAGCAGCGCGGGAATATATCTATGAAGTAACGGTAGGCGCCAATTGTACCATGATGCATATGCTTCTCGGCATAGACGCACGGTCTATCGGTAAAGCTCCGTATGCCCCGGTATTTGTTAAGGCAAAGAATATGAAAGCGGAGGAAATCGGTCTATATGTGTCGAAAGGCGCAAGATTATATTGTCTCCCTTCTGTGTCGGCGTATATTGGGGCTGATATCGTAGCAGGCGTATATGTCTGCGGATTACACAGGGTAAAAGAAAATGTACTTTTTATTGATATTGGAACGAATGGAGAGATTGTATTTTCGGATTGTGGAAGATTGTTAAGTTGTTCCTGCGCTGCGGGGCCTGCTTTGGAAGGTATGAATATTAGTTCCGGAATGCGTGCGGCAGAGGGGGCGGTTGAGGATGTCCGTATTACAAAAAACGGGGTTAAATTAAAAGTAATTGGAAAAACAGATCCGGTCGGCGTTTGTGGAAGTGGAATTCTTGCAGGAGTAAAGGAACTTATTCATGCAGGGCTGGTGAGAAAAGACGGCGCATTTATAAAGCCGGATAAATTGGATAAAAGTGATTATCGCTGTTCAATGCTGGAGATGGATGGAAAAAAGCGACAGTTTAGAATGACAGAAGAATTGAAGATTACGCAGGGAGACGTACGTCAGGTTCAGCTTGCCAAAGGTGCGGTTTTGTCAGGATTTTATGCTTTGCTTCAGAAAGCGGGGAAAAAAATGAAAGAATTAGACAGGGTATTGGTTGCCGGACAGTTTGGCGCGCATTTGCCAGTGGATAGTATGATTGGAACAGGAATCTTACCGGAAGGAATAAGAGATAAGATAGAGTATGTAGGAAATTCCTCTAAAACAGGCGCATATATGGCGTTGCTTTCAGGGAAGGTAAAACAGGAAATGGAAGAACTGGCAAATCATATAGATTATATGGAGTTGGGGGCAATGGAAGGATATGAGCGCCTTTTAGCGGAATGTCTTATATTTCCGGAGGTCTAGCGTCTCACTCATTTTCGGCCGAATAACGCGGCAGATGGAAATTCAGACAAGTTAAAACAGACCCTATTGACATTAAGTAATTTACATATCATAATAATAAAATATTGTTTAGCTTTGGAACAGGTCGGTCTGCAAAACAGGGCGTGCAAACTGTAATATTAGTTTCGGGTCAGTCTGCAGAGGGATAGGATTCGTGGAAAGGGATATATTACAGATATGACGGAGGAACAGAAACGGGCAGTCAGAAGTCTGGAAGAGAGATTGGAAGAGAGAGATACGGATATGCTGGATGAGATTCTCTGGGAAACACTGACTAAATTTCAGGGGCATCCTTTTTATACTGCAAAGGAGCTGGAATTCTTTTATATGATCAAAGGAAACGAGATGTTTGTGACCCGGAAGGATAAGTCTATTACCAGGGCAAGCGTCATGATGGCATTTCATAAGGCGTTGGAGTTAGACCGGGTGGTGACGGGGCCGAAGAAGCTGGGAACCTTCGGGGCAAGTTATCTGTATCCGGTTTTTTGTTGTCTGGGAGTGATCTGTCAGAAGGTCTGAGAACATATGCGGCTGTCAATAGTAATAGAAAGGCAAGAGTGAACATGAGCAGAGGGACAGAATATCTGGACTATGTAACGAAGCAGTTGGCCTTAAGACTAAGGGAACTGGATGCGACGATTCAGGACGTCAGGGAAGATATCGCGGGCATGAATGAATATTACTGGGAAAATTATGCAGAGATGGATGAGTACGGTTATGAGAACTATGACAATCAGCAGGCGTTGATCAGTCAGGTGAATGCCGGACAAGAGTATCAGAAGCAAAGGCACAGATGGGAGAAGATGCTGGATTCCCCCTTCTTCGGGAGTGTGGATTTTGTCTATGAGGGAGAAGATGAGACAGAGATTTTCTATATAGGAATCGGTAATTTTGCCAGAAAACGGGGAGCGGTGCCGCTGATCTATGACTGGCGGGCTCCGGTGAGCGGGCTTTTCTATGATTATGACAAGGGTGCGGCAGCCTATGAAGCTCCCGGCGGGACGATGAAGGGAGAGATCCTGTCGAAATGGCAGTATAAGATTCGGGACGGGCGTATGATCTATGAGTTTGAGAGCGACATGAAGATTGACGATGATATCTTAAAGCAGGAGTTAAGCGCCAACAGTGATATACAGCTTAAGAATATCGTACGGACGATCCAGAAGGAACAGAATGCGATCATTCGCAATACCCGGGATAAAGTACTGATCATTCAGGGGACGGCGGGCAGCGGAAAGACGTCTATAGCGCTGCATCGGATCGCATATCTTCTCTATCATGACAGAAAGAACCTGAAGTCTTCGAATATTTTGATCTTGTCGCCGAACAGCGTGTTCTCAGATTATATTTCACACATCCTTCCGGAACTTGGAGAGGAGAATATTCAGGAGATGAGCCTCGACCTCTTTGCGTACAAGGAACTGAAGGATGTGGCGTCTGATTGTGAGGATCGCTGGCATCAGATAGAGAGACAGATTTGCAATGACGATGTCGATGAGGACCGAGGGTATAGATGGAAGCAGTCGGCAGAATTTGTGGAAACAGCGGAAGGTTTCCTGATAGAACTGGAAGACCGGCTGGTTGACTTTAAAGACGTGCGGTATAAGGGAATGGAGAAGAAGGCAGATGAGATCCTTAAGATGTTCTACCTGCGATTCCAGGGGATACCGCTTTTATCCCGGATGGATGCGGTGATGGAGTATTTCACGGATGAATTTGAGACTTTGCAGGGAAAAGATATTCCGGAGGAAGACAGGGAATTTATACGCAGCCAATTTCAGAGTATGTATGCGACGACAGATCTGTATGTAATCTACAACTGGTTTCTGGAAGAATATGGGTGGCGGCGGCTCGCAGACCTTCCATGTGAGAAAAGAATTCTTGCATATGAAGACGTCTACCCGCTGTTATATCTGAAACAGCGTCTTCTGAAAGTGACAAATCATAAGAATATACGCCATCTTGTCATCGACGAGATGCAAGATTATTCTTATCTTCAATATGTTATCATAGAGAGGATGTTTTCCGGCAGGATGACGATACTTGGAGACCGCGCTCAGACTTTGGACGGGTTGTCCCAGGATGTGACGGTTTTTCTGCCGAAGGTATTGGGAAAGAAAGTTAGGAAGATTGAGCTGAACCGTAGTTACCGTAATACCTGTGAGATCGCGGAATATGCTAACCGTATCGCCGGTTTAGAGGGGTTAGAGCATATAAAGCGGCACGGGAGGGAAGTAGAGGAGGTAAGGTGTACTTCCATAGAGGATGCGGCAGAGAAGACGCTGGCACAGGTGCGTCTGGGAGGAGACGGATATGAGACGGCTGCGTTTCTGGTTATGACGGAAGACGAGGCAAGAGCGCTCTATAAGCTGGTGAAAACGGTCAGGAAAGATGTGTCTTATATTGACAGAGACAGTTCTGCTTTTCGGAAAGGAATCACGGTAACCACCTTCTACATGGCAAAAGGGCTGGAGTTTGATCAGGTATTTATCTTCGGCAAAGACAGAGAGAACCCATTCTTTCGGCAATTTTGTTATATATGTGCTACTCGCGCGCTGCATGAATTATGGGTTATGGAATGGTAATCCAGGCGCCCCGCTGTTCGGCGGCGCTGTAAGCTTGACGACTTAACGGATATATGGACATTGGATTATCTGCCGCATGTCGTCGGGAAGAGGAGCGGTGAACTCTAATGTCTCTCCCGTGACGGGATGCCTGAAGCGAAGCCGGTAAGAATGAAGAGCCTGCCTCTTGATGTATTCCATGTCGGGGTTATACAGATAATCTCCGACGAGCGGATATCCAAGGTATTTCATGTGTATGCGGATCTGGTGGGTACGACCTGTTTCCAGGCGAAGAGAGACAAGGCTGTGTCCGTTCTGTTCGTCGATAACATTATAATGAGTGACTGCCGTCTCGCCGTGTGAGAAATCTACGGTTCGCTCGATGACCGTCCCGGGTTTGCGGGCAAGAGGCGCCGTGATTGTTCCGGTTTTGGGAGAGACGCTCCCGCGTGCGATGGCAAGGTATTCCCGATGGATTTCATGGCGGCGGACCATATCGGAGAGAATACTGCCGCTGACCAGATGCTTGGCGACAACGGTGAGGCCTGAGGTATCGCGGTCTAAGCGGTTGCAGCAGCGGAAAATAAAAGGTTTCCCCTGTTCCTGATAATACCAGGCAAGGGCATTGGCCATGGAATTGATATAGTTGTTCAAAGACGGATGGATCGGCATGCCGGCAGGCTTATTGATTACGATCAGGTCTTCGTCTTCATATACGACGGTGAGAGGAAGGCAGACAGGAGGAATATTCAGGGAACAAGCAGTCTCCTGGATAAGAACCTGAAGATGGTCTCCTGCGGCAAGCTGCTGCTTCATATAATAATGGACGCCGTTTACAAGGATGCTCCTGGGCATCTTTTTGATCTCGGTCAAATTTTGGGCAGAGTAGCCGCGGCGTCTGAGGTATTGTTCTACCCGCAGACCGGCGCTGGCGGGATCAATGTTATAGTCGATGGTACGATTCATTTGCAATTCCCCTTTAAATTCGGTAATATATACTATAGCATATTTTGAGGGAGGAGGAAAGAGATGACGGGATTAAGTACCTTGTGTTATATCGTGCAGGACGGCAGATATCTGATGCTTCACAGGACGGTTAAGAAGAATGATGTTAATAAGGATAAATGGATTGGAGTAGGAGGGCATTTTGAAGAAGGAGAGAGCCCGGAGGAGTGCCTGCTGCGTGAGGTCAAAGAGGAGACAGGGTATACTCTGATTTCTTACAGGTACAGAGGAATCGTGACTTTTATCTCGGGAAACGGAGTTACAGAATATATGTCGTTATTTACGGCGGATGAGTTTGAGGGCGAGCCGATTCTTTGCGATGAGGGTGAGCTTGCGTGGGTGCCGGTGAAAGACGTGTATCAATTGAATATCTGGGAAGGAGATAAGATTTTCTTTCGGCTTCTGGAGGAGCGGGAGGAATTTTTCTCATTGAAGTTGGTCTATGACGGATACGACGGACTGGTTTCGGCTTCGTTGGACGGGAAACCAATACATTTTTGAGGGACTTGGACGCATCGGCTGGAGCCTTTAACAGTGAAATGGTATGAGCTGCGCGGCTAAGGTTCGATTGCCGGCTGAAAAGAGAAGTAGTGTGAGTGTGAAAAGTGATAGAAAAAAGAAAAAGAATAAGAGATATTGAGGTTTTTTTTGAGAAATAGGTTATAATAGAGAATATGAAATATATGGAAGAAAGGATGATGAAGATGGCAGTAGTACATTTGAACAAGGATAATTTTAAAACAGAGGTGTTGGATTCTAAAGAGCCGGTATTGGTTGATTTCTGGGCGACCTGGTGTGGTCCGTGCCAGATGCTGGGGCCGGTAATAGAAGAGGTTGCAGGCGAGGTCACGGACGTGAAGATCTGCAAGCTGGATGTGGACGAGAATCAGGAACTGGCAAAAGAGTACAGAGTTATGTCGATACCTACTTTGCTTGTATTTAAAGACGGACAGATTGTAAAGAGAGAGGTTGGGGCGAAACCTAAGGATGAAATATTACAGATGCTGAAATAGTCGACGTGTTAGATGATAGCCTCTGTGGAATAATCGGAGATATATTTCTGATTATTTTACAGAGGTTTTTGTATAGTTATATTGACAAATCCATAGATAGTGAGTATATTATATATGAACATATGAATAAGTATTCATATATAATAAGTGTACTGTTGAATTTATTACAATGGAGGAACTTGCTATGGGTGGAGAGAAAAATAAAAAGATAGATGTTGAAAATCATTATGATCATAACCAGGGGCACGGTCACCATCATGAAGGCTGTGGTCATGATCATCATCACGATCATGTAGATTGCGGCTGCGGCCACGATCACGGTCATGACCATGGTCATACAGATCATCATCATGAACGTGAGGGCTGCGGCCGCGACCACCATCACGATCATGTGGATTGCGGCTGCGGCCACGATCACGGCCATGACCATGGTCATACAGATCATCATCATGAACGTGAGGGCTGCGGCCACGACCACCATCACGACCATGAGGACTGCGGCTGCGGTCGTGATCATCATGGGACAGGGCAATCTCATGAAGTGAGGCATATGCCGAAGGGGGTGGAGAAAAGGACGTATATTCTGAACAATCTGGGCTGCGCCAATTGCGCGGCGAAGATGGAACGTCAGATTCAGGAGCTGCCGGGAGTGGAGATGGCTGTGATTACTTTTGCGACGAAACAGCTTGTGGTGGCGGCGGATCATCAGGAGAAGCTTCTGCCGGAAATTCAAAGAATCTGTGCATCGATTGAGTCAGAGGTAACAGTGACTTTGCGGGAAGAGGCTGAGATAATACGGAAGAAAAAAGAGAGTCCGTTAGAGGAGAATAAGAAAGATCTTATAGCTATAGCGGCAGGAGCGGCATTGTTTATTGCTGGTGAAGTGTTGGAACGAACAGCGCCGGATTCTATTATCAGTATGGTATTGTTTGTAGCGGCGTATATGATCCTGGGGCTTGAGATCGTGTGGACCGCGGTAAAGAATCTGCTGAAAGGGCATGTTTTTGACGAGAATTTTCTGATGAGCGCTGCAACTTTAGCGGCATTTGCAATCGGTGATTTTGCAGAAGCCGTAGGTGTAATGTTATTCTACCGGGTGGGGGAAGTCTTTGAGGATATTGCGGTAAGCCGCAGTCGTTCCCAGATTATGGAGACAGTTGATCTTCGGCCGGAGACAGTGAGCCTGGTGCAGGGAAACGGCGTGAGGGATATACCCGCGGGGGAAGCAAAGATCGGAGACGTGATACTGATTCGTCCAGGCGACCGGGTTCCGTTGGACGGAAGAGTCATAGATGGGCAGAGCCAGATCGATACGTCGCCGGTAACCGGAGAACCGGTGCCTGTAAAGGTATTTCCCGGAAAGGAGATATATTCGGGATGCATTAATGATACAGGCGTCCTGAAGCTGGAAGTGGGGAAGCCGTTAGGAGAATCTATGGTAACCCGTATTCTTGATTCTGTAGAAAATGCCGCTGCGAGTAAACCGAAGATAGATCGTTTTATTACCAGATTCGCGAGAATCTATACGCCGGTGGTTGTGGCCGCCGCGATACTTACCGCTGTGGTTCCGTCAATTGTGACCGGGAATTGGAATTACTGGATTTATACGGCGATTACATTCCTGGTTATCAGTTGTCCGTGCGCGCTGGTACTGAGTGTTCCGCTTGCGTTTTTCTCAGGTATCGGAGCAGGGTCGAAGAGGGGGATATTGTTTAAAGGCGGAGTTTCTATCGAAGCGCTGAAGAATGTAAGCGCGGTTGTAATGGATAAGACAGGTACCATTACTAAGGGGAATTTTGTAGTGCAGAAGATCGTAAGTCTGAACCGGCTGACGGAGAAACAACTGCTGACGATTGCGGCAGACTGTGAGCTTGATTCTTCGCATCCCATCGCCGTAAGTATAGTAACGGAGGCGAGAGAGCGGAAATTATCGCTTATCAGGCCAAAGCAAGTGGAGGAGATATCAGGAAAGGGTATTTGCGCAAAGTTTCCGGAAGGAGTGGTGCTCTGCGGAAATACCGGGCTGATGGAGCTGTATCAGGTGGATATATCGGAATATTGCAGCAGTACTTATGGGACGGAAGTCCTGATCGCGGTTGACGGGATACTGGCAGGATATCTGGTGATTGCAGATGTGATCAAGGAAGAAGCGCAGCATGCGGTGAAACGTATGAAAGATCAGGGTCTCATTACGGCGATGCTGACAGGCGACGCTTTGAACAGCGCCGCGGCGGTAGCGCAGCAGACAGGAATAGCGGAAGTCCATGCCCAGCTTCTTCCGCAGGATAAATTGACCCGGCTTAAGGAGATCCGAAAGAAACACGGAGCTGTGATGTTCGTCGGCGACGGCATCAATGATGCGCCGGTACTCGCGGGGGCGGATGTGGGAGCGGCGATGGGCAGCGGAGCAGACGCGGCGATTGAGGCGGCGGATGTGGTCTTTATGACTTCTTCCGTGGATGCGATACCGGAGTCGATAGATATCGCCAGGAAGACAGGGAATATAGCCATGCAGAATGTGGTGTTCGCTCTGATGATCAAGGCGTTGGTTATGGTGCTGGGATTTTTTGGGTTTGCCAATATGTGGATGGCTGTTTTTGCAGATACAGGAGTCGCTGTGTTATGCGTGCTGAACTCAATCCGGATTCTGTATACGAATAGATCATGAGTGTGCTTGCTTAGGAATGGATTTTCACGTATAATGATACCGTTGCGGGAGAAGAGAGATAAATTAAGAAAGCAACGGTAAAAGGATGTGAAAAGTATGTATAGAGAAGAAACTCTGGTGACTATAGGGAAACGGGAGAATAACAGGAAACGCAATTATCTTGTGATAAATACTTTGCAGGGAAAACATATTCCGGTGGAACCGAGGAAGGCGCTGACGTTATTTGACGCGCTTGCGAAGGTGATTGAGAATGTCTATCAGGATGAGAGATTACTCCTGATAGGTTTTGCAGAGACGGCGACTGCGATTGGGGCGCAAACGGCGATTCGGCTGGGGACAAAGTATATCCAGACGACGAGAGAGAGTATTCTTGATGTGGAGTATCTGCTATTTACGGAGGCTCACAGCCATGCCTCGGAGCAGAAGCTGGTGAAGGATGATCTTGACGGGATCATAGATGAGATTGATCGGATTATCTTTATTGAGGATGAAGTTACGACGGGAAATACTATCTTGAATATTGTAAATATCCTGAATGAATTGTATGGCAGAAGAATAAGATTCTCTGTTGCCTCCATATTGAACAGTATGACGGAAAAGCAGATGAAGGAGTATGAGCAGAAGGGGATCAATGTACATTATTTGTTGAAAACGGATCACAGGAATTACAGTGAGACAGCGGAAGGGTATCATGAGAACGGACTCTATGAACCGTGTAATATCAATGAGATAAGCGATGTGGAAGAAGTGTGTTTAACGGGCCGGTTGGATGCAAGAAGACTGGTAGACGCGGCGGAATATAAGGGGGCGTGCGAATCTCTGTGGAGGAGGGTGGATGCTGTATTTAATCCCCGGGCAGATGAGAAGATACTTGTTGTGGGAACGGAGGAATTCATGTTTCCGGCTCTCTATATAGGAGCGAGTATGGAAGATAAGGGTTGTGCGGTAAGATGCCATTCGACTACGCGGAGTCCGATTGCGGTTTCGTCGGACGAGGGTTACCCGCTGCGGACAAGGTATGAATTACGAAGTTTGTATGATTCGGACAGGGTTACGTTTATTTATGATATCGGCAGTTACGACAGAGTATTTGTCATTACAGATGCAGAGGGGAATGAGAAGGCAGGGCGGAATTCTCTGATTCACGCGATAAGAAAGAAAAACAGCAGTATTTATTTGGTCAGGTGGTGTCAGGGATGAGAAGCTCATATAATGAAGAGGACGTCGTACTTTTATTGAAAGATATCTCGGGCATGGTGAAGCCCCAGCCGACGGAGGAGCGGGAGCGGCTGATCCAGTCGGGCGGACACTACAGCGAGATGCTTCCGATTGAATATGTGCCTACGGATAGATACATGAAGATTTATAAAGAAACCCTGGATATCTATTCGGGAACCGTGGCGCAGGCAGTCGGAAGGCTTGCAGATAGAATCATGAAGAAAAAAGGGGCGGACGTCGTACTGGTATCCCTTGCCAGGGCGGGGATACCGGTCGGCATCTTGGTAAAGCGGTATATGAAGTTCAAATATGGTGTGGATGTTCCTCATTATTCTATATCGATTATAAGAGGACGGGGAATCGACCATAATGCAATGAGATATCTGCTGGATCGTTATCTGGCGGAGAGATTATTGTTTGTGGACGGTTGGATCGGCAAGGGCGCTATATTGAATGAGCTTAAGAAGGAGATTGCAGTATATAAGGGCGTATCTTCCGAGATCGCAGTCGTTGCGGATCCGGCGAATGTGACGGAGCTTTGCGGAACCCATGAGGATATTCTGATTCCCAGCTCGTGTCTGAATTGTACGGTGTCCGGGCTGATCAGCAGGACATTTTTACGCGATGATATCATTGGAGAAGATGATTTTCACGGCGCAGCATTCTATGAAGAACTTAAAGATGCAGATCTGTCCTATGAATTTATTGACGCTATCGAGAGGGAATTTACATTATTGCCGGAACCTGGCGGCAGTTCGGCAAAAGGTTCGGGAGTTGACGAGGTACGAGAAGTGGCAAAAGAATATCAAGTTGAAGATATTAATCTTATCAAGCCGGGAATCGGAGAGGCAACGCGGGTACTGCTAAGAAGAGTTCCCTGGATGATACTGGTTAATGAAAGATATAAAGACAGCAGGGAACTTAAGCATCTGGTCAGACTCGCTCAGGAGAAACACGTGCCGATTGAGGCTTACCCGCTGAGACATTATAAATGCTGTGGGATTATAAAGAAGATTGGAGATATATAGGGATATACTTATCGTATGGTATGCGCAGAAATTTCTTTGCAGGAATTCTGCGCTTTTCATGTCGGTCTAATTTAAATTTTTAATAAGAGGGGGAGATATTGTTCGTAATTGACCCCGTCGTTGTGAGGAATCTGTTCTTTAACAGAGTCGATCAGCGATTGTTCCAGGAAGTCGCCTGCCGTTTGGATGACGGAAGGAAGAGAATAACCGCGTACAGTTCCGGCCGCTATGCACGAGGCGAACAGATCTCCGGTTCCGGAATAGCTGCCGCCAATGTACGGAAAAGAAAAGAGAGAGAAAGCTTTCGAATCAACCAACAGATTGCCCATCTTTGCTATTCCGTCTCTGTCCTGAAACCGGATTCCGGTGACGATTACATGCTTTGGCCCCTTTTTGCAGAATTCTTGCCCCAATGTTCCGATTATCTGTATTAGTTCATCTGGCGAATCATGCGATATCAGCGATTGGTAGTCACTATCCGTCAGAAGGCATAACTCGGTGAGGTTCGGAGTAATGATATCGGCTGATACTGCCAGCTCGTACATCTTTTCAAGAAGGGTTGGAGTATAGATGGGATAAGGCTGCCCTTCATCACCCATGACAGGATCGACCAGAAGGAAAGTGTCGGTACTCTTGAAGGTATTGATGAAACGTAAGATCTGAGTAATCTGCTTCTCGTCGGAGACAAATCCGGTGTAAATCCCGTCAAAATGTTGATTCATCTTCTTCCATTCAGAGCGGAAATATTCCATCTTATCAGTATAATTATCGCAATAGTAGCTGGGGTATCCTGTCTGGGCGGTCAGAATTGCTGTTGGAAGGGGGCATGCCTGAACTCCCATCACAGAAAGTACGGAGATCGCCGCGGTAAGAGAACATCGTCCAAAGCCCGACAGATCATTGATTACGGCTATTTTCTTTGTCATAATTTTTCCCTTTATTATAATTTATATTGTGTTTGCTTTTGTTAGAATTTTGATATCCTGTCGGTTTACAGAGAGGTTTTGGGTTCTGTACCGTAGCATTCTGCCATAAAGCACGTCTTACGCGCCCAGTTAAGATGAGTCTTATATTCATTCATCCGTTCCTTGCTGATGTTGCCGGAGACAAAGGAATCTTTCTTAGAATTCCAGTTCAGGATTTGTAATGCGTCTTCATAATTCTTCACTGTAACCCGATATTCTTCGTTCACGACTCTGATCTGGTTGGGATGGATCACGGTTTTTCCGATAAAGCCGCAGAGTTTGTCGTCTTTGATCTCTTTGCAAAGACCAGACTCCCACTGTGCGCCGGAGTAATATTCCCATACGGGACCGGAGATCACATAATCTGTGCCGTATACCGTGATGATGTCCGAGAAAATATTGGCAATAGGGGTGATCTGATGGATGGATTCATCCGCTTCCCGGCGGAAACCAAACAGATGGGACAGGTCGTTGCCCCCTACGCGTATATTCAGAACCCATGGCTCGATCAGGGAGAGTTTTTCTTTGAGGTCATATAAGACGTCATAACGTGTCCGCAGGTCTGCGATTGCAGAGCTTTCGTAGATCGGCATTGCATATTTGACCTTACCTGGGGCGCTGTTCAGGTCGGTGATCTGCTGGAGATAAGAATCGGCGTTGGTTAAGTCGAACTTGGGAACGATATATCCTGTTACGAGCTCGCCGCTTTCTCCAAAACGGCGGGAGAGTTCTTTGATCTGTCTGGGAGACCGTACCCGGATAAAGATCTTAGGCAGATAGAAGTCCTTATCCTGCCTGGATTCGTATATATTATTTATAGAAGCGACCAGCAGATTCTCGGCTTCTGCGACAAAATTATCGTTTATCGTATCTTCCAGGCAGAGGGCGAGGGAAAAATGCGTCCCAAACCTCTGTGAAATGACGGAGGCCGCGATGGAGGTATTGTCCGCGGGACAGTACAGAAGCGGCCCTACACTGTAATAAATTGCCTGATTTTTCATATTAACGAGGACTCCTTATAATCTATGCAGTCTTATATCAATAGACTAAATATATCACATCATTAAGAGAATTGGTAGATATATTTTTTGCGTTGTGATAAGATTAGATTATAGTTTTATGGACAGGTGATCACAATGAGAAGAAAGATTACATACCGGCATAACATTATGAATATAGGTTCTTTGGAATCATTCCTGAGTATAAAGGGCGGCTATAACGGAGACAGGCGGGATGTGTATTTTGTCAGGGCTCTTGGATGCGAATCGGATACAGAACGTAAGATTTCTGCTATTGACGAGAAGATGGCCGGGGAGATGAGGAATAATAGACTGTTCTATACAAGAGTGAAGTCTCTTCCGCGGCTGACTTCCCGGACGGATATGGAGTTTTACGAGAGGCAGTTTAATGCATTTCGGGCAAAGAAGGAGATATTTGTGCGGAATCAGGACAGGGACGAGAAGTTTGGCAGTGCGTTGGGCGCCGCGTGCCTTGAGGCGGCGGACAGATATCGGTATCTTAAGAAAAATATGACGGAGTCTATAGAGAGAAACTTTATCGTTAAGCTCTTATATTGGACAGACTGTGTGCTGGGTACGTCTTTGTCAGAGTGGAATGAGCGCGGCTGTTATAAGATATTGGCGGAGGACGTGCAGAAGGAGCAGGAGTATCTGTTTTATTATATGCTTACTCTGATTGGATGCGACGTACTGCTTCTTGAATACCGGAAGGATATTGAGACCGCGGCTGAGCTTAAGAGATTATCTGGGGCGTTGGAGTTGGGAGAATTCCGTTCTTTGACGCTTCCGGAGTACAGAGCGGGTGAGAATGAAAGAATCGGGATAAATTCGGAAGGGGAAGCCGAGGAGTCTAAGATGCGTCGGCCGGGACTTTCACAGCAGCCGGAAAGTATACGCCCTGCAAGGCCGATGCAGCGGCCGGAAAGTATGCGCCCTGCAAAGCCGATGCAGCAGCCGGAAAGTATATGCCCGGCTAAGCCGTTACAGCAGCCGGAGAACTGTCCGCGTCCGCAGCTCTCGGAAAAGAGCTTTGAAGAGCTGGCGCGGCTGGCTTCTTCTATTGTTATGATAGCGGTGTATGACAGGAAGGGGAGCCCTATTGCGACAGGGTCGGGAATTATGACAGGACGGGCGGGCTATATTCTTACGAACAATCACGTGACGGCAGGCGGGTGCTTCTTTGATGTTCGGATAGAGGACGACGAGAAAGTTTACCGTACGAACGAAATCATCAAATACAATTCCGTGTTAGATCTTGCCGTGCTTCGGATCGACCGATGTCTGGAACCGCTGCCGATCTATCGGGGAAAGAAGAACCTCGTCAGAGGACAGAAGGTAGTGGCCATCGGCAGCCCTCTGGGATTGTTCAATTCCGTATCAGACGGAATTATATCAGGTTTTCGTAAGATTGATTCGGTTAATATGATCCAGTTTACCGCTCCGATCTCTCATGGAAGTTCCGGCGGCGCGGTGCTGAATATGCAGGGAGAAGTTATCGGTATCAGTACCGCAGGGTTTGACGAGGGCCAGAACATCAATCTGGCAGTCAATTATGAGGATATCGGCTTGTTTGTCAGGGGATTCACTGATTAGTCTGTACTTTTTTTGACAATAATGTTCGTAATCCCTTCGGAAACTTGTAAAATGATACCTCCTATGCTAAAATAATACATAGTGCTTTCCGGGAGAAATGAAATGAACCTTGATGATTTTTTTGTGGAAATGAGTAAACGCAGAGAAAAAAGAGCATATTTTTATCGGATTAACCGTACTTCGGATGCAGTCGATAAGTTCCTCTATCAATATTATGATACTGTGCGCAGGACGGGCGTGGTCATTGAAGGAAGAATTGCAAATCCGACGGAGGGGAATCTTTCCTATTACGGAGAAATCATGGGGATGGATTTCCGGCTGAGTACAGGATTCATATCTGCAAGCCTGAAGAAATGGCTTCCGAGACTCGGCGAACGTCAGAGAGAAAGTGTCGCGTGTTCCATATATGACTGTCTGGATGAGTTAAGAAAAGCAGGAAAGACAGAGAACATGCTTAAGAATGCATATATTAAGTTTATGTGCTGGCTGTATTATAAATTTGAACGTATCGTAGGCCGGCTTGGAGAGAACAGTGTGCCGAAGATTTTGTATTGCGGCGTTATCAGCAATTATGAGCTTCTTCTTATCACGATCCTGAATCGGGCCGGATGTGACGTATTGCTTGTACAGACTGCGGGAGACGAGGAGTATAGGAAGCTGGATCCGGGTTCGGTGAGATCGGACGTGTATGACGTTCCGGATGGAAAAGCATTTTCAAAGGATTTTTCACTGGGGCAATTATGCCGGAAGTTTGAACAGGAAGAGCAGAACCGGAAGATATTCGGAGATGAAGCAGGGATCAGGAACTGTACGAATGCCTGGATCGAAGGGGAAGGTCTTGCGGATATATTGAAAGCGCCGGCAGTCAGAGGCGACAGGCCGGATCTGTTCTATAATTGTTATTGCAGGATCAGAGGCGTAGAAGATAAGCTTACATATGCCAACGATCTGTATCAGTTCTATCTTGCGCTGCAAAACGAGAAGCGGCGCGTGGTTGTGGAAAACGGAAGGATACCGAAGCCGACGCCGGATGAGATCATGCGTATCCGCAGAGGAAATTACGGGACTTTGGAGCAGATGCTTCTTGATCTGCAGGCAAATATACAGTACCCGGCAAGCAAGGAACTTCGGGGATTGCTGGTGAAAGCATTTGCGGAAGTGATGACTGAGGAATCAAAAGAGGCGGGAATGAATCTTCACAGACTGCTGAATAAAGCAGTATACCTCTTGTGCTGGATCAAGAGGTATCAGGGGAGGTTGTTTCAGAACTGGAAACTGCCGAAGGTCGGCTGTTTTATCTATATGGGAGGCTGTAAGGACGCGAATGAAGCATTGTTTATGAAGTATCTGGCACGGATTCCGACAGATGTGCTGATACTGTGTCCGAACCTGAATGAAAGCTGTTGTCTTGAGGATACGCTGTTGTATGAGATTAATCATCAGGTATCGATGACTCTTGCGAGATTTCCGGAGCAGGACGTGCAGCTTCATATCGGTACTGCGGCATATCATGCGGAGAGGGAGTTAGATACGCTGATGTATCAGGACTCTGGAATGTACAGAAATCAGCAGTTTACGAAGGCGAATGTTATATTGTTACAGACTATGGATCGGGAGATTAAGATTCTCTGGAATAACGAGTTAAAATTCCGTCCAAACTTTAGTACAGTTGACGGAATTGTGAATCTGCCGGTTATCTTTGCGAAGATGTCCGGTGTGAAGGACAGGGATACAGAGAATTACTGGACGTTGATCAGGCAGCTTATGACGCCGGAGACACTGGTTATCGACCGCGCTCCGTTTCTGACCGCGGCGATGCCCAATCCCCTGCGGATGTACGCCACGGAGTTTTTCAGGAACGGGAAGCTCAGGAGGGAAAAGATCAAGAGTCATCCCGGTTATCCATATGCGTTCTTGCGGGAAGAGATGCAGGAACACATCCTGGATAAGCTGGAGGTATTGATCGAACAGCGGCTGATTAAGGGAACCTTTGAAAACGGGACGGAGTATACCATCGTCTCTGTCGCGCTTAATCTGCCGAAAGAAGCGGTGAGACTGCTTCAGCAGTTTGATTTTACGAAGAAGAATCCGAAGCTGATCTATCTGATTACTACCGAGACTTTGATGACGCCGGAGGATTCTATCTATGTAACTTTTTTGAGTCTGCTTGGATTCGACGTGCTTTTCTATGTGCCGACGGGTTATAACATTGAGAATCATTTTAATAAAAAGCGGATGGAAGAACACCAGCTTGGGGACTATATGTATGACCTTCAGGTCCCGGACTGGAACAGGATTCCGCCTACTGCCCGCAAGTCGTGGCGTGATAAAATATTTAAGAGAGGATAAAGGATATGGGACTTGATTTTAGTAAAACAGGAACAACGGCAGCTCCGGCGACGGTAGAAAATGAGATCGAAACCGTACAGTCATATGATATCGTGGCCGACAGGAAGCAGATGAATGAGGCGCTGGTTAATTCGCGGGAGGTCGACGCCATCGTCAGCACGATAGAGGTTTATAATCTCGAGACTATCGTATCCTTTGGCGCGGAAGCGGCGGACGAGGTCTCAAAGGCGTCGGATATCGTGCTCAACAGCATGAATATGCATCAGTTGGATGAGTCGAGCGAGATGCTGACGGCTTTGTCAAAGATTATGTCAAAGTTTGATATCGATGAGATTAGAGAGAACAAAGGAGTCCTTGGAAAATTATTCGGGAACCTTAAGAAGCAGCTTGAAAAGATTCTGGAGAAATATCATACGATGGGGGAGGAAGTCGATAAGATCTACGTCCAGCTCAGGCAGTATGAAAGTGAGATTAAGCAGGCGAACCGGAAATTAGACCAGATGTTTGAGGCGAATGTGAATTATTATCACGATCTTGTAAAGTATATTCTGGCAGGAGAGCAGGCGTGTAAAGAGGTGGAGGCATATATTGCCCAGAGACAGGCCGAGTTTGACGCTACGGGGGATAATTCCATTCAGCTGGATCTGGCGAGCCTGAATAATTCTCTTATGATGCTGGAACAGAGGACTCAGGACTTAAGAACGGCGGAAAATATTGCCATCCAGTCGATTCCTATGATTAAGACGATGGAATTCAGTAATATGAATCTGGTGAGAAAGATTAATTCGGCGTTTATCGTTACTCTGCCGGTATTTAAACAGGCGCTTGCGCAGGCGGTTATGCTTAAGCGGCAGAAGATTCAGGCGGAGGCTATGTCGGAGCTGGATAAGAAGACGAATGAGATGCTTATTAAGAATGCGAGAAATACTGTGGAACAGTCTAAGATGACGGCAAGGCTTGCATCCGGAAGTTCGATCAAGATCGAGACTCTTGAGACAACATGGAGGACGATTGTCAACGGAATCGACGAGACAAGAGCGATTCAGGAGAACGCGAGAAAGCAGCGGGTAGACGACGCGGCGCGTCTGGAGAGTATCAAGCAGGAATTTCTGGCGTCTTACGGCGGCGCGCATCTGAACGACGGTTCGAAGACAAAAAGAAGAATGTTTTAATATTTAAGAGAGGAGAGACACTATGCCAATTAATTTAACAAAAGGACAAAAAGTTGATCTGACGAAGAAAAATCCGAGTCTGAAGAATATCATGGTAGGGCTTGGCTGGGATGTGAATGAATTCGATTCGGGCGCGGACTTTGACCTGGACGCCGCTGCGTTCATGCTCGGTGCGAACGGGAAATGTCCGACGGAGAAGGAGTTTGTCTTCTATGGGAATCTGGAACACACATCGGGCGCGGTAAAGCATATGGGCGACAACCTGACGGGAGAAGGGGAAGGAGACGACGAGCAGATAGAAGTGTCCCTTGCGAAAATCCCGCCTAATGTGGAGAGGATCGCTTTTACGGTTACGATCTACGACGCGGAGCCAAGAAGGCAGAATTTCGGGCAGGTTTCGAATTCCTACATCAGAATTGTCGATGCGGATACGGACAGCGAGCTGATCCGGTATGATCTGGGAGAAGATTTCTCAATCGAGACGGCAGTGGTAGTAGGAGAGTTATATAAGCATAATGGTGAATGGAAGTTCAACGCGATTGGCAGCGGGTTCCAGGGCGGACTGGCGGCATTGTGCGGCCATTATGGAATAGAAGTAGCATAAGGAGGTAATTTGATATGCCAGTAAGTTTACAGAAGGGTCAGAAGGTAAATCTGACGAAGGGAAATCCGGGATTGAAAAAGGTAGTGGTAGGATTAGGCTGGGATGTGAACCAGTTTGATACCGGCGGAGAATTTGATCTTGACGCCGCCGCGTTTCTGCTTGCAGATACCGGTAAGATTACGAAGTCGGAGGATTTTGTGTTTTATGGGAATCTGAAGCATCCGTCGGGAAGTGTCGAGCATATGGGAGACAACCGTACGGGCGCCGGAGAGGGAGACGATGAGCAGATCAGGATTGACCTTTCCAGAGTACCGGAGAATTTGACGAAGATCGCGTTTACCGTGACTATCTATGAACCGGAACAGAGGAGGCAGAATTTCGGTCAGGTGAATAACGCGTTTATCAGAATCTATAACGAAGAGACAGGAGAGGAACTCTTAAGATATGACCTGGGAGAGGACTTCTCGATCGAGACGGCCGTCGTATTCGGTGAATTATACAAGAATAACGGTGAATGGAAGTTTAACGCGATCGGAAGCGGATATCAGGGCGGATTGGCCGCGCTGTGCGCGAATTTCGGCGTGGATGTAGAGTAGTGTCAGGAGGGGATTAAGAATGTCAATCAGTTTACAAAAAGGTCAGAAGGTCAGTCTGTCCAAGGAAAACGCTGGGTTATCTACGGTTCTTGTAGGTCTGGGCTGGGATGAAGTGGAGCAGAAGAGAGGGTTTCTGGGGCTTAAGGCACAGCAGGATATCGACTGCGACGCTTCCGCGATTCTGTTAAAGGAGGGGAAACTTAGAAATAACGGCGATCTGGTGTATTTCGGAAATCTGGTGCATAAGTCAGGTACCATAAGGCATATGGGAGATAATCTGACGGGAGCCGGAGAAGGCGACGACGAGCAGATCCTCATGGATCTCTCCAAGATTCCGCCGGAATATGACAGGATTGTGATCGTTGTAAATATCTACGACGCGGTACGGAGGAGGCAGCAGTTCGGTATGATCCGCAACGCGTTTATCCGGCTGGTAGACGGCAGGAATAACCGGGAGATGTGCAAGTATAATCTTACAGAAGATTATTCTGGTATGACGGCGATGATATTCGGGGAAATATACAGATATAATGGCGAGTGGAAATTTAGCGCCATAGGGCAGGGAACGAATGATCCTTCGCTTGGTGATCTCTGTAAGCGTTATGTTTAATACGTAATAGTTTTTAAAGAGAAACTGCGATAGGTTTCTCTTTTTCTGTAAATAATAGAAGATAAAGCGTGATAGGAGAGTGCATATGATTGAAGAGTTGAAGAAGGACGTCCTTAAGAACGGACTGTCCGACGAACAGGCAGAACAGAGTAAGAAAGAATTTGGAACCAACGAACTCGCCAGAAAGGAGCAGGAGTCCCTATGGTCAATGTTTATCGGAGCGTTTAACGATATCTGGATAAAAGTATTGTGCGGCGCCCTCGTGCTGAAGATCGCGCTGGCAGTATTAGGCGTGATGATTCCGGCGCTTGCGGGTGAGAATGATGTGATTGAGATCGTCAGTATAATCCTTGCGATCGGCCTTGCGACAGGATTCAGCACACTGTCCGAGTACCGGAATACGTCGAGAAGCGAGGCCCTTCAGGAAGAATACAATAAAACTTACGCCAAGGTGATCAGAGGCGGCAAGCTTGTCAAGATCCTTACCAGTGAGATCGTGAAAGGCGATACCGTCCTGATTCAGTCCGGTGATAAGGTGCCGGCGGACGGATTGTTATTCGAGGGAAATGTGAAGGTATCCCAGGCCGCGCTTAACGGGGAGTCCAGGGATGAGAATAAGTTCGCGGCGCGTACCATGGAAGAGGCGGAGTCTACGGATTATGCTTCGGAAAGTAAAGTGTTTATGGGATCTGTCGTTACAAGCGGCGAGGCGTATATGGTGGCGACCGTGATCGGAGACGCTTCCGAGCTTGGTAAGATCAATAAGGCTTTGACGGATGAAAATGAAGAGGATGAGAGGAAAGATACATCAAGTCTCAAACTGGAAGTCGTTGCGGCAGGTATCGGTAAACTGGGCGTCTCCGCCGCGGCGATTGCCGGCGTTCTTCAGGTCGTGCTTACTGTCATGAGGACAGACCAGGCAATCACACCGGTATTCGTCGTGCTGCTGGCTGCGGAGGCGGTGATGCTGATGGCGTCTATCGTCATTATGGCGGTTCCGGAGGGACTTCCGATGATGAACAGCCTGGTTCAGTCTATGAATACGGAATCTATGTACAAGAAGAATATTCTCGTCAGCCATAAAGCGGCGTTTTCGGATTCGGCATACATGAACCTGTTGTTCAGCGATAAGACAGGAACGATCACGGAAGGGAATCTTTCTCTGGTGGAGTTTATCAGGGGAGGCGGCCAGATCACGGATAAGATTGCAGATCAGGATTTTCTGGAAGCCATTACGCTTAATAACCTCGCGAAGATTTCCGAGGGTAAGGCGATCGGAAGTAATAATATGGACCGGGCGCTTTTGACCTATTCGATGGCGAACGGCGGCACGGAGAAGGTGGACGGTTCTAAGGTAAGAGAGATCAGCGGATTCGATTCTGAGAAGAAATGCGCGACGGTTCTGCTGAATGACGGTACTATCTACTGGAAGGGCGCGACAGAGAATATTATCGGCGAGATCACCCATTACGCCGCGGAAGAGGGCGGTATCAGGGAATTTACTCCGGTGCAGAGAAGTAAGGTAGAGGAGCAGATGATCGCGCAGGCAAAGCGGACGATGAAACTTCTGGCAGTAGCGAAGTTTACGGGAGATAAGAAGATTCTGCTTGCAGTCCTCTGTCTGAGGGATAATGTCAGAAAAGACGCGGTCGAGACGGTGGGCGTGCTGAACCGTGCGGGGATCCAGGTTGTGATGGTAACAGGCGACGCGGAAGAGACGGCCGTAGCGATCGCGAAGGAAGCAGGAATCCTGAAGGATGAGAGCAAAGACGTAGTTATTACACATGATGAACTGGAACAGATGTCGGATGATGAGCTTAAGAAGAAGCTCCCGGCTCTCCGTGTCGTAAGCAGGGCGAAACCGTTGGATAAGAAGCGGCTGGTAACGGCGGCTCAGCAGATGGACAATGTCTGCGGTATGACAGGAGACGGTGTAAACGACGCTCCTGCTCTTAAGCAGGCGGATATCGGATTCGCGATGGGAGACGGAACGGCAGTGGCGCAGGAAGCAGGAGACGTAGTGATCCTGAACAACAGTCTGACTTCGATTAAGGATTGTGTATTGAACAGCCGTACAATGGCTAAGTCTGTCGGAAAATTTCTGATCTTCCAGCTGACTGTCAATATAAGTACACTCTTGATGAATATCATCGCGCCGATCCTTGGGTGGACCGAGCCGTTTTCTATCGTACAGATCCTGTGGATCAATCTGATTATGGATACGCTTGCGGCCATGGCGTTCGGAGGCGAACCGATTCTCCAGAGGTATATGGACGATAAGCCGGCGAAGAGGACGGATAACATCCTTACCGGATTTATCAAGTCTGCGATCGGCGTAAGTTCTGTATTCATTACGCTGGGCTCAATCTTAATCCTTGAAAATATAGGAGGAATTACAGAATTCGTGATGCCGGCGTCCTGCACGGATCCGGAACTATATGAGAAGACGTTCATGTTTGCGTTCTTTATTTATTCGATCATCTTCAACAGCCTGAACACCAGATCGGACAGATTCAATTTGTTTGAGCATATCGGTGAAAACAAGAAATTCCTTCTTGTCATGGGTTCGATCTTTGTACTGCAGACCGTTATCATTCAGATAGGAGGAGAAGTGTTCAGTACGACGATGCTCAGTATGCGGGCTTTGGTAGTGGCGATGGTATTAGGCTTCCTCATTATTCCGGTTGACATGATCAGGAAAGCGGTTGTGAGGAAATAATGTGGGTGATCCATTTAGACCTGGATAATACGCTGATTTATTCTTATAAGCATGTGCCAAAAGACGCCATTTGCAGTCCGGGCGTCCGTGACGGGGAGGTTGCGGCCTGCTGCGGACGCCGTTCCGGCGGCAGATGGATCAATGTCGAGATATACCAGGGCAGGGAGATCTCTTATATAACGGAGAAGACGCAGAAGCTTCTTGGAAGGCTTAAGGAAAGGTGCCTGATCGTTCCGACGACCACCAGGACGCAGGAGCAGTATGACAGAATCCGTCTGAACGCAGGAAGCTTCGAATATTCACTGGTATGTAACGGAGGGGTTCTTCTGGTTAATGGAGCGAAAGACGGCGTCTGGTATCAGCGTTCGAGAGAACTGGTATCGGGCTGCGCCGGGGAAATGTGTCGGGCAATCGGGCTTCTTGAACGGGAACCTCTTCGGAAATTTGAATTACGGTTTATCGAAGAATTGTTCCTGTTCACAAAGTGTGAAGAGCCGGATACGGTAGTCTTGAGCTTGAAGACCCGGCTGGACGCCGGAAAAGTGGATGTGTTCCGCAACGGTGAGAAGGTCTATGTCGTGCCGAAAAAGCTGAATAAAGGGACGGCCGTGCAAAGATTTCGGGAATATATCGGCGCGGACGAGGTGATTGCCGCCGGCGACAGCGAGTTTGACGTATCGATGGCGGAAGCGGCGGATGTGGGTATCGTTCCGGCGGGATTTTGCAGAAAATATGAGGCGGTAGGCAATTTGACAGAGATGAAAGGCGAGGATATTTTTTCGGAAGAGATGCTTGTATGGATGGAGAATTATCTGAGCAGTAAGGGACGGCGCCGGATGTAATTGTCTGTTATAATGAGAGCCTGCACAGAACGGTATAATCTGCCGTCCTGTGCAGGCTCTTTATCATTGCAGGAAATCAGTCTATCTTTAACTGAATGCCCCCCTGTCGTTCGGAGGGCTGGATAATCACGGTTACCGGCAGGCCGCCATTCGAACGAATAAGATTCGCCGGAAGACTGGCCGATAAAGGTCTTCCAGTTCACATCGGTCTTAATATGGGGATCGCAGTTTCCGTTTCCCATCCAGCAGATTACGGCATCCGGATCGACGGAGATGGTATTGCGGGTCTCTACGTTGCTGAGGGCGATCGGGTTTCCGTCCGTGAGGATGGCGACATAGGCGTTATTGCCTTCGCCGGTAAGAGTAGACGTTGCCAATCCCTTTTGTGAGAGGACGCCGACGCCGATAAATCGGACGCTGTATTTGCAGTCCTGGGTGAATGCAAGAATATTTTCGGATTCCACGGAGATGACTTCGCCGATTCCAAGCTTATAGATCAGGACGTGCTGGGCGTTGCAGGCATAGTAAGTCTCGGAATTCCCGTTCATCGTGACCTTCATAAGCGGAATATTCTCCCCGGTGACGCGCCGGGCGATAGAACCGAAAATAGCCTGGGTCAGATTCGTCTGAGGTCCTAACAGGACTTTCTCAAAACGATAGTTTGTATTGCCGGGACAGTCTCCGGCAATGTAAGCGCCGGCCTTGGTGAATAAGACGTCGTTTCCCGTGCAGGTAACCTTCAAGGTTAATTCGTTGATGGTCTCAAATGTAAGCATAAATATTATTCCCTCCAGTCTAATTTGTCTGGACACCGTATAATTCGCACAGGCCGGCAAGGTCTCTGGCGACCCCGTTTCCTATTGCGTTGAATTTCCAGGCGTCATTGTGCAGATAGATCTCTCCCAGCATCATGGAAGTTACATTTTCGTAATAATCTGTCAGCATAAAGCTTAATATCTCTTGGTGATCGGCCGGGTTAAGCAGCCGGATATAGGCGTCCTTCACCATACTGAAGTTCAGGCGCTGAGCGAAGGCTTCATTGATGGTGAGGACAAACACTATCTTCCGTATCGAAGAGTGAAGCTTTGTAAAATCAATGTCGGCAATTTCACGGTCCTGCGGGGAACCGTCGGTTTTCAGGATGACGCTGCCGTCGGGGCTTCGCGTCTGCCCATAGAATACGAACCAGTCGTCGGCAGGAACCTTGCCCGAATTGTCCAGCAGATATGCGGACAGATCGATATCGCACTGCGGGTTAAGAACGTTCCATCCCATGGCAATTCTGATTCTTTGTAATTGCCCGGCTACTCCGATATTCATCTTCTGACCTTTTTGTATAAGATTGCGAAGAGGAGGAATCGTTTCCTGCGGAGACTGTGTATGTATAGGGGCATATGAACCTTCGTTGGCATGTGTATGCGCCGGACGGTATGAATCCGGTATTCTGCGGGTTCCCGTGTAATTGATCGAAGAAATATTCTGTCGATTCAGGGCGCCCTGGACCCGGGTTTGGTTAATGTTCAAGATATTGCCGGAATTGAGGCTTCCGGACGATCTCATCGGAATATTGGTCATATATTCACCTCCGGTTTGTTCTTATAAGGAACTGCCAGAACAGTTTCTTACTGTTTATTTGTTTATTATACAATATGGGGGATGAAAATGGTATTATTATTATTAAACTCA
>OFGB01000201.1_pt1 | contig 45470 bp, 39 predicted proteins | sample 1521491 | NCBI WGS metagenome assembly OFGB01 (sample SAMEA3504095, study PRJEB24116) | mouse gut metagenome | biome: mouse gut; feature: mouse-associated habitat; material: faeces | place: Denmark | collected 2011
TTATTGAAAAAGCTTACTTTTATAATTATACAAACGTATGTTTTTTACTATTTTGTATAATAATTTATTATTATTTTTATTTTTCATATTCATATTGACGAAGTCGATCTTGCATGATATACTCCCTTTAACAACATTAATTCTGACGGACAGAGTCAGACAATCAAAAGGAGGTTTTTTAGTTATGAAAAAGTTAGCAGCATTATCCCTGATCCTTTCCATGATGTGTGGATTGGTCGCATGCAGCAACAGCAACAGTGGATCATCCGATGGGGGAACGGAATCCAAAGATGAAGGTAAATCCGATGGGAAAGTTTCCATTAACGTCATTGCCGCACAGTATGGTCAGAACACGAAGACATGGTGGGAAGATTTCGTTAAGGATTTCACGGCAGAGCATTCTGATATTGACCTTACGGTAGAAGTTGAGTCATGGAATGATATCTATACGGTAGTGAACACCAGAATTTCCAACAACGATGCTCCTGATATCCTGAATATCGATGTTTTCGCCAATTATCAGGCAGATGATCTTCTGCTTCCTGCAGAGGATTTCGTATCTAAGGAGACTTACGATAAGATGTATCCGGCTTTCTTAGAGCAGTCCAATATAGACGGTACGATTTGGGCGATTCCGGATTTGGCTTCCGCCCGTGCGTTGTATTATAACGCTGATATCTTAGAGGCGGCCGGTGCGAAAGTTCCTACCACATGGGATGAACTGACAGAAGCATGTAAAGCAATCAAAGCCCATGATTCCAACATCTATCCATGGGGTATTGATATGACGACAGATGAAGGACAGGCGGCTTTTGCTTACTACACATGGAACAACGGCGGCGGTTTTGTAGACGATGACGATAACTGGGCATTGAACAGCGAGAAGAATGTGGAAGCAATCGAATATGCAGTGAAGATGGTAAAAGACGGCTATACGAACAGCGATCCTGCTAATGATACCCGTTATGACCTTCAGGATATGTTCGGTGCAGGACAGGTTGCCATGATGATTGGTCCTAACAGTATTCCTACATACATTGCTGACGGCGGTTACTCTATCAATTACGCTGTTGCTCCTATTCCGACAAATGGCGGCGTTGATTCTGTTTCCGCAGGTGTTATGGATCGTTTCATGTGCTTCGACAATGAGTATTCTGATGAAGAGCTGGAAGCAATTAAGACTTTCTTCGATTTCTTCTATGAGGATGAGCGTTACTCCGAGTGGGTTCTGATGGAAGGTTTCCTGCCAGCGACTACTACCGGCGGAGAGATTCTTGCAAAGCAGGACGAGAGCATGGCAAGCTGGGTTGATATCGTAGGAAGCTGTAAATTCTACCCAACTGCGAAGACCGAATGGGATGATGTAAAACAGGGCGTTATCAATGTTGAGCAGCAGGCATTACTTGGGGGCAATGTCAAGGAGCTGTTAGACGAACTTCAAAGTGAAATTGCAGAATAAGATTTCATAATTACCCCGCAGCTTACTGCGGGGTTTTCATTTTAAAAATTTTACAGAAATTATAAGGGAGGTGTCCCCGTGAAAAACAAAGGATTCCGCAAGGTAGAGCCGTATATCTGGATTCTGCCTAGTATTATCCTGATGGCGGTCTTTATCTTAATTCCAATTATATTCGTCTTCAGGATGTCATTAAGCGAAGTCAGCAAAGCTGGTATTATCCGCGGATTTTCCGGTTTTGCCAACTTTACAAAAGTAATGAACAGTTCCGCTTTCAAGCTGGTTCTGCGCAACACGATTGTCTGGACCGTTGCCGTTGTGGTTCTGTCTACGGTACTGGGCTTCATACTTGCCCTGCTATTGAACAATGAATTCCGCGGGCGGAAGATTGCCAGGGCTATCATGGTTTTCCCTTGGGCAACAACGCTGGTTATACAGGCGAGCGCATGGAAATTCATCATTGACACGGACTATGGTACATTGAACACTTTGCTGCTTAGGCTTGGGCTTATAGACCATTCCATCAACTGGACGCCTACGGCAGAAGCATATTTTATGTGGGAGATTGCCTGTGGTATCTTTGTTACCATTCCGTTTGTCACCTTCTGCGTCCTCTCAGGTCTACAGAGCATTGATACCACTTATTATGAGGCGGCGACGGTAGACGGGGCAAATTACTGGCAGCAGCTGTTCCAGATTACGATGCCTTTGGTGCGCTCTTCCTTGACGGTCAGTACGGTGTTGAACATCATCTATGTATTCAACTCCTTCCCGATTATCTGGACGATTACCAAAGGCGACCCCGCCAACCATACGGACACATTGGTTACATACCTATATAAATTGGCATTCTACAATGGCAAACAAGGGCAGGCTGCCGCAGTTTCCGTGATCGGTTTCACGATTCTGTTGATCTGCGCAAGCGTGTACATGGTCTACACCCTGCGGAAAGGAGATGAATAATTATGGCAAAGAAATCTAGTTCTCCGAAAAAGATAATCCTGCGTGTCCTGCTGTACATTGTAGTAATCGTAGTCTGCATCGTTACGCTGTATCCTTATTTTGCCATGTTCTGTACTGCTTTAAAGAACAGGGCGGAGATTTTCTCCATGAACGGCACGGTACTTCCGATTACGTCGGTCTGGTCCAACTTTATTGACGTGTGGCATCGGGCACCTATGGCGAATTATATGCTGAACTCGCTCATGATTGCCGGCGGCTCAACGATTATTGCCATGCTCTGTGGTATTCCTGCAGCTTATGCGCTGGCACGTATGAAGTTCAAAGGACAGACCATCTTTCTGGGATTTGTTATTGTTTCCCAGATGTTCGCTCCTGTCGTATTATTGATTGGTATCTATAAGGTTATGTCAATCCTGAGTTTGACAGACAGCATCATTGGACTGATTTTTATCAACGCGGCATTTAACCAGGCGTTTACCATATGGCTGCTGCGCGGTACTTTCATAGGCATTTCCGTAGAGATGGAACAGGCTGCAACCATCGACGGCTGCAACCGGCTTCAGGGCATGACGAAGGTTCTGCTCCCGGTAGCGGCTCCCGGTATTGTGACGACTCTGATCTTTATCTTCATTAATGCATGGAATGAGTACACGGTTGCACTGTGTCTGATTTCAACCAGTGAGCGCGAGCCTTTGACGGTAGGAATTAATGTATTCAACGGATACAATATGATTGAGTGGCAGTATTTATTTGCTGCATCGCTCTTTGCGATTATCCCTGTTGTTATCCTGTTTATGGGCATTGAAAAGAATCTGGTCAGCGGCCTTGCCTCTGGCGGCGTAAAGGGTTAGTTAGCTTATATGGAATAAGAACGAGGCTGAAAGTACTATTTCAGCCTCGTTTTTATTCCACTGATAAAAATCACTGCGCCAAGTCCAAACTCTTGATAAACGGCAAATTCATCATACTGCGACACCCAGTCCCTGCACCACTCTGTTTCCTTACACCGCCAGAATAACTCTTCATCCATCATCCTTAACCCAAACCCTTCCGGCAGTCCCTCAGCCATCTTTTCAAGCCTTTTCCTGTCAAACACATCCGGTTCCTTTTTGAGCGCATACCTGATAACCTCTTTGGAACACCCTCCGTTCCATTCCCTGAGGAGCCCCTCACACTCCCTATTCTGCGGAACCAGAATCACATGCGCCTGTCCCAATATTTCCTTAATCAGCATAAGAACCAATACCTTTCAATCGAAAAAAGTCAAATCTTTAACAAAACAGTAAAAGTTATTGTTTCTAGGAATCCCTACTTGAACTATCAGTCAGATTTTGATATAATAAATGAAAATTTATAATAGAATATCAATACAACTGCTAAAAGAGGAAGAATGAGATGAAGAAAAAAAAGATTAATTCAATCCGAAAACAAATCTTATCAGGATACCGGCATGTAATCCTGGTAATGTGCCTGTTGGTTGCTGTTTCCCTGATCTCACTCATACAGATCAGCAGGAATTACCGCGTCGTATCCAATAACCGGGATAATCAGGCTGCTACCCAGTCCGCATTGGCGAAACACTATGAATGGCTGGAGATGTACAACGAAAGCATTGTGAACGGAACAGAATTTAAGGGAAGCTTGGATTATAACACCTGTCTTCTGGGGCAATGGTTGTCAGGGGTGAGCGACTCAGACCTTTCTGACACCGTAATCCGCACTGCTTTGGATGAAACTCAGGAACCCCATCAGAAGATGCACACGCTGGCGTCCGAGATCCTGGAACTCGCAGCGAACGACCAGACAGCCGCATACAAAAGATTTAATGAAGAGCTCAAACCTTTGACGGAAAAGGTAATCCAGGGGTTAGACAAGATTTCGACACAGTATAAGGAGATTGCCAATCAGGCGTCCGAAAAGATGGATAGACTGATTTTTATCATGATTGTCTTAAATATTGTGTGCGCTCTAGTTGGATTCATCGTTGCCATATTCTATGGAACCCGCTCGGCAAGACAGATTAGCCGGCCGATTACAGCCGTAGCCGAATGGTCAGAGAAGCTTTCCGTGGGCGCAGACGAGATTGATTTCGACCAGCAGGTATTGAAAGGCAACGAAGACAATGAGATTGGCTCCATGATTCATTCATTCCAGCGGATGGTAGACAGCATCCATGAGAACGTAGAAGTGGTAAAACGCCTTGCTCAGGGGGATATGACCGTATTCGTCAACATCCGTTCTCAGGAAGACTCTCTTGGACGGAACTTATACCATCTTGTACAGTCTAACGACTTTATGTTTGCCCGGATTATAGAGATAGCCATGTCTGTTGCAACTGCATCACAGAACATTGCCAATGCAAGCCAGACGCTTGCCGACACAGCGTCAAAACAGGTTGTTGCCATTAATGAGTTAAACAGTTCCACAGACGAAACCAGAGAACTGGTAAGACAGAACGGAGTTGAGGTTCAGCATGCCACCGACCTGTCCCACTCCATCCTGCAGGATATGCAGGACAGTAATGCCAAGATGGGGCTGTTAGTTGAGTCTGTAGACGAGATTAACAAGTCCTCACAGAAGATTGCCAACGTCATCAAACTGATTGACGATATCGCATTCCAGACGAATATTCTTGCCTTGAACGCCGCAGTCGAAGCCGCCCGCGCCGGGGAAGCCGGAAAGGGATTCGCTGTCGTTGCAGATGAAGTACGTGTACTGGCTCTCAAGAGCGCAGATGCGGCAAACGAAAGCAAGCAGTTGATTGAAGCCACCATGCGCGCAACAAAAGACGGAAGCCAGACCAGTTCAGAAGCATTTGAGACCTTCCAGCACGTTGTGGATGATCTGGACAGTATTATTGAGACAGTGAACCGTATCTCTGACTCCTCACAGAAACAAGAAGACGCTATTTCACGTATCCATGAGCAGGTTGAATTTATCAACGAGTCCATCACTTCTAACCTGTCCGTGAACGAAGAAGCTGCTGCTGCAAGCGCTGAGATGAGGGAAGACGCAAGGCTGCTTGAGGATGAGATGAACCAGTTCAATCTCCGCCAGAGAAAGATGGGCCACGCATACATCCCGCCAGAGAAACGGGGCGACGAGGAATTCATCCGTCAGGCCAACGAGAATTACCAGAAAGCCCTCAAGACAGGTAAGTTTGAGTTTTCAGACGAATTTGCTCCTGAGAAATAGAGCAAGAATAGTTTCTGTTACATAAGAGACGATACAACATTTCCGTATCGTCTCTTTTTCTCGCATCTCTTTCCAATTTTCGCTCACACGAACCGGCTGCTTACTCCATACTTTTTCTGATACGCAGGATATTCTGCCCGTCCTTGTACTCATAAGTGATTTCATCCATACTCTTCTTCACCATATAAATCCCAAGCCCGCCAATCTCCCGCTCCACCAGGGGAAGCCCCACATCCGGATCTTCCTTAGAAAGAGGGTCATAGGGAACCCCCTTGTCGATGAAAGACACCACCACCGAAAGAGGCGTATCCACAACTTCTACGCGGACGGTCGCCGCCCCTACGCCGGGATGATAGGCATAATGGGCAATATTTCCGAAAAGCTCGTCAATGGCAATGTCAATCTGCATCTGCGCCTTCACAGGGCATCCAAGAGCCTCAAGCTGCTCATCCACAAATGCCGTCACCTGCATAATATTCTCTACCGTTGCATCTATGGTTAGTTCCTTCATTCCTCCACCTTCATTCTTTCCTTATATTCCAGACAAAGCATGGTAATATCATCAAACTGAGGAGCATCCCCGACAAATGCGTCAATGTCCTCTTTCACAGAGCTAAGCAGCGTTTCCGGAGACGCCGCCCCATTCTTTGACAGAACCTCTCCTAACCGCTCCATTCCATATAGTTCCATCTCCCGGTTGGTCGCCTCCGTCACCCCGTCCGTATACTGGAAAATCTTATCCCCAGGCTCAAGCTGCATCGACCCGCACCGGTAACGAATCCCCTCCATACCGGCAAGCACAAAGCCCGCGCGGATTTTGTAAGTCTCAAAACCATTTCCCTTACAGATAAAGGGAATCTCATGTCCTGCATTGACAAACATAAGCTCACCCGTCACCAGATCCAGTACGCCCTCAAACGCCGTGATGAACAGCCCTTCGCTGTTAGACTCGCACAACAGCTCGTTGACCTCCGTAAACACTTCTCCCAGATCCCGCTCTGGTTTCGTATGGTCCTTAATCAACGTCTTGCCAATCACCATGAACAGCGCCGCCGGGACTCCTTTCCCCGACACATCCGCCACCACAATAGCAAGATGACGCTCATCCACCATAAAGAAATCGTAGAAATCACCGCCAACCTCCTTTGCCGGATTCATCGTCGCATAGATGTCAAACTCCGTCCGCTCCGGAAACGCAGGGAAAATACAGGGCAGCATAGACGCCTGAATATTCCTTGCAATATCCAGCTCCGTCCCAATCCGTTCCTTCTCCGCCGTAATCCGCGACAGATTCTCAATGTAATCCTTCAGGCTGTCGGTCATATGGTTAAACGCCTCCGAAAGAAGCGCAGTCTCATCGTCCGACTCCACTGTAATCCGGTAATCCAGATTGCCGCCGCTGATCTGCCCGGCTCCTTCGGTCAGCGTATAGATTGGCCGGGTCAGCCGTCTGGCAAACTTATTGGACAGGAAAATGATAACGGCCGTAATCAATAACGCAATCACCACGAACATTCCAGCCATCAGCCTAATCTTTGCATTGATATTCTCCGTGGTCTGAATGGTAATGCTGCTGATATTCTCCTGCAAGTCGTTGATATGGGTCACAATCGACGCATCATCCAGCCCAATCACCGTCACCATCACCCAGCTCGTCGTCGTCAGCGGCGAATATGCAAGATAGGACTCTTTCCCATCTAACTCCACCTGAGAGATACCGGAGCCTCCCTGCCGAATCCGTTCCATAACGACGGTCAGCTTTCCGTTTTCTGTCTCCATCAAATTATCCCGAAAACGGTTAATCTCGCTGTTCTCATCAGGATTGGCATTTGCAATCACATTCATACTACCGGTATTCAATAGGAACGCATAGCCGCTCTCCCCAATGCTGGTACTCTGCACCATTTCCTGAATATTCTCAATCAAGCCTCCACTTCCTGCCACGCCTACAAGCCTGCCGTCCACATAGACCGGCATAGAGCAAATCAGCGCCACCCCGCGCCCGGAACTGTCCTGAATCGGGTGGCTCCAATAGACCCCGCCTGCCTCAAGCTTCGCCGCTTCCTTATACCAGGAAGACTGTCTTGCATCATATTCTACCATAGAAGCCGTCAGCGTGTCAGCCAGCACATCAATTCCCGAAGATTCCAGACAGAAATAGGAGGCGCCGATTCCACTGTACGTACCGTCGCCGTTGTCAAAATTACGGATACCCCCTAATGCATTTTCCAGATGACGTGCAAGATACAATTCCCGCCTCATAGAACCGGTCAGGCTTGCCTCGTCAAGCCTCGCCTTTACCACGGTTCCGTCCTTCTCCACAATAGAGTCCGGCGCCATCACAGACCGGGGCGCGCGCAGATGGAAAGAAAACGCCCCCAGCGTCTCCGGCGAATAATTGCAGGAAAAATCATAGGCATCTACCGGAAGCTCTCCGTCCGGCCGTCCCTGGGTATAAAACTCCTGGTTGGAATAGACCTCCTGTGCAGCCATCGCCACCAGCCTTGTCTGGTTCAGAATCAGGTTCAGGCTCATATCTGCAAGGCTGCTCTTATTCTCAGCCATTGCCTGAAGCTCCTCCTGCTTCTGCGTCTGCAAAGCATCCGTCGCGTCTGCCGCCGTCTGCTCGTTCAGGTCTTGCAGGCCATCCGTGGTATTCTGCCGTATCCGCCAGATTTCAAAACCCGAAGCCGCGCCCAGAAGCAGAATCGAGGCAAGGGAAATCGACAGTACCAGCCGTACCACCTTATTTTTAATTGTTTTCAATCCTTTCAATCCTCCTTCTGTAAAACTTGTTCAGTCGTTCTGATGCAGCCGAATATAGGAAAGCAGCCGTTCTCCATCCTCATGCAGGTGGATATCCTCATAGCGAATCACCTGCCCGCCCGTGTAAGCCAGCAGCATATACTCTTCCTTTATCTGCAAGGGTTTCAGCCCGGTAAAGAAAAATCCCTCTTTCCTAAGCATTTCATACCCGTAGACAGCTGATGAATCGCAAAGATTCAGATAGCAGAGTACCGTTGCATCCTCCCGCCGCCTAATCTGTCCCATCCGGTCAGACAGCCTGTCCGGGAAATCCGTCCCAATCTTCTGAACCGTCCAAATGTAGGAGTTATGTTCCTTCTCTTCCTTCCACCCCATCTGTGTCTTTTCACTTACAGGCAGCCTTAGGGTCTGATCCATCCGGCACTCCACCCCAAGCTCATGGTAAATCCGCTGCACCTCCCCTGTATGCTGCGAAGGGCAATACAGCGCTTTGTCAAATTCCCTGCACTCCCTCCTGCACATGACAGCCTGGCTCATTTTCCCTTCGGACGGCAGCATAAGACCCGGCACCATGACAGGATTCCGGTACAGCATCAGCCGAATCCCGCAGTACACGAACCCCCGCCTGGCAAGGCTTCCCTGGCTGATGCTGTTATGGGTCATCACATCCGCATATAGCGAGCAGATTCCCTCCTGCCCCTCGGCATAACGAAACAGGCGCTCCTCCTGCGCCTTTCCAATCCCCATTCCCCGGTAGGCTTTCTTCACTACCCGCAGCATCAGCAGCGCACTTCCGCAAAATTCCTCATCCTTGCGGACAGCCGAAGTGCTGATAATCTCCCCCTCAGGAGTCACGCCGCACAGCACAGTCATCTCCCCGGCGGCACATTTCTCCAGAAGAAACTCCTCATCCAGATACTCCTTGTAAGGGTATCCCCCTCCATAGAAATCTTCAATACACCTGCAAAATTGCTCTCCGTCCCCTTGCCGGAACAGTCGGAAACAGACGTTCACAGAACGTCCCTTCTCCCGATTCTCAAATATCAAGCCAGAATCCATAACGCCATCCCCTCCCTAGAGCGTGTTTCAAAGTTCGATTGAAAATCAAAACAAAATCACTAAATGATTCATGCCGAATGTCTCCCGAAACTGAATATCCTTTGCCGTCCCTACAATCATCTTAATCCCAAGCACCTCGTCTTCCATCTCCTCATTCTCCCGGTTTTCCTCATAAAAACGTACAGGGTCAAAAATCTTCCCGGAATTCCGGATACAAAGCAGCACATCCTCCCCCGTTCTCATGATACGGATATCTATAAACTGCTCTGTCTGCCTCGAAGAGGCAGACATTTCGAGATGTTCTTTGGGTATACAGTAAGTCACGATCACCGTCAGCATTTCCTCAATCGCCAGACTGACCTGCATCGTCTTTTTTGCCGTAATACCGGAAGATTCACAAAATTCCGTAATCTTATTAGAGGCAAACATCACATCCTCCATTGTGTTGCGTACAGAGAACGAAATCTCCCCTTCTCCTTCCCGGGAGGTATCAAGCAGATACCTGTCAAGGCAGGGCGACCGCCGCCGGATCCCCTTCACCACCAGCAGGATTGTGCCAAGCGTAAGGATATCTGCCGCCGCAAGCGCCATCCAGATTCCCTCCACACCTGCAAAAGAACCCAACAATAGGACAGCCGGAGCCAGATAAAAAAACAGCCGCAAAGACAGAACCAAATTCGACAGCATGGACCTCTGTATCGTATTAAAATACCCGGACATCATCAGATTGGGAAACGCGAACAGGAAACTGACCGCCAGACAGATCATCGCCTGACGGCTCCCCTGTCTGGCAGAGGGCTCCGTAATATTGAAAATGAAACAGAACAAGCCGGGAAACAATGCGGCCAAGGCAGACGACGCCACCGTCAGGATACCCCCGACCTTCATCGCCCTTTGGCATATCCGCCTTATACTTCCCCAATCCTTCTCCCCCAGAAAAACGCCGACAATCGGCATCAGCGCCGATGCAACTCCTGTCATGATTCCAGTCACCAGATCCGATACGCTCTTGACCAGTGAAAAGACCGGCAGATATGAGGCGGCCCCTATCCCTAGCAGCATCCCGTTAATCAGCAAGACTTTCAGCGCGTTCAACAGATTGTTGCAGCCATTGGGACTGCCGCAGACAAGAATCTCTCCCATCAGCCGGGCAGCCGGGCGCATTTTTACCAGTCGGGTATTCATTGTCTTCCGAAACAAAAGAAACAGTCCAATCCCAGCCGTCAGGCTCATTGACAGGCCTGTGGCAATGCTTGCGCCCTTCATCCCCATCCCGCACACAGGCGACAGGAAGAGCCATGTCAGCAATACGTTCAATCCACCGGACAGCAAAAATAGCAGTGAGGACGCCTGAGGCTTCCCTTCACTCTTCAGGAAATTCAAGGGAAGATAGATAAACAGAGTCCCGCTGCCGCCGATCACATACCAGAACAGATAATCCGCCGCATACTCCCGCACTAGTCCTTCGCCGCCCAGCAGAGAAAGCAGCGGCTCCATTGCCAAAAGCGCCAATGCCGTCGTCAGCACACAGACCGCCGTTGTCATCCAAAAGGACAGTGTAAACACCTGCCGATAGGAATCATAATCGTTTTTCCCGATATATAGATTCGCCGCAATCGAGCCTCCCATGCCGATCACTGCGCCGATGGTATAATAAAACAAATAGACGGGGCCAACCAGCGACATGGCAGCCAGCCCCGTCTCCCCAAGGAAACGCCCTACAATCACCGTGTCAATCATCCCGCTCATGCTGGCAGCCAGCATAGAAAGGATAGACGCGGTAACATATTTTCCATAGACCGTTTTCAGAAAAAAGTTATTTCGCCTTAGTTCCCGCTCCATATCTACATCCTGTCACAAAACCTGCCCGAAACTACTTCTCAATCGTCAGGATATCCGCAAACCCGGTCACATCGAAAATCTCCATGATAGTCTCATTTACATGGATCACCTTCATGCTGCCCTGCTTATTCATCGTCTTCTGCGCGCCCAAAAGCACTCTCAGGCCTGCCGATGACAGATAATCAAGGCTGCCCATGTCAATCGTCAGTTCCGTCACGCCGTCAAGGCTGCTCTTGATGACTTTCTCAAGTTCCGGAGCCGTAGTTGTGTCGAGCCTTCCCTCAAGGGACAGGCAAAGCTGATTACCATTCTGATTTTTTGTAATATTCATATTCCTACCTCATTTCTTTCTGAATTTCTTTCGCAGTTACCGCCGGGTAATCTTCCATCCTCAATTTCACGGCAGGTTTCCCCGGAAAACACTCCTCTCATGCCAACACATTCTTATGTATCAGATTCGCAAGGGGATAGTTCGTCGGATTCGTGTACTGCATAATCTTCTTTCTGACCTCGTCCTTCTTCTTCTGATCCTCGTCTTCCTTTTTCGAGAAATCATCGATCAAAAACTCAATATTCTTCTGCATCATCCGGACCGTATGAGCCATATTTCCCATGATGTCGATGACATTCCTCGGGTTGGCGGCAATGAATTCTTCCAGTGAATCATTGGTGACACGCATAACAAGCACTTCGTTATAGGCAACCACCGTGTAAATACACGGCAAGTCGGAAAATACGTTCAATTCCCCGAAACACCTGCCCTTGGAGTAGATCCCAATCAAATGCTCTTCCTTCTCCCCATAGCGGTTAAAGACTGCCACGGAACCGGATAAAATCTTAAACATGCTGTCGTTTACTTCTCCCTCTTTCAGAATCATTTCATCTGCGTGAAACGTCTGCATCCTGGGTTTCTTCTTTTTTTCGTCCATATCTGTCTGTCCCCTAATCTCCTATATCCGTATGCCCCTGCTCAAACTCCCACTGCAGGCCGTATTTATCAATGAAATAAAAATACTTGGTGTTGCCTAAGATATCCGCCGCCTTCTGCTTTCCCTCGGCGTCATTCTCTTTTGCCTCGTCGAAATAGTGGAAATCTGACGGCTCAGTTTTGCTGATTTGGTAGACTTTATAGTCTTCCGTAGTATTGATCAAGGTTATGTCAGGCTGTGCTTTGATATACTCAAAAGCTTCTTCGATATTAATAACCTTCAAGGCAACGTGCCTGGCGCCGCTGATATCGTTTGCATGGAAGCATATTGGCTCCTGACGTCCTTTCGGGTTGTGGTAGCACATTAATTCGATGGTAAATTTGGTTCCCGGAACATCCATGAAGCCGATGGATACTTCGGCTTCTTCGGCCTCCTTAATAAAGCCGCCTGCCTGAAAGAACCCTTTATTCTTCCAATGAGGGATATGCTGGTTCGGGACTGCCCCCAAGATCCTCTCGTAATACTTGAACGCCTCCGGTACGTCGTCTACGAAGATGCAGACATGTGAAAGACCTGTAAAAGTTGGTTTTTGCATAGATATATTTCCTTTCAATTCTCATTTGATAATGCCGCGGTCACGGCATAACGCTTCTATACTTCTGTCATAGGTAGCCTCGGCTTCTTTAGAAAAAAAGCAGCCCGGTACTCCCTCATTGTGGTCCCGGTGATGGGCCACACATTCACAACATTTTCCATGCCTTGGACAGTCATATGTACATGGACATGGTCTTTGGTTCTCGCAATGATTCATGTTATTATCCTCCTTACGCAATTATAACAATCTGTCTTCTTAAATTGTTGCAGTTGGGATAATATGTATCTATTTAGGGACAATATTCAGTTCAGCTACCGTATTATTCATATTCAGCACCCGCATATACTGGAAATCCGACATAATCTTCCTGAGCAAGGTGATTCCGCCTACGGTCACGTCCTCTTTTTGTCCCGCGTCGTCCGGGCTATACTCCAACGGATTGAAAGGAATGCCGTCGTCACGGATCCGCAGGATATACTTATCATCCTGTATGGTAAAGCTAATATCCATGTAATTCTTCCGGTCAGCCCGGTAGCCGTACTGCACAATATTCGCGGCAATCTCCTCCATGGCAAGGCCAAGGATCTTGGCATCCCGCTCCGTAATATGATTCTCCTCACAGAAGGAGAACAATTTCTCACGGAACGCAATGACCTCATCCAAGTCATTTCGGATGGAACAGTCTAGGTTCTTGACTTGCTCCACTTCCGGCAGCATATAGACTCCCCGCTCGAACCTGCCTTTTCTCTGCCCAAGCATCCGGTACAGGCAGCTCAGCAGAATCGTAGCAGCTTCGCTTACGACTGCCGCCGCGCACACTCCAAAAAGTCCCCACAGGAAAATCCCGCCAAGGGTCAGGGGCACAATGACCAGAAATCCCTGAAGCGCCGTGATCACCGTAGACAGCCCGGGCTGTAAGATCGTCTGGTAGTAGGACATCAAAAACTTATTGTACACATAGAACGGAAAACTCAGCGCAAAGATACGAAGGGCCATATTGCACATGCCAAGCATCTCCCCCTGGGTAATCCCGAAAAGTCCTGCAATAAACTGCGGCGCCGCAAGGAATATGAGAAGCAGCGCGGCAATCGCAAGATAACTGTAGGTAAGCACCTTCCTGCAAAGCACACGGATCCCATAGTAATCCTTCTCCCCGTAGAGAATTCCCGCAATATTCTGCACCAGCCCGATAATACCGCCCACGCACAGTTCTGCAATCAACACCGCATTGGCGCAGACCGAGTAGACTGCCATAGGGTCATTTCCCAAGATCCTGACAATGGCAGAATTGATGATCACAGACTTTAAAGCCGACATCAGCGTAAACGCCGCACTGGGAATTCCCGCCTTTGCCGCAAGGCCGGCATAACGCAGCGTCTCCCCCGCGGGCTTTCGCAGATGCAGCATCCGGTGCTTTGAGCGGAAATAGAACACCACCGTCACCATCCCGGCAAAATAACCGATCACGGTGGCAAGCGCGCTTCCTGCCATCCCGATTTTCACCCCTTTCAGGAAGACCAGATCCAACGCCAGATTGACCACGTTGGCAATGATAAAAAGCATACTGCCAAGCTGGGGATGGTTATCCGCGTTCATAAAATAGCAGAAGATAATCGCCAGCGTCAGAATCGGTATCCCGCCAAAATTCACGGCAATATACGGCTGCGCCAACGCCGCCAGAGTCTCATTCCCCGCAAGAGCCATTGCAAGGACGCCGGGAAGGAACGGAGTAAACACCGCAAAGAACAGTGACAGGACCAGCCCCGCCCCGACCGAAGCGCTGAACACACCGTCCGCCTCCCGGGTATTCCTTTTCCCCAACAGCACGGCGGCTTTTGCCGCCCCTCCCATTGCCAGCATCATAGCAGGCATCTGAAGGAGCAGCAGCACAGGCATGGAAATCTCGATTGCCGCCATAGCATCCGGGCCAAGAATATTCCCTACAATCATGCCGTCCACCACATTCCCAAGCTGCATCGCCACCGTCATCAGCACACCGGGCAAAATATACTGATGAATCTTCTTATTAATCAAAAATCCATTTCTCTCCATCATGCAATCCTATATTCTCCCGTCAAAAAATCCCAGCGTTTGAAGGGCTGTAAGCGCATTTTTCAGATATCCCCCATCCGGCATCGGCCACTTGAACCCAAGCCTGTAAAGCGCCTTAGTCGTAAAGCCGTTATCCGCATCAATATAGACCGAACTGTTATCCTTATCACTGGAAGAATAGGCAATCAGCCCTGAAATCAATTCATTCTTCTCCTCATTCTCAAGGGCAGAAAGCAATGCCTCGTTAAACTCCTCATCACTCACAATCTCAACCTCAATCCCCGACCGGTTCATCTGTTCGACGACATCCGCCATCTGAATCAGATAACTGCTATAGGCATGGAACACGCTGAATTCTCCTGCTGACGAAGCCAGCCTGACAATCGCCTCCGCCGTAGAATCAATCGGGGAAAACTCCGCCGGCATATCCAGCATGGAAACCGGGAATTTTCCAAGAGCCACATACCCCCGCAGGGTACGCATGAACCCGTTGGTGACAGAATTAATCTGGAACTCTCCGTCACTGACACGGCTCATCAGATTCCCGACCCGAATCACCATACCTTTCATTCCAGCGGCGACAGCCTCAAGAACCGCCTTCTCCGCCCGGAACTTCGTATCTATATACTTATTCGTCAGACTCTGCCCGAAGAACAGCTCATCCTCATGGAGCTTCTTCTCCGCCGGGAATTTTTCCGCCACATTCTCGCCTGCAATACTCACGGTGGAAATCTGAATCAACTCTCTTCCCGTGTCCTTACACAGCCCAATCAGATTCAGAACTCCCTGATAATTCACCTGTTCCAGGGTATTATCCGCCGAAAAATGCTTCACGCACGCCGCACAGTTAATCACCAGTTCAAAATCATAGGCGCTCAATCCAATAACCGCGTCTCCGTCCGTAATATCTCCCTCAATCAGTCTGATTCTTTCACCAAACAATTCCTCGTAAGGATTGTCGAAATAGTACACCAGCATGCTCTTGAGCCGTTTTTCCAGAGAAAAAGCCTTCCCCTTTCGCATCAGGCAATAGACGACCTGATTTCCATTATCAATCAAATACTTCAGGATATGCGCTCCAAGGAAGCCGTTTGCCCCGGTCAACAGGATGTTTCCGGCTACTTGCGGACGAATCTCATCCACAAATTCCACGCGGTTTCTGCTCAAGACCTTCTCCAAAGACCCTTGTAACTCCTGTCCATCCTCCGTCGCGTCCTCATCGCCGCCCTTTCCTTCTATCTCCTGGATATGACGTTCCAGGCTAAGGGGCGTCTTATATTCAAACAAATCCCCATAGGAGATTGGCAGGCCCTCGCTCATGCATTTCATGGCCACCTTGGACGCTGACAGAGACGTACCGCCGTTCTCGAAGAAATCATCCTCAATCCCAATCTGCTCCATGCCAAGAGCCATCTCAAAAATCTCGCACAGCTTCCTCTGTAAATCTGAACGCGGCTTCACATAATTCTTTTTCTCCGCCGTATATTCCGGTTCTGGAAGGGCCCGCTTGTTCACCTTGCCATTATTGGTCAGCGGAAGCTCCGGAAGCTGCATCAGCACACTTGGCACCATATAAGGCGTCAGGTACTTCTGCATGAAACAAGTTAGATTCTGCCTGTCAATCTGGCTCTCCGCCACGAAATACCCGCATAAGAACTGAATCGAATCCTTCTCTTTCACCAGCACCACGCTGGACTTCACGGTAGGATACTGGTTCATGACATTCTCAATCTCATCCAGCTCCACGCGTAATCCCCTAAGCTTTACCTGATTGTCCATACGTCCCATGAACTCAATCTTTCCATGGTGATTCCATTTCGCCAAGTCGCCGCTTCTGTATGCATTCCTTCCCTCAAACTGGATAAACTTGTCCGCCGTCATCTCCGGCTTGCCCACATAGCCCCTGCCGACACCGTTTCCGATAATCAACAATTCCCCCGGTACGCCTGCCGGCAAGAGATTCCGGTAACGGTCGATCATCACCATCTTGATATTCGCCATCGGCTTACCAATAGTAATCTTATCCCCCGTCACCTGGTCAAAGGCACAGCCGATGGTAGTCTCTGTCGGGCCATACCCATTGAACACCAAAGCCTCCGTCCCAAGAGCCTTAATCTTATCGTAAAGAGCCTCTGGAAATGCCTCTGCGCCAACGTTGAACACCTTAATCTGCGACAGCGCTTTATTCATCTCCGGCAGGTCAATAATATTTATCAAATACGAAGGCGTGCAGGTCAGCACATCCACCCTATTATCAAGAATCAGTTTCGCAAGAGCCATAGGGTTATGGATTTCCTCCTCATTTGCCATGCAGACCGTAATCCCATGGTACAGCGGGTTACATTCCTCCAGAATGGAAACGTCAAAGGTAATGGCCGCAAATGCCAGCGATACGGTGGCATTATATACATACGCCTGAGCCTCCACGTTATAAGGGTTGTCATCCACATAATTCACCAGATTCCGATGCTCAATCATGACTCCCTTTGGCTTCCCGGTAGAACCGGAAGTGTAAATACAGTAACACAGATTCTCCGGCCGAATATCCACAGCAGGGTTTCCGGTTTTTCCACCCTCGGCCAGAAGCTCCTCAATGAACAATGCTCGGACAGAAAGCTTATCCAAAAGCATCTTACGCTCTTTGGCCAGACTTTGCGGCATCAGCAGGAACTCAGCCTTGGAATCCTCCAGTATATAACTGATTCTCTCGTCAGGGTATTCCGGGTCAATGGGAAGAAATGCGCCTCCCGCCTTCATGATACCCTGTCTTGCGGCGTAGACCTCCACCGTCCTCGGCAACATAACGCCGACCATCTGCTCTACTTTAAGCCCCATATCGATCAGGCGGTTCGCAATCTTGTTGGCATTCTCGTTCAGCTCTCTAAAGGTCAGGGAGCGTCCGCAGGCAATTACAGCCGTCTTGTCAGGATACAGAGCCGCCTGCCTCTCAAACAGTACATTTGCCGTCGTCTGCTCCACAGCATAATCCGTCTCATTATATCCGTCAATCTCCCGGCGCGCCTTTCTGCCCACCATGGAGACCTCCTTCAACAGCTTCTTCTTTCGGAACTCATCCGTCACAGCGGCAAGACAGTCCATAAATCCCAGTACCGTCCGCTCCTCATACATGTCGCTTCGATACTCTGCCTGATACACAATCTGTCCATCCTCCACCAGCACGTCAACGGACAGCGGCGCCTTTGCAGTATCCAGGGAAATCTCCTGACGAACAGCCTTTTCTCCTGCAACCTCATCAAACAGGAAATTGTCTCCCTGGAAGGCAAACATGAGGTCAGCCTTGATATCGTAAGCTCTGCTGATTTCCGCAAAGGAATAGATATCCGCGTTCATACTGTTCATCAGCTGTTCCCCGGTCTCCCTCAGATAATCCCCGATTTCCTTCTCTCCATCCAGTTTACAGTACACTGGAAGCGTCTTCACCAGCATATTCATGATCGACGCCAGACGGGAGTCATTTCTTCCATTATAAATAGTAGTAAATACTGCCTCCTCCTTATACACATAGCGTCCTGCCACGAACCCAAATACCGCCGTAAACAGTGTATTCATGGTAATCTTCTGCTCATCACAGAATTTCCGCAAAGCATCCAAATCTACAGGAACCGCTCTCTGGCAGACGCCAAGCCCCGGGAACTCTTCCCGATGGTCTTTCGCCGGAAGGAAGTCCGTATCACAATCTTTGAATACAGAGTCATAATACTTCTTCGCAAGAAGATACTCCTGGCCGTTTCGCATCTTCTGCTCCACCAGAGCCGCCTCAAAGCCGCTGAAGGTCTCCTTCGCAAGTTTGTCTCCCTCATAAGCCCCATTCATATCCTTTAGGAAAATTCCACAGGACTCACCGTCACAAATGATATGGTGGAACTCAAGGAACAGATAATTGCCCTCTGCCGTTTCATAAATCCGTATTCTGAACAACCGTTCTCCAAGAAGCTGATAGGGCCGTACCAGCTCCTCCTTACACAAGGTCTGACAGATTTCCACCTCAAAAGGCAGGCCGTCATTTCGTTTCTGCCAGATATCACCGTTTTCATCCATATACAGCGTCGTCTTAATATATGGATGTGCCTCCACAGCCGCCTCAAGAGCTGTTTTCAGCCGCCCAAGATTTACATTTTCCCCAAGCCGGAACAAAAACGGAATGTTATAAATGGTGCTGCCCGGATTGGCCGCACACTCAACAAAAATACCATTCTGTGTCTGGGTCAGCGGATAAACCTCCCGCTTTTCAAATTCTTCCTTCTCCCCAATTCCCGCAAGGAACCGCTCCAGCTTCTCAACCGTGTCATTCTCCTTCAAATCCTTATTACGAATCACAGCGCCGTCAAATGCGTCCGAGAGCAGAACATTCAGCTTTACAGCCCCTATCGAGGTCAGTCCTGCCTTATAAATATCTGTGGTCACACCAAATTCCCGGTGGCCGATAACTTCTGCCACACAGTCAAAAATCCTCTGCTGTACCTCGCCTTTCGGCGGCACAAGCTCCTGTGCCGCACGCTCCGGCACAGGAAGTGCACGCTTATTCACTTTCTGGTTCTGGTTCAGCGGAATCTTATCTATCTGCATGGTCACAGCCGGAACCATGTAGGGCGGCTTGCTCTCCTCGATAAATGCATGCAGCGCCTCCACATCCACAGTCCCCTCAGACACCACGTAAGCGGCGATATACTTCCCGCCCGACGGCTCGTCAAATGCCGCTACAGTTGCATCCGTAATTCCCGGGAATCTGCGGATGACCTCTTCTACCTCCGTAAGCTCGATGCGGAAGCCCCGCACCTTCACCTGTCCGTCGCGCCTGCCGATGAACTGAATATTCCCATCCGGCAGGAAACGCACAACATCCCCCGTATGGTAAATCCTTCCATACCCTTCAAGATTACAGAATGGATTTGCCGTATACACCTCTGCCGTCTTCTCCGGACGGTTCAGATACCCGCGGCTCACCTGATAGCCCGCAATACAAAGCTCACCTGGAACACCGACCGGAACCCGTCTTCCCATCCCGTCCAATACATAGAGCTTCACATTGGAAACGGCCTTTCCAATCGGGAACTCGTCCTCATACTCTCTAAGGGGGTAAGCGGTTACATTGACCGTACACTCCGTAGGTCCATAAATATTATAGTAGTTCGTACTGCCCTCAGGCTTAAAGGGCGCCAATCTCTCCCCGCCCATAATCAGATTCCTAAGCGCATCATTCTTCATACTGGTGGCAAACGCCCGCCCAATCTGGGTAGTCATGAATCCATGGGTAATTCCCTGCCGTTCTATATACTGATTTAAGGCCATCAGATCCAGACGGATTCCTTCTTCAATAATATGTACCTCTGCCCCCGTAATCAGCGCCGGATACATATCCATCATATTAGCGTCAAAACCATAGCTGGCATAAGCCGCCACCTTACACTCTGGCGTCACCTCATAAAACTCCCGATACCAGTGACAGAAAGCGACAATATTCCCATGCTCGAGCATACACCCCTTAGGCACGCCTGTAGATCCGGAAGTATATAAAAGAATAAACAAATCCTCCGGTTTCGGCGGTTTGGGAAGCTCCCTTGCCTCCGGCAGGCTGAATATATCCTCTGTCAGGAGAACCTTTCCTGAAAATTCCGGCACCAGTTCCAAAAGCTCCTCGTCCGCAATGAGCAGCTTTGTATCCGCATCCTTCATCATAAACGCAAGACGGTCTTTCGGATATGACGGGTCTAAAGGCTGATACGCTGCCCCGGCCTTGGAAATACCAAGGGAAGCAATCGCCATATACTCACATCTTGGAATCAACACAGACACAGCATGCTCCCGGCCAATCCCTAAGCCTGCAATATAAGCGGCAAGACGATCTGTTACCTGATCCAGTCCGGCGTAGGTATATCTCCTGTCACAGTACACCACCGCCGTACGCTCCGGCGTTTTCGCAGCCTGCTCCCGGAACATATCCACTACCGTTTTACTCCTGTCATACGCCTTTTCCGTATCATTGAAATGGTCTAACACCTGAAGTTCAAGCTCCGATGCCAGCGCAATCTGGTCAAGAGACTCACAGGAAAGCATCCCCAAAAGAACCTGACGCATCATCCCAAGAAGTCCCTTGGCAGTCTCTTCCCGGTATATATCCCTGCGGTACTCTAAAGAAATCTCATACCCTTCCTTGCTCTTCATGACCATGACAGAGATATCCGCCTGAACGTCCCCTGTAGGAATGGGACGCGCAGGATACTGCCTGCCTTCAATCGTAAGGCCGTTGAACATCTCTCCCTGGTACACAAACAAAATATCTGAAGAAATCCCATACTCCCTTGCCAGCTCTGCAAAGGAAATACAGTCATGACCCATCAGCTCATAGAACTCCTCCTGAAATTCCTTCAAATAATCGCTGACCGTCATACGCTCGTCAAAGGAATAATTGATGGGAAGCGTGCGCACGAACATACCCGTAGACTGAGCCAGATTCGCCGTATGCCTTCCATTATTGACCGTACAGAAAAAGCTCTTATTCATGCCGCTTGATTTACCCAAAGCATAGGAAAATGCACCCAGAAACAGCGTATTCTCGGATATCCCTTTCTGCCTTACAAACTGCTCTACAGCCATGCAGGAAACTTCCTCGCCGCACCCTTGTCTTACTTCGCCGCTCCTTGGACTTACCGTCTTCTTCTTGTAATCCTTGATCAGCATTTCCTCTATCTCTTCACCTGCGAACCTGCCTTGGAAATACTCCCTCGCAGCCAGGTACTCGGGCGTTTCTTTTAGAGTCTCCTCATAGACCGACAAGTCTGTCAAAGATATCTCTTCTTGCTTCGGCTCTTCTCCCTCATAGAGAAGAGAGATTTCATCCAGAAATACCGTCACCGAAGTACCGTCGAAAATCAAATGATGGACGTCAAACAGGAAATACCAGCGGCCCTTACACAGATAGAGCGCCATGCGGTAGAGAGGTTCTCCCTCCAAACGGAAGGGACGTACAAATGTCCTCTTTACCGCCTCCATATCTTCCACTTCCCACTCTTTTACATCTGCCTTCTGATATTCCGGATGCAGGCACATCACAGGCGCCCCATTGCTCAGCAGAATATTGATACCAAAGGATGCGTGGCGTGCCACTGCCTTTTGCACCGCATTCTTGAATCTCTCCAGTTGGATATTCTCCGGCAATTCACAGCACATAGGAATATTGTACATGGTGGCATCCGGGTCGTTAACGCACTCCAGATAGACGCCCATCTGGGAATCCGTCAGCGGATACTCTTTCCTCTCACAGTCTGCCTTACGAATACCTGACGTCTGCTCCACCAAAAGAAGGCCGGCAATCATCTCCGGAGTCCTTCCCCTCAGGACCATCTCCGGAGTAAGGGGTAAATCGGACAGACATTCCAATAACTGCAATACATTGATGGAATCTCCGCCAAGCCGGAAGAAATCATCCTCTCTGCCCGTCGTCCCGCAATGCAGGACTTCCTGGAAGCCTTCACAAAGCCTGCGCTCCGTATCATTTTCCGGCTCCCGGTATTCTGCCTTATATTCCCCAATCCCCGGCGGCAGTAAAACGGTACGGTCAAGCTTCCCGTTGGCGTTCTTTGGCAGCGCATCCATCCGCTTAAAGAAACGTGGAATCATATAATCCGGCAATGTACTCTTGAGGACTGTTTTGATCTGCTCTGCCGTCACATCTGATTTTGATACATAGAAACCACAGAGATAATTCTGCCCGTTCTCATCTTCAAATGCCTTCACCACTGCATTTTCTACATCCGTCACAGAAGCCATCCTAATCTCGATCTCTCCCGTCTCCACACGCTGTCCGTTGATCTTCACCATCCAATCCTTGCGGTTGACATAGACGTAATTCCCGTCTGCAAGTCTCTTGCCAAGGTCTCCGGTATGCAGGAGGATCTCCCCGTCCTCCTGTTTCTGGAACGCGTGGGCGCTCTGTTCCTCAAGATTCAAGTAAGCCTCGGCAAGGATGCCCTTGATACAGATCTCACCCGTTTCTCCCTCTGCCACTTCCTGTCCTTCTTCGTCCAGCAGGAAAAATTCTAAGCCCTCCCCTGGCTTTCCGATGGGCGTATTCTCCATAGCCTCCTCAATCTTATAGTATGACGCCATCGCAGCCGTTTCGCTGGCGCCATAGATATTATACAAGTCGTATCCGTCGCCTGACAGCATGGAGACACGTTCGCTTCCCGTACAGATCTTCTCAAGCGTCGCCGCTCTATTCTTAAAAAGCTTTAACATCTGAGGACTGATAAACGCGCAGGTAATACCGTTTTCGTCGAAATACTCCTCAATCATATGTACATCTTTGCGAGCCTCCTCCGAAACGATGTGGACGCATCCGCCGCAGCTCAATACACCATAATATTCCAGAACAAGAATCACAAAGGACATGGGCGCCATGGCTGCTAACACATCCTTTTCATGCAAATGAAAGCCATGCCTGTTCCTTACGACTCCCTGTGAGAAACTCGCCGTCGTGTGGACGATCCCCTTGGGTCTTCCGGTAGAGCCGGATGTATATATGAGCATTACCTTGCTGCCGTCCGTGCGTCTCGCAGGGACAGCCGGCTCATACTGCCCAACATCCCCAAGCCAGCTTACGTCAATCCTTGCCGCCGCCTGACAATCCTCTTGTATGTAATCAAGCCTCTCCTTCGGGTATTCCGGCACCACAGGAACGAAGGCCGCCCCTGCCATCATGACGCCAATCTCCGCCGCCACGTACTCCATCCGCCTGTCCATACAGACCATGACCGCCTGCCCGGACAGATTCCCGGACTTTCTAAGTTTCGCCGCAATCCTGCGGCTTAACACATCCAGTTCCTCATAGGTCGTACTTCGTTTCCCGCCGCGGTCAACAATCGCTGTTTTGTCTGGAAAACGACGCACGATACTCTGAAATTCATCCAAAAAATTCATAATACAGATTCCTCCTTTTCTCTACTTTTATTCCTGTTTAAGCCAGGCTTCTGCCCTTGCCTTCACATTCTCCCGTAAGTTCTCGTAATAAAAATCATAATCATGGCCATGCAGGCTCTCCGGCCCGAACAGCTCTGCCGGCGCATATCCTGCATCCTTTGCCGTACAGATGACGACGCCCCGCTCTGTATCGACCTGGGCGTCCGCAAGTCCTTTTATGATCTCATACTCACCGGTCTCCTCATTGAAGATACGGCTGCCCAGATTCTCTTCAAAACTGGCATAGGTATCATCCCGTTTCCAGTTAATGGGATTGATGCTGACCGCCTCCGGCTCCACCACAATGTTACTCTGTCCCTGATTCCCCTTCCCCTCGGTATTCCAGGACACGATGACGCCCGTATCATCGGCGCCCTCGGCAAATTTCAGATATGGATGATCCGAAAGCCAATCTTCCGTGATCGAAAATCCAATCGGATATGCCGCCACCATACGCTCATAGTATTCCGGATGTGCCTGCATGTATTCCCCAAGGACAATTTTCGTCATAATGGAGCCCTGGGAATGACCTGCAATCATAAATGGTCTGCCCTCATTATAATTTTCAAAATAGTAGTCCAGCGCAGCATAGACATCCGTGCGTTGCTCATTCTGCTGATATTCCTCTAGTTCCGTGTGGCTCATGCCAACTACCTTGTAGATATTGCTCTGTCTGTAATAAGGAGCAAATACGTTCGTCGATTCCTCGAATACCGTTGCCTGATTCTCATAGACTACTCCGGCACGCGCCCGCATGTCTTCATTGTCTATATCGCAGATTGGTTTCGCATCATCTGACTCATCCTGATAGCAGGTGGGATAGAGGTAAACTGTATCAATCTCATGGGTAATCTCAGGAATCCTCATCCAATTTTCTTCTTTCGAGTAATCCGACGGTGTCCCTGTAAGTTCTGCAATTTCAAAGCCTCCCTCTGGTTCTGTCTGTGATTCTTGTTGGCTTACTTGCTCCTGCTTCTCGGTTTCTTCCTGTTTTCCCCTATCTTCCGGCAAATCTGCCGTATTGCCGCAGGCGACGGAATTGCATACAACGGCGCCCACAGCCACCGATAATATCCACCTCCTTATGTTATTTTTCATGTTACTGATTCTCCCTTCTTGTCTTTTCCTATTCGATGTACTAGAATTGGTATTATTGGGAATACCCATAATTAGATTTACTATAACATTTCCTAAAATCTGATTCTATAAGATGGGATATTTCACATTTTTTTTGGGACAAAATTGTAGTATGAATTTCCTATGTGTGTTATAGTACAAAAGGGAGGAATTGTTTATATGAAGTATATTTTAGAAAACTATTTAAAGAATCATGTAAAAGCCAAAAAATGGCTGCAATACTTTCTGGCTTCTTTACTCATCGTTGTGCTATCCGTAACCGGATGCAGTTCGATACAAGAACATACTGATGGAAATACCAGCGATACTGCTGCCAACAAGACGGTTGAGAGTGAACCGGATACGCCGACGGAAGAAGAAACATCCGAACCGGCAGAGGATGGAACATACAGCAGTAAAGAAGATGTAGCGCGGTACATCTATATTTACGGACATCTTCCGTCCAATTTTATCACAAAAAAAGAAGCCAATCTATCTTGACTTCTCTTGCGCAAGCAGCGAAGCGCCTAACGCTCCTGCATATCTTCCCCGCTCGGTAGATTCTACCTCCCGCCCGACTTTCTCTGATAATATCTTTGTAAAATATCTGCTGCCGCTCAGACCGCCTGTCAGAATGACCCGTCCGGATAAAACTTTTTTCTGACTCAACTGCGCAACTTTCGCCGCAACAGAATCCACGACTCCCGCCGCAATATCCTCACGTTTTCTGCCTTCCCCGATATAGTTAATCACCTCGGACTCCGCGAATACCGTACACAGTGAACTGATCGGAAGAACAGTCCCTGCGTCCGCCATATCAAACAATTCCTGCAAAGTGACTCCCAGCCGGTTCGCCATAATTTCAAGAAACTTACCTGTCCCGGCAGAGCATTTGTCGTTCATGAGGAAATCCCGCACCATACCGTCTTCTACCAGGATCACTTTCGTATCCTGTCCTCCCACGTCAATGATAGAGCAATTCTCTCCCGCCATCTCTCTTCCGCCCCGCGCATGGCAGGTAATCTCCGTTATCACATAGTCCGCGAAATCCACCGCCACCCGTCCATATCCGGTCGCCACTACTTTCGTATCCTCTGCCAGAACGTCTACGCCGTCTTCCAGCAGCTTTTCTCTGATGGTCTGAGTCGTCTCTTTGCTGCTCCAACCTGTCGGAAGAACGAACTCGATCTCTTTCTTTCCCCTTGCCACTACCTTGGACGCAGTTGATCCTATATCAATTCCCACATAATCCATATCACTTTACTCCACTTAACAATATCTGTCCCTTCTCGGATTCACATCCTTCTCAATCTCCGCGATCTTCAGAATATCTATCCTCTGCTCTTTCACACAGGTCTCAACCTTACCGACATCTTCCTCCTGTATCAGCAGGGAGACTCCGCAGCATGTGCTTGCCGCCCTCGGGGTTGGGGCTATCGTAGCCCTTACCCCGATCTTCTTCAATTCTCTGTGCAGCCGCATCGCATTATCATGATTGGGAAACAACACATAATGCTGTATCTCCGGCACATCCTCACATCCTTTGTATCTGATACATCATTGCATTACTCAAATAACCGTGAATTCTTAATTATTCAGCATCTCGATAAATGCGCTGACTCTTGTACGAAGCTGCTGCGCGTCGCTGTCCGTATAATCGGTCTCGATTCCAAGTACCGGTATTTTAGCGTCCTTAAGAGCCCTCTCCACCAGATAACCTTCCGTATCATACAGGTTACAGAACTTCAGGTTCACATCAATGATTCCGTCAACCTTATATTCCTTCGCAAGACGCAGGATATCATCGATCCTTCCGGTATTCGGAGTGAAGCATGCACAGTTAATATTCATATATCTTTCCGCCAGAGCCTGGATCTGATCCGGTACTTCCGTCTTCGTCTCATCCACCAGATTCTCAAAATAGCGCGTGCCTGTACACATTTCTTCACAGACCACCGCTCCGCCGCTGGTTTCTACGATGTTGTGAAGTTTCCAGTTCGGTATCGCAAGAGGCGTCCCTGTAAGCAGAATACGCTTGGTTCCCGCAGGCGCCACGCTGACTTGATCCTTCACGCGCTGGTCAAGTTCGTCGCACAACGCGTTCGTCATCTTGGTAAATCTTGCCGGATCATCATAGAAAGCGATCTGCGAGATCACCAGCGCGTCGCATCCGCTGATCGGCAGATTCTCATTCTTACGCAGATCATATAATCTCTTCAGGGCTTTCCGTTTTTCATTGATCAATTTGATACTCTCGGCAAGCTTCTCCGCCGTAATCTTATTTCCTGTAAATTCCTCCACAACTTCTTTGAATGCTTCTATCTCTTCCGCCCACGCCCTGATATCCTTCGCGCGCTTCATCTGCGGCAGATTCATAATATGTACCGCCACATCCTCGCCTAAGATCTCCCATGCTTTCTTCTTACCGTCGCAGGTGGTCTCACCCACATACATATCGGCAATGCGGAAGAACGGACAGGTACGGTCTAACCTTGCGCCTACGGAAGCCTTGATCAACGGACAGGTATTTGTCGGAAGTACCTTCTCACCGCCCGGAACCCAGAACTGGGACCCGCCGCATAAACCTGTTGCAATCGCATCCGCCGCGAATACAATCTCATCCGGCACATAGACGCAGAATGTTCCGAATACCTTACCGCCCTTCTTCTGATGTTCAATCAATTCTGCCGGACGGATACCGTGAATATCCGCTACTACCATATTATAATAGTCCATACCCTCCGGACGGTTCTTCTGCGACAGAAATACATCACCGAACGCCTGCGGAAGCACCGCGCACAGTTGGTCGTGCGTCTCAAGATCCATTCCCAATTCTTCCCACATCTTACGATAATCAGCCATAATTATATCCTCCTCATATCTTTTGTTATCTAAAACAACCGTAACACTTTTACTCTTTTCAGGCAACTGATTCCCAGCCAAATCCTCATTGTTTTTTATAATAAATCATGCTGAATTATCGCTGTTATCTATATTCTTCCCTCTGACAAACTATCTGAAAACTCAAACAGAAAGCACCGACCGGATTCCTTCCACGCACCGGTCAATCTCTTCCTTCGTATTCTTTGCGCCAAACGCAAAACGTACCGTCCCCCGCGGCCAGGTACGCAGCGTCTGATGCGCCAGCGGAGCGCAATGAAGCCCCACCCTTGTCATGACGCCATACTGCCGTTCTAATTCAAAAGCCGCCATTGCATTATCCATTTTCAGGAAATCCAAAGAAACTACCGCCACCCGATCTTCCAGCCCTTTTTTACCCACAATACGAATATTCGGAAAATCCGACACCTGTTCCAGGAAATAACGTGTCAATTCCATCTTCTTTCTGTGAATCGTCTCAAGCCCCGTCTCCTCCATGTAAACCAATGCGGCGTGAAGGCCGATGATGCCGGGCAGGTTCAACGTACCGCTCTCATATTTGTCCGGGAGCGTCTCCGGCATATCATAGGAATCCGACTGACTTCCGGTTCCTCCCGCAATAAACGGCTTCATACATTCATCCAATTCTTTGGAGATCAGAAATCCCCCGATTCCCTGAGGTCCGAGAAGTCCTTTATGTCCGGTAAACGCAAGAAAATCAATCCCATACTCCTTCATATCAACCGGAATCGTCCCCGCGCTCTGCGCCGTATCCACAGCAAAGAACAGACGCCGTCTTTTACAGATCTCTCCTATCTCCCGAATCGGAATGACCGTTCCGCAGACATTAGAGGCATGAAGCATGACAACCGCCCTGGTATTACTTCGGATCCCCTTCTCCACAAACTCCGGCTTAAGGCTTCCGTCTTCCTCTGTCTTTACTATGTCATACGTCACGCCATATGCTTCCATCTGCTTTAACGGACGCATCACACCGTTATGTTCCATCCCCGATATCAGCACATGATCCCCGGACTGCAGGAATCCTTTGATAAAATAATTCAAAGAATATGTAATTCCCGGAGTGAAGATTACGCTTCTGGAATCCTCTGCGTGAAACAGCTTTGCCAACTGATCCCGGGTATCTAACACAAGTCCTTCCACCTCGTACGCGCCTTCGTAATTTCCTCTGTTAATGTTAAAAGCGCCGTTTGCCAGCAGTCCGGCCATTGCCTCTGCGACATTCGGCGCCTTTGGCCAGGATGTACTCCCGTTATCAAAATAAATCTTGCTTCCGTCTTCCATTTCTCGTTCCACCTTGCTTTCTGCTTTCAATTCCTGATCATTCATAATCCGCCGCAATATACTCTATCCCTACCAAAGTCAACCCTTCCGGCGGCGCCGTCACTCCCGCTTCCGTCCGTTTCTTCGCTTCCAATATCTCCTTTACCTTCTCCGGCGTATAGAAACCACGTCCCACACGGATCAACGTTCCCGCGATAATCCGCACCATATTATATAAGAATCCGTTTCCCGTAATCCGAATCACAATATCTCTGCCGGATACAGCATCCCCGCCAGACTCTTCAATCTCTATCCCGTCTATCCTGCGGATCGTATCCTCCACATTCGTACGGATATTGCAGAAGCTGACAAAATCATGTTCTCCCGTCAGATAGGCCGCTCCCTGCCTCATCTTCTCCACATCCATGGGAAACGACACGAAAGCGCTGTATCTGCGCTTTAACGGATTCAAAACCCTGGCATTATAGATATGGTATTCATACGTCTTCCTCACTTTCTTCTGATAACGGGGATGCCAGTTTCCAGGAACTTCATCCGACCTGACGACCACGATATCTTCCGGCAGCTTCTGGTTCAGCGCATACGCCATCCTCTCAGGGGGAATAGGCGACTCCGTATCGAATACCGCCACATTTCCCAGGGCATGAACTCCCGAATCTGTGCGGCTCGCCCCGATAATATGAATATCCTCCCCGGTAAGCTTCTTTAATTTCCCATTCAGGACCTCTTCGACGGTAACACCGTTGGGCTGAATCTGCCACCCGCAGTAATTCGTACCGTCATAGGCAACTGTCAATCTAATCCGCTTCATCATCTATCCCCCTGCAACCAGTCAAAACCTCTGCTCCTGAAATGAATCCGTCTGCGCCAAACTATCCAAAACTTAATTCACGCCGCACCAGAATCGGATTCACGTCAAATTAAAAGATCCATACATGCAAAGGCAGCGTTCTTCCGATCACGACCACCAAAACCACGTATACAATCATAGCTGCATATGCCGTATAGTCCCTGTATTTATAATGCAGCGGCTTCATCTTCGTCCGCCCTTCTCCTCCCCTGTAACATCTGGCCTCCATTGCCATCGCCAGATCATTCGCACGGCGGAACGCAGACACGAACAACGGCACAAGAAGAGGAATCATGCTCTTCGCCCTCTGTATGATATTGCCGCTCTCAAAATCCGCGCCTCTTGCGATCTGCGCTTTCATGATCTTGTCCGTCTCTTCCAGAAGAATCGGAATAAAACGGAGGGCAATGGACATCATCATCGCCACTTCGTGTACCGGCACACGTATTTTATTCAGGGGATGAAGAAGCGCTTCTATCCCATCCGTCAATTCATTCGGCGTCGTAGTAAACGTCATAAGCGATGATCCAATAATCAGATAGATAAGCCGGACCGCCATATAGACAGCCGTTACCAGTCCGCCCTCTGTGACAGTAAAAATCCATGCATGAAACAGAACCTCTCCGTTCCTTGTCAAAAACAAATTAAATAAAACCGTAATCAACAACAACATAACAATGGGCTTCAACCCTCTTACAATAAAAGAAAACGGTACCCGTGATATCCGTATCACCGCCGTCAGAAACAATGTCGCGATCAGGTATCCCGATATACTTCTGAACATAAATAATGAAATCAGGTACAAAAGCGTACACACAAGCTTCACCCTTGGATCAAGTCTGTGGATCATACTTTTCGCCGGATAATATTGTCCTATGGTTATATCACGTATCATTTTTTCTTCTCCAAATCTATCTTCACTCTATCCTGAATTACTGCTTATTTGCCGGCCGTCTGTTTCCCCGCCGCCCAATCCCGGAATCATCTTCCGGACAGCGCTATAACGAATATGAATGATTCCCCAGTGTACGCATAATCTCATCTGCCGCTTCTGCTACCGTAGTCACATCCGTCCTGACAGGCATCCCCCTTTTCATAAGGTCGTGCATAATATAAGTAACCTGCGGAGCGGCAAGCCCTACTTCTTCCAGCTCACGATAATGTTCAAACACTTTCTTCGGCTCGTCGTTATACATAACCGCTCCTTTGTTCATCACGATGAGACGGTCTGCGTACCTTGCGATATCCTCCATACTGTGGGATACCAGGATGACCGTCATATCACTCTTTTCATGAAGATACGCGATCTGATCCAGAATATCGTCCCTTCCTTTGGGATCCAGACCCGCCGTAGGCTCATCCAGCACCAGAACCTTCGGCCGCATCGCCAGGACTCCCGCGATCGCAGTCCGGCGCTTCTGTCCGCCGGAGAGTTCAAAGGGCGAACTCTGGTAATACTTCTCCTTAAGACCTACCAGCCGCAGCGCTTCCAACGCCCGTTCCTTACATTCTTCCGGGGAAAGCCCCTGATTCTTCGGTCCGAAACACACGTCTGTCAGAACATCGATCTCGAACAGCTGATGCTCCGGATACTGAAACACCAGCCCGACTTCGTTCCTCAGCTTACGCATATCATACCCTTCCCGGTAAATATTCTCGCCGTTATAATACAGTTCTCCGTCTGCGGCGCGAAGCAGCCCGTTCAAGTGCTGGATCAACGTAGATTTCCCGGAGCCTGTATGTCCGATAATTCCCACAAATTCCCCGTGGGGAATCTCCAGGCAGACGTCGTTCAGCGCTTTCTTCTCATAAGCCGTTCCCTGACTGTATATATAATTCAAATGTTCTAGTTTAATTGACATAGCGCATCCACCAATTCTTCTTTTTTCAATATCCCCTCAGGAATCTTAAGCCCGCGTTTCCGAAGTTCATCCGCCAGAAGAGTCGCCTGGGGGACGTCCAGACGATAAGACTTTAATTCGTCCACCCTTGAAAACACCTCTCTGGGCGATCCCTCCATCACCACGCGCCCATGATCCATCACATAGATCTTATCGGCATCCACGACTTCTTCCATATAATGCGTAATCAGGATCACGGTCACCTTCTTCTGCTCTCTTAGCTTCTGAACCGTCTTCAGCACCTCTTTGCGTCCTACCGGATCGAGCATCGCCGTCGGCTCGTCCAACACGATACACTTCGGTTCCATCGCCACAACGCCCGCGATCGCCACCCGCTGCTTCTGTCCGCCGGATAATTTATTCGGTGAATGATGGCGGTATTCTATCATCCCCACTGCTTTCAGACTGTCTTCAACTCGCCGCCAGATCTCGTCCGTAGGAACTCCTAAGTTCTCCGGACCGAATCCCACGTCCTCTTCCACCACTGTTCCAATGATCTGATTGTCTGGATTCTGGAAGACCATTCCCGCAGACTGGCGCACATTCCATAGTTCATCCGGGTCGCTGGTATTCCGTCCGTTTACCCACATCGTCCCCTCCGTCGGCACAAGAATCGCATTGATATGCTTGGCAAACGTAGACTTCCCGGAACCGTTATGTCCCAGAATTGCAATAAACTGCCCTTCCTTCACATCAATATCCACTTGATCAATGGCGCGCGACGAGCCGATCACATTGCCTTCTTCATCCCGCTTCTCATATTCGAATACCAGTTGCTCGGTCTGAACCATGTCCATAAGGATGCCTCCCATCTATAAAATCACTTTCCTTATTGTACGTTATCCAGATATGTTTTGCAAGATTCAGTTTTGTATGCACCGTTGTTTACCAGCGCCAAATAACGCAGTATATGGGAACCCAGGCAAGCCATTTGACAAAATGTGAATGATACCCTACTCTAGTACAGAGTACTGCAGATACTCGTATAATAATCTTGTCCCTTCCATAATCTCCGGAGGAAGCAGCGCCCGCGCCACCATCTTCGGTTCCGCATCCGCGTCCGCCTCATCCTCCCTTCTTAGCATCGCGTAATCACCGTCTATCCGTTCTACAATATAAGTACATGTAAGCATATGATTTCCCTCCTTGATTTTTAATATTGCACAAAAAGTTCAAAACGGCCCTTCCCTCTGTGCCTTTTACGACACGCTTTCGGCCTCATGTCCCCGCCGGTTTATAATTATAATCCCGATACTTACGCAGACAAGCGCCGCAAGATTCTTCACAGACGCCATCTGCTCTCCAAGAAAGACTGCCGATAACGCCACTCCGAAGATCGGAATACTGAATCCGAAGATCGCCACCTTTCCCACAGAATTATATTTCAGCAGTTCCGCCCAGATACTAAAAGCCACCGTTGACAATAATGACATATAGAGCAGCAATAATGTCGACCGCATGTTAAATCCCTGCACCCTCCCGCCGGCCATGACGCCGATCGCGAAAAGAACCGCGCCGCCGAACAGTAATTGATATGCCGTAATCGTCACAGGCTCCTCTCTGTCAGATATCATCTTAAGGGTCACGCTGCTCATTCCGTAGGAAAACGCACACACGAGAACCATCCCTTCTCCCAGCCAGGAAAAGCCGCTGCTCCATGCTCCCGGCTCCAGATTAATGATTATGATTCCCGCAAAACCTACAAGACATCCTATAACCTTACGGACAGTCAGTTTCTCCGACTTCATCAAGAAGTGTGCCGCTATGATCGAGAAAAACGTATTCGACGCATTAATTACGGACCCTTTGGCGCCCGTCGTATGCGCCAGACCGATATAGAAACAGATATACTGGATCGTCGTCTGCAGGAGCCCCTGACCGAATACATACGGAACAGAAGATTTCTTCATCGTTATGATACGTTTCTTTAGTACACATCCCAGAAGAAATGTGAACACACCCGCCATGAAAAAACGGTATCCCGCGAACAGGATCTGGCTTCCTGCGTCTTCTATATGAAATAACTCGTACCCTATCTTCACACATGGAAATGCACTGCCCCATAAGGCGCAGCACACTAAAGCCAGAAGCGTCCTGGCTGCCGTATTCTGATAAAACCGTTCCATTATTCTTTCTCCGGCTCCGGATAATCCACTTCCTGGGTATCCACCGTCACCTTCTTCATCTTCTGTTCTTCCAGCGGTCTGTCATTGTAATCCGTGTCCGTAACCGCAATCTTATTCACGACGTCCATACCCTCTGTAATCTTGCCGAACGCAGCGTAAGCACCATCAAGATGCGGAGAATTCTTATGCATGATAAAGAACTGCGAACCCGCTGAATCCGGATGCATCGCTCTTGCCATAGACAGCACGCCTTCCGTATGCTTCAGATCATTGTCAACGCCGTTCTGACTGAATTCTCCCTTAATGTTATATCCAGGACCACCCATACCCGTTCCGTCCGGACATCCGCCCTGAATCATAAAGCCGTTAATTACCCTGTGGAAGATCAGCCCGTCATAATACCCCTTCTTTACTAAAGAGATAAAGTTGTTCACCGTATTCGGCGCAATCTCCGGATACAGCTCCGCCTGCATGATATCTCCGTTTTCCATCTCAAATGTTACAATTGGATTTGCCATATTTGTTTCCTCTTTTCCTTATTTTTAAATAAAAATTTGACATTATCCATTGTAACGGATAACAGGTATTTCGTAAAGTATCTTTTATGTATTGCTTCGGTTTTGAAGTTCTCTCCATTCATCCTCTAAAATTGCCATCAAAATATTATCGGCATAAAAATCACCGTCTTTTACCGCATCTCTCAATACGCCTTCACGCTTAAAACCAGCTTTAAGATATGCTTTCTCAGCTCTCGGATTAAAAGAAAATACATTCAATTCCAGACGGTGCAGATGGAGATGTTCAAAAGCAAACCCACAAGTCATACGGATCACCCAGGAGCCAATTCCCTTCCCGCAGACATCGCTGTGAAAAATTCCAATGCGAAAATTTGCGCTCCGCAGTTCCCAATCAATCTCATTAATCACGCTCTCGCCGATAATATTTCCGTCAGGATCAATAATCAAAAAATCATAGCGGTTCTCGTCATCAACGACGGATTGAAAAAATTGTACAACCTCGTCACAGGTAAAAAATGTTTTGCTGCCTGTAAGACGCGCGACCTCCGAGTCAAGGGGATTAAAATTATGCCGGTAATAACTCCAAGCATCCTCTTTTTTTGCGGGTCTTAGAACATAACCGTCCTTTTCCCATGTCTTTTTAATTTTATCCATGAAAGAATTCCTCTCTTTATTACTTATCTTTGTTCTATCCATTCTCTAATTTCTCTAATCTCTTATTGACGATACAGATCAGAATCCATATGGCCGCCACAATTCCGGCTCCTGTTATTGTACACCATATTGGAGGTCTCTCTCTTAACTGATACGAAAATAAAATTAGAATCGTAAGATATATCGTGCCAACGATATTCAGCGCCCTGTACAACCTGCCGCTATATTCCTTCAATCTCTGCCTTTCCTCCCACTTCGGCTTCCGCCAGAAGTACAGACTTTTCATATCTTCCATATTCTTTATCTCTTCATCTGAGATAAGCTCATCCAGAGATATCTGAAGTTCCATCGCAAGCTTCTTTGCCGTAATCAGATCCGGGCATCTCGTACCGCTTTCCCAGCGCGAAATTGTCTGCCTGGAAACATATAACCGGTCTGCCAGCTGCTGCTGGGTAAGCTGCGCCTCTTCCCGCAGCTTCCGTATATTTTCACCTAACGCCATCTCTTCCTTCTCCTTCCTCTTCTTAGAATGTGCTCCTACGGGTATAAAAAATACTCCCAGTATACAAGGAATACTTCCTTCTTCTGTACACTGAGAGTATAACATTTTCGATGCGCCAGGGAAAGCGCCGCCCCGGTAATTCCATGTTTCCAGTCTGGCACCTTCCTCTTTAACCCCTTTTTACCAGAACCGATTCCTCATATTCTCTCACACGGTCAAACCATTCTTTTCCTGCCTCTACATAATTTCTCCTGCAAAATTCTTCCCAAACGATCTGATAAGGATAGAACTTCAATTCTTCCTGCAGCATCATTAACTCTGTAAATCCTTCTTTCTCCTGAAGTTCTTTTAAAACAGATTCCGGCTGAAGCATTGCATACAAGAACGCTTTCTGTATGTTCCTCATTCCGACTACCCATGCCGCGATCCGATTAATACTGGCGTCAAAAAAATCTGTCGCGATAAACACTCTGTCCAATGCGTCATTCCTTACTATTTCCTTCGCTATCTCCTTTATCTCATCATCAAACAACACGACATGATCCGAATCCCACCTGACCGCTCTCGTCAAATGCAGCGCCATCTTATCATGGAACGGAAGCATAGCGGAGATCTTATCAGAAACCATTTCCGCGGGATGATAGTGCCCGTTATCCATCAGAACCAGGATTCCCCGCGTGGCGGCATAATTAATACAATACTCGCTGGAACACACAGTATAGGACTCCAATCCGATTCCAAATACTTTCGATTCGAGACTTACCTGTACCTTCTCTTTATCGTAATCTATGGATAAAATCTCATCCAAAGATCGGGTCAGACGCTCTCTGGGAGCTAATCTGTCTGCCGGTATATCTTTATATCCGTCCGGAATCCAGATATTCAAAAGACACCGCCCTCCCAATTCTTCCGCGAAGTACTCCGCGATTTTGATACAAGCCTGCCCGTGCCTGACCCAGAACCGACGGATCTCTTCATCATTACTGGAGAGTGTAAATTGTTCCGCATATTTATGAGAGAAAAACGTACCGTTAAAATCTATCCCTATGTCTCTCTTCTTTGCATACTCCAGCCATGCCTTAAAATGCTCCGGTTTCAGACGATCACGGTCGACCCATTCTCCCTCTTCAAAAACCGCATAACTGGCATGTAAATTCAACCTTTTCTTTCCCGGAATCAGAGCGAACGCCTGGTCAAGATCCTGCATCAGCTGCGGGGCATTTACCGCTTTCCCCGGATAATTCCCGGTCGCCTGTATCCCTCCCGACAATGGTCCCTCATTGTCAAAACCGTTCAGATCGTCTCCTTGCCAACAATGCATAGAAATCTCCAGATTCTGCATCTCATCAAGGACTTTTTCCGTATTCACTCCGATTTTTTCATATATCTTCTGAGCTTCTTTATATCTGTCAGACATTTCACACCCTGCCTTCCTGTCTTTTCTATAATAAACCAATTAAAAATTCATTTTTCATTTACTATTCTTCTGCACACACCACTCAAAAACTTTCAGCCACATTTTTTTATTTGGCTCGCTTTTGCAGAACTCTTCCGGCATCCAATGCGGCGCGCAATCGCTTGTCCACGCAAAGGTTCTTCCTTCTCCGTAATCGCCGACCGCCAATATAGGGGCGTCTCCGTATTTCATTAAAACTTTCGCCTCTTTCTTCGCCTCTGTCTGATTATATCCCAGGAGATAAGACCATTCTCCCTCCAATTCTTTCATTATAGAATATCCCTCGGCTGTAAGAACCGGCTGAAATCCCTGCGGAATTTCCTGCCTGTCATCATGATCTTTCATATATACCGGCAGAATCTCCTCCAAAGGCGTCCCTCTGTACCGACCCTTTCCCTCGATTCCCATAAAGGTCATATAACCGCCTATCATCCCGAAAGCTCCGCCTTGCCCGACATAACTCCTTATAAGTTCAAGACGATTGATTGTTTTCTTACTCTGAAAAAAGGTATCCGGATGCAGCAAGAACGTATTGGCGCCCACGTCGCTGATCAGAACTATATCGTATTCCTTCAATTTCTCTACGGATACCGGAAACAGCTCCGGCACCAAATGAGCCGGAATGTGGGTAATATCTGCATAATCCTGCATATACTCCCTGACTCTTTCAATCTCTGTCTGATATCCTCCTACCGTGAACTGGTCCGTTCCTTTTGTCTCGGTCGTTGTAAAAAACCAGGATTCCCCGATAAATAATACTTTATATTTCTCCATACTTTCCCCCTATTTTGTCCATTCGACGATCATCTTTGCAAATATCTCAATTGCCTGAAGATACTGATCTTTCGGAAGATATTCATTAAACACATGCGCGTTATGGCAGCTGCCCGGTCCAAATACTACTGTCGGAATCCCTGCTATATTCGTAAAATGTCTTGCGTCGCATCCCGCAGACATCCCTGTGATCACCCGCTTTCCGATCATCTCACCGGCTACGTCCGCCAAAGTCTGCACCAACGGATCATCCGTATCTGTCTCAAACGGCGCGCAATCCTGGAACCATTGAATTCTTGGCGGATGATCCTTCATCCATGGATCTCCCTTCGCCATATCCATAATATAATTTTCTACTTCTTTTATCACTTCATCCTTATCTACTCTTATCTTCCTTCCAAATTTGTCAAATTCTGTCGGATAATACTCGATCTCAAATTTTATAACACAGTGTTCCGGAACCGTGGAAGCCACAAGCCCTCCCTGTATGTAACCCACGTTAAAGCTGGGCGGCGCGAGCAGCGGGTGCCGCTTTGTAGACATCCACTTTGATTCCAGCTCATAGAGGCAGCCGATAATCTTCATCATCTTATCAATCGCGCTTTCCCCAAACCCCTTCAGACTGGCATGAATAGGCTTTCCGTCTACCTCGATTTCTCCAAGCCATGCTCCCCGATTAACAGGAAATACTTCCATATTAGTTCCTTCCGCAATGATCACTCCATCAGCCTGATATCCCCTGTCTACGCAGGCCAGGCTTCCATTGCCTCCGCCCTCTTCATCCACGACGCTTTGAATAATAATATCTCCTTTTGGACGGTATCCTGATTCCAGTACCAACTTAAGAGCAAGAATCGCCGACGAAAGTCCTCCTTTCATATCATCCGAGCCAAGTCCGTACAATTTTCCGTCTTCTTCTGTTAATTTCCACGGATCATATTTCCAGCACGTCAGATCGCCTGACGGCATCGTATCCATATGTCCGTTCAGAATCAAAGACTTTCCGCCTCCCGTACCTTTATAGATTCCCACTACATTCGGTCTGTTCTTATAAGAATGTCCTTTATTGTATCCCGGATAACGGCTCATCTTCTCGTTATCCGGTTCAAACATTTCAACCTGACATCCCATCTTTTCAAGATATTCCGCTACCCATTTCTGCGCCGCATATTCCTGCCCGTCTTCCCCATGTCTGATTACAGACGTATCAAATTCTATAAGCGTCCTTAAAAAATCCAAATATTCCTGTTCGTTATTTTTTACCGCCTCTTTTATCTTATCTGTCTTATCCATATATTTATCCTCAATCATTATTCTTAATTCTGTCTAGTCCAACCGCTACAATGATAATCGCTCCCTGCATGATGTACTGCCAGTTCGTTGAGATATTCATAAGATTCATTCCGTTTGTAATAATTCCAAGGATCAGCGCGCCAAGCAGAGTTCCCCACAGCCTGCCTTTCCCGCCGGCCGTACTTGTTCCGCCTATAACCGCCGCCGCAATCGCGTCTAACTCCATCCCGTTTCCTGCGCTTGGCTGTCCGGAAAATAATCTTGCCGCAAGGACAACGCCTGCAATTCCTGCCGTCAAACCACAGATCGTATGGATCAATACCTTATTCTTAGATACCGAAATCCCTGAGAGTCTGGCAGCTTCAATATTTCCGCCGATCGCGTAGATACTGCGGCCAAACTTCATATATTTCAGTACGAAATATCCTATTATATAACAGGCAAACATGAGAACTACCGGAATCGGAATTCCAAGCATATAACCTCTTCCCAACATTTTAAACTCTTCCGGAAGACCGGTTACAGGATAAGAATTTGTAAGTACCAGCACCGCTCCTCTCGCAATATTCATCATACCCATAGTTACAATGAACGACGGTATCTTTACATATGTGTGTATGACCCCATTCATGAATCCACAGAAAACACTGACCGCAATCGCCAGAAGACACGCGACTGCTATAGGCATTCCCTCCTTCATTGCCATAGCCGCTATTACGCCGGTCAAACCTACCAAAGATCCCACGCTCAGGTCGATTTCCGCTGAAATCAGGACATATGTCATGCCTATACCTGCAATCGCTACAATAGATACCTGCCTTGCAATATTCATTATATTATTCAAAGTCAGAAAAACCGGATTTATAATAGCCATTATAACGATCAGCACTACCAGAATAATGAGAATCGCAAAATCATTCCAATTCCACTTTCTCTCCTTTTTCACTTTTTCATTCATAAAGAACTCCCTCCTGTCGCGTATTTCATGATCTCTTCCTGAGTCAGTTCCTCTCTGGATAACTCTCCGGAAATCCTTCCTTCAAACATAATATTTACTCTGTCGCATAGTCCTATAATCTCCTGCATTTCCGAAGAAATCAGAATGATCGACTTGCCTTGTTCCGCCAATTTGACGATAATATTGTAAATCTCCATCTTTGCATTGACGTCGATCCCTCTGGTAGGCTCGTCCAAAATAATAACCCCCGGTTCACAATTCAGCCACTTGGCCAAAACAACTTTCTGTTGATTACCCCCGCTTAAATATTTGGTTTTCTGAGATTCCGACGGCGTCTTTATCATAAGCTCCCGAATGAATCTGACACAGATTTCCCGTGCTTTTGCCGCGGAGAAGACGCCTTTTGATATCGCTTTCTCTGGTTTCGCCATCACTACGTTATCAAGAACAGACAGTTCTGTAACCAATCCTTCCTTTTTCCTGTCCTCCGGAAGAAAACCTATTCCATATTGAATGGCGTCTTTCGGCGACTTGATTCCGACCTGCTTTCCATATAATGTCACTTCTCCTTTTGCATGTTTATCCGCGCCGAATACCGCCTTTAATGTTTCTGTTCTTCCGGCTCCTACAAGTCCGGCAAAACCAAGGATCTCTCCCTCCCTCAGATTAAAGGATACGCCTTTTACTTCCTTTCCGTTGCTGATATCCCTTGCTTCCAGAACCACTTCACCGATTTTATTATTTTTCTCCGGGAAGACCTGTGTCAGAGGTCTTCCCACTAAATCTTCTATAATTTTGTCTGTTGAAACATCTTTTATATCTCCGGAACTGATGAACCTTCCATCTCTCATGATCGTATAGGAATCGCATATTTCAAATATTTCTTCCATTCTGTGACTGATATAGATAACCGTAATTCCGCGGCTTTTAAGAGATTGTATAACCTTAAACAGTTTTCGTGTTTCACTGTCTGTCAAAGCGGATGTAGGCTCGTCCATAATAACAAGCTTTGCATTAATTGAGATCGCCTTCGCTATCTCGATCATCTGCCTTTGAGCCACGCTTAACGCCGCCACTTTGGTTCTCGGCGGTATCTTCATATCAATACTGCCAAGCATATCTTCCGCGTCTTTATTCATGGTTTTCCAATCTATAATCCCCTTCTTTAACGGCTGCCTTGCCAGATAAATATTCTCTGCGACAGAGAGCTCCGGGATCAGATTCAGCTCTTGATAAATAATAGAAATTCCAAGTTTCTCTGATTCTTTAGCGCTTTTGACATGAATTTCCTGACCTTCAAAGTATATTTTCCCTTCGTCTTTTGTATACGCGCCAGATAATATCTTCATTAACGTCGATTTACCGGCTCCGTTTTCGCCCAATAAAGCATGAACGTCTCCTTGTCTGATCTTAAAACTGATATCCGAAAGCGCTTTCACACCAATAAATGATTTACAGATATTCTGGAATTCAAGAATATATTTTTTATCCATATACCTCATCCTTTACTTCTTATAAATCTGCCGCATAGACGATTCCATCTGCAGTATACACACCGACTTCTACGGCAATTTCATCCTCCAATGTCTCTCCGTTCAATACTTTTGTCACGCTGTCCACGCATGTTGCGCCGAGCTTATCCGGGAACTGAATAATACTGCCTTTATAACATCCGTCTTTCTTAATTACCGTCTGTTCTTCAGCCGACGCGTCAAATCCCATTACCGATACTTCATCATCTCTTCCTAACGTCTGTATCGCGTCGTAAGATCCCAATCCGCCGTCCGCGCTATAAGAGAATACGATATCCACCCTGTTATTCGCCATCAGCACGTCTTCCATAATGCCCATAAATGCTTCCCTGGAATCTCCTCCTTGCTCCGCCACAATCTTGGCGCCCGGCTTTTCTTTTTCAAGAATATCTTTAAATCCGTCAATACGTTCTACAGAGGCAATAGACATAGGATTGTACAGGAACGCAATATGAGGATCTTCTATATCCTGAAGTACGTTATTCATAGCCCATTTAGCCGCAAGTTGTCCGCCTAAAAAGTTATCTGAACCAATATATGTCTCGTAAGTCCCTCCGCTTGGTTTATAATCTACAGTCACAACAGGGATTCCTGCTTCCTCGCATGTATCAAGCGCCGGAATGATTCCGTCTCCGTCTACACATGTCAGGATAATTGCATCCACCTTCTGAGCACAGAAATTTTCAATCGCGTCGATCTGTTCCTGCATATTCATATTCGGATCATTAAATACGATTTCATAATCCTCTCCGGCGGCTTCTTCTATTCCTGCTTTCAGATCCTGAAAAAACTCATACTGCAGCGTCATTAAAGAAACTCCTATAACCTTCTTCCCGCCTGAGTCCGCTTCTTCTCCTTCGGCAGCCTTTTCCCCTGCTCCTTCCTCCGAACATCCTGCCAACAAAACAGTCATCATAACTACTAACATGATTGCCCACATTTTTTTCATCTTTTTCATATGCGTTCTCCTTTACATCTTTTCAATCACATGAAGTCCTTCTAAGACTTCTATCACAATATTTACCATTTTCTCCATATTTTTCAGTTTACTTTCTTCATATATATCTTCAGGCGTATGTAGGATTCCCTGATCATTAAACGTTAACATACAGGCGTCTATTCCCTTGTCATAATAGGGAGCGTGATCGCTGCCCGGAGGCGGAGGACAAATATACTCTGCATGAAAGTCCTCATTGCTTCTGTCCAAAACAGCCCTGATTTTTCTCTCAAAACTTTCCGGTCCGCTCCATACTTCCAACACATTTTCCCTGCCGACTCCGTCCACATTCAACACAAAATTTATATTTTCTTCATCCTGTACAGCCTGATGTCTCGAGCCTCTTAGATCAAACTCTTCTCCGTCCGTCAGCAGAAGCTGTATTCTTGAATGAAACTTATAACTCTTTATTCTTCGCGCCGCTTCAAGTATGACCGCGACTCCCGCCGCATTATCGTATGCTCCGCAGGTAGAATACACAGTATCATAATGAGCGCAAAGGACTACCTTCTCATCTCCTTCCCCCAAATATCCGGATATATTACGGCACACTGAACGGCAGGCTTTTCTCGTTCGTATACTCCCTCTGATCTTCCTGTTTTCTACTCTTGCTTCCTCAAGAGTCTTTTCGTCCTCTGCTCCTACCAAAAAATGCGGCAGTTCCCCTTTCGCAAACAGCATCTGGGGTATCGCGTTTCCGTTGCCCCTGACAGTAACATATGCCTTGATTTCCCCGTCTTCTCCCGCAAGCATGTACCTCTTCCAGACATACATATCCCAAACTCTATGACATCCCGCATACCTTACATACCCCTCAAACTTATCGCAAGAACCACTTTCCAAAAAAGGATACGCCTGTATCTTCTTCCCCCTCTCATCGGAAAGCTCCCATGAAATTGGTTCCCACCCCTCCTCCGGATATTCATAAATTGATACGTCACGGCATATTGTTTCCATAATTCCCTTCAGATATATTCCCGCTCTGTATAAATTCTTGGACCCCATTGGTTTTACCCCGTAATCAATCAGATTTTTCCACTGGTCCTTCATCATATTTCCCGTATTAACATCCTCCTTCCCCTTTCCTGATTTCCTAAGACGACGCCCTTATAACCAGCTCCGACTGCATAATGACTGTCTGTCCTTTCTGCTCTCTGCTCTCCTTATTTTCTATTCTTTCAATCAAAAGCCGGGCCGCCATACCTGCCAATTCCTTTACAGGCTGTCTTACTGTTGTTAACGGAGTCGTCACCATCTTAGATACGACGATATCGTCATAACCTACCAAAGCAACGTCCTGAGGTACTCTGTATCCATGCTCCATCAAAAACCGCAGCGCCCCCATCGCCATATAATCGTTGGCGCAAAAAACTGCCGTTGGTTTCTCCTCTAACGCCATAAGAGCCTGCATACCGTCATAACCGCTTTCCAGTTTATAATTTCCTGATACGATATATTGGGGCAGCGTCTTTAAACCATGATCTTTCATACACTGTATGTAAGCTTCTTTCCTCTCTACCGCCATAGCCGCGATGCTGGGTCCCGCAATATGAGCAATCCTCGTATGACCGCGTTCGATCAGATGGCTGACTGCCGCATAAGCTCCTACTTTGTTATCAATCCTTACGGAATCCAGCTCCGTCTTCCCCGGCTCTCTTTCCATAAGTACGATGGGAAATTCTGTATGAATTTTTTCGATATGCGTTACCGGCATATTCATTCCGATCAGAATTACACCGTCTATCTGGCGTTTTTCAAGCATCTTCAGGCATTCCAGTTCTCTTTCTATATTAGTGTCTGAATTACAGATCAAAAGGTTATATCCTGAGTTTTTCAGTTCTGTCTCAATTCCCTTAATAATTTCCAGGAAAAAGAGATTACTCATATCGTTTACAACAAGTCCGATAACATTGGTAGATTTCTGCTTCAGACTTCGGGCGATACTGTTCGGCTGATAGTCTAATTCTTTAATTGCCTGTATAATCCTCTCTTTTGTCTTCTCCGACATATGCCCGTCATTTTTACCATTCAAATACCGGGACACTGAAGTTTTTGATACTCCTGCTCTCTTTGCAACATCAATGATTGTAGTCATAACTTTCCCTCCTTAGGAAACCGTTCCCCTAAACGGGTAAAAAAATTTACTTGCTCTTTCTGCTGCCTGAATCCATTTAAGGAAACCGATTTCCTAAATAGATACAAAAAATCCTTACCAACCGCATTTATAGTTCTCTGCATGATTTTCTGATGACAATTTTAGTGGAAATCCTTGTCTTTAATGTTTCCTCGGCTCCATCCTCTAATTTTTCCATTAAACACTTGACCGCCAATGATGCCAGCCGATCCCACGGAATATCTACAGACGTCAATTCAGGCGCCACCAAATCTGCTATAATACTATTATCAAACCCGATAATGGACACATCTTCCGGAACCATCACTCCGGCTCCTCTAAGATCCTTAATCACGTCAATTGCCAAATAGTCGTTCTCTACAACAAGCGCGCTGGGCATAAGTCTTGGATTTTCTAAAAGCTGCCCCCAACGCTCTTCATCCTCTCCTTTGATATCAAACATACAGCAGGACGGGTCGTGAATCAATCCTTTTTCTTTTAATCCCGCCATAAATCCTTCACGGCGCTCCAGCAGATTTTTATTTTCACTATACGTTCCGGCATACCCGATTTTTTTATGATTTTTTCCAATCAAATATGTTACAGCTGCATATGCCCCGGCAAAATTATCAAATGCTATGCAGTCAATATTCATTTCTTTA
>OFGB01000206.1_pt1 | contig 44925 bp, 34 predicted proteins | sample 1521491 | NCBI WGS metagenome assembly OFGB01 (sample SAMEA3504095, study PRJEB24116) | mouse gut metagenome | biome: mouse gut; feature: mouse-associated habitat; material: faeces | place: Denmark | collected 2011
CGGGCGAAGCCCGCAGTCCCTTAGAGGACTTATAAGTACCCTTCGATGTGAAGAAATGAAAGGTGGTAAATAAAGCAATGAACAGTGTAATTAAAGGTGCCAGCTATGTGCTTGCACATACGCCACAGATGGTGGTATACAACGGAACTACCCAGACTACAGAGAGGATCGTGAATCCGGAGTCTGAGTATCTGAAAGAATTAGAGAGCCATTTACGTTCCTATGAGGACTGCGTAAGCTACTGGCCGAACCAGGTATATATTGGCAACGCGACGCCTGAGGATCTTGCGGTTGTGGAATTCCCATACTATGACAAGAAAAAAGACGGAGCCGAGAGATACGGTAAATACGGCGAGATCATGCCGGAGGAAGAATTCATCCTTCTGGTACAGGCATGCGACCAGTTTGAGGTTGTAAAGATAGATAAAGAGTTTGTGAGCGCACATAAAGACGCGTTTGCGGCGGATCCGATCATTACGGAAGATATTGTCGCAAGAGTAGAAGAGGGCGTTGATATCGCAGAGATCGAAGCGGCGGTGAAGGACGAGCATGCAGAAGGCATCTATGTTGCCGGAAAGCTTGTAGCTTGTGTAAAGAGAGCCCATGATATCGACGTAAACCTGTCTGCGCACGTTATGCATGAGAACCTTATGAGCAAGGCGTCAAGCGTGCTGGCTCTGTTATACGGAGTGAAAAATGCCGGAATCAGCAAAGACGACGTTGAGTACGTAATCGACTGTGCAGAAGAGGCCTGCGGCGATATGAACCAGAGAGGCGGCGGTAACTTCGCGAAAGCAGCCGCAGAGATTGCATGCCTTAACAACGCGACAGGTTCCGACAGCCGCGGATTCTGTGCAGGACCTTCTCACGCGTTGATCGAGGCGGCTGCGTTGGTAAAATCCGGCGCGTACAAGTGCGTTGCTGTAACCGCAGGCGGATGTACCGCTAAGCTTGGTATGAACGGCAAAGATCATGTAAAGAAAGGTCTTCCGATCTTAGAGGATTGTCTGGCAGGCTTCTGTGTGATCCTTTGCGAGAACGACGGAGTAAATCCTGAGGTCAATCTTGATATCTTGGGACGCCATACCGTTGGAACCGGAAGCGCGCCTCAGAACGTTATAGGAAGTCTTGTGGCAGATCCGCTTGAGAGAGCAGGACTTAAGATCACAGATATCGATAAATATTCACCGGAGATGCAGAATCCGGATATCACAAAACCGGCGGGCGCAGGAGACGTGCCGATGGCAAACTACAAGATGATCGCAGCTCTGGCTGTTAAACGCGGAGAGATTGACAGAAAAGAGCTTGCTTCCTTCAGCGCGAACCATGGTCTTACCGGATGGGCGCCGACACAGGGACACATCCCTTCAGGCGTGCCGTACATCGGATTTGCAAGAGAGGATATCCTTGCAGGAAGATTGAAGAATGCGATGATCATTGGAAAAGGAAGTCTGTTCCTTGGACGTATGACTAACCTGTTCGACGGTGTTTCCTTCGTAATCCAGGCAAATACAAAGGCAGAAGCGGAGAAGGCTTCCGGCGTATCTGAGGAAGAGGTAAAGGGATTGATCGCAAAAGCGATGAAGGATTTCGCAGCTTCCCTGATTGCAGAGTAGGGGGGACGGTAACGATGGCAAATAATATTGAGAGAATGATTGCCGATACCTTTATGGAGATGGCGCAGGGTCTTGAGACAGGAAGTTTCGGGAAGAGACCGAAGGTAGCTCTCACAGGTATGGGCAGCGAGCATGGGGAAGAGAACTCCATGAAAGCGGCCGTAGAAGCGGCAAAGGACGGAATTGACGTATACTATATCGGAACATTAGAGGCAGAAGGCGTTACAACCATAAAAGTAGCCAATGATGAAGAAGGCCATGACCGGATGGAAGAGATGTTAAAGAACGGCGAAGTGGACGCGGCGGTTACCATGCATTTCCCATTCCCCATCGGCGTATCTACCGTAGGACGCTGTGTGACGCCGGCGACTGCGAAGGAGATGTACATCGCGAATACGACCGGAACATCCAGTACGGACCGTATCGAGGGTATGATTAAGAACGCTATCTATGGAATCATCACCGCGAAGGCTTGCGGGACCAAGAATCCGACCGTTGGTATCCTGAATGTAGACGGCGCGCGTCAGACGGAGAAGGCGTTAAAACAACTGCAGGAAAAAGGATATGACATCGCGTTCGCAGAGTCCGGAAGAGCAGACGGCGGATGTGTTATGAGAGGAAACGACGTGCTGCAGGCGTCTCCTGACGTAATGGTTACAGATTCCCTTACAGGGAATATCTTAGTAAAGATGTTGTCCTCCTTCAATACAGGCGGAAGCTTCGAGGCGACAGGTTATGGCTACGGTCCGGGAATCGGAGAAGGATATGAGCAGTTAGTTATGATCGTATCCAGGGCAAGCGGCGCTCCGGTGATCGCCAATGCCATCCGCTATGCGGGACAGTTAGTACGGGGCAAGGTATTCGAGGTTGCAAAAGAAGAATTTGCGGCAGTAAAGAAAGCAGGGCTTAAGGAGATCTTAGATGCGCTGAAAGCTTCTCAGAAGCCGGCGGCGGCAGAAGAAGATGTAAAAGAGCCTCCGAAGGAAATCGTAACCGCTCAGATCGCGGGAATCGAGGTTATGGACTTAGAGGACGCGGTAAAAGCGCTGTGGAAAATCAATATCTACGCAGAGAGCGGAATGGGATGTACCGGTCCGATCGTCCGGGTATCCGAGGCGAATCTGGCGAAGGCGGAGGAAGAGCTTAAGAAAGCCGGATATGTTAGCTAATACAGGGCATAGTTAATGTCTGTAAAATAATTCGGAACAGCTATTTCCGTGAAGCAGCGAACCGGATGGATAAGTGAAAGTGGTGTTTTGACCAGCGTTGAGATGTTAGTGTCAAAATGCCACTTTTCTTTCTGCCACAGGGACCTTATACTAAAGAAGTAAGGTTGTGAGGTGTGAATTTATGGAAATAGTTTCTAATTTGGCCTTTCCGGACAGGATGTATATTCCATGGGAACGGCTGCTTAGAGTATGTCTGATCATTCTGTTGTCAGGCATGCTGTATTTGGGCGTGCAAAAACATATGGAAAGTTTGGAAGAAGGACCGCGGAGAGATATTGTCGATGCGGCGGAGATCAAATGTGAGGAAAGCATTCTTAGAATGGTTCCGATTGATTTCCGTAAGGATGCCAGGGAAATTACCGGAATTTTTTCAGGGGAAGATATTGAGAGTTCCGGATTTCTGATAAAGGCGCCGGAAGCTTTCCGGACCGATATCACGAATCCGGATAACAGTGAGCTTAGGATGGTAAAAGTGGTTGCGGGAGGCGCCGAGATAACGGCGGAAGATTCCGAAGCCGGCAAATTTGAAGCGGCGCCGATTATCGAAGGAACGGAAATAGCAACGAAAGATTCGGGAACAGATAAAATTGAAGCGGCGCCGATTATCGGAGAAGCCGAGACGACAGTAACAGATTCTGAAGATATCGGGGCAGGCGTTGAAGCTCCGGGTATACCGAATACAGGTGAATTGGATATGACGGCGGAGGATTCGGATTACAGCGGCGACGGAACAGTGAACGGAAGCACGGATGTCAGCGAGACAGAAACAGATCCGGATATACATGAGACAACGATACTTTCAGGGTTTGTACTGGATGCGGAGGGTTATATCACAGGAATAGAGAGTAGTGTGGATGTGACTGACGGTATTCTGGTCTTTCCGATGGATTCGAGCTGTGTCGGAATTAGAAAAGGTGCGTTGTCAGGTCTGGGCGAATATGTGTATGAGCTTTTTATTCCGGCAAATATTTGTGATATAGAGCCGGGTGCGTTTGCAGAATTTACATCCCTTTTGTATGTAGAAGTGGCGGAGAATAATCCTTGTTATTACAGTATAGATGGAATTCTGTATTCTGTGACAGGCGGGGAAATCTGAAGGGTGGCTGAAACAGCCGCTCTTTTCTTTTGTTTTTAATTTCCCTAACTTATGCTATAATTTTTGGAAATCAGATGCTATAATGATTAAGATTATGTATAGAAATGAATTATAAGAACTGTTAAGCAAGGGGGTATGGTATGAAGATCCGGCAGATTACAAGAGATAAGGACGATTATATGGATATGCTGCTTATGGCTGACCCTCAGAAAGATATGGTAGAAAGATATCTTTACCAGAGCGAGATGTTTGTTCTGGTAAACGGAGGGGACGTCTGTTCCGTCTGTGTGGTTCAGCTGATGAAGAACCGTAAATGTGAGCTGAAGAATATCGCGACTCGGGTACAGGACAGGGGAAAAGGGTATGCGGCATATCTGATACATTATATATGCGAGTATTACAGTGATGTGTGCGATACCATGTATGCAGGAACCGGAAACGGCAAGAAGATGATAGAGTTTCTGGAGCGCAGTGGTTTTGTAAATTCTCATATGGCGGTGAATTATTATGTAGATCATTATCAGGAGCCTATCTACGAGGACGGAATCAGGATAACGGATAAGATATATATGAAAAAGCAGCTGGATTCGGTTATAGATGTGAAGAAGGTGGTCGATCTGGCGCTGGAGGCAGGGCGGATACTCTTAAAGAACGGCGCGGAGATCTTCCGGGTGGATGAGACGATTACCAGAATATGCCGTCGTTTTCACGTGGAGTATGTGGATACGTTTATTTTGAGTCATGCTATCTTTGTCAGCGCGGAAAACGGTATGGAGGAGGCGTATACAAAGGTGAAGCAGGTGCCGCTGTCGTCGACCCATCTGGGAATCGTGGCGGAGGTAAACGCCCTCTCAAGAGAGATATCGGCGGGGAATGTAGGAGTCGAGGAAGCGTTCCGAAGACTGGGAAAGATAGATAATATGCCTTCGGTAAGAGGGTATCTTCAAGTACTTGCGGCAGGAATCGGAAGCGGGTTCTTCGGGCATATGATGGGCGCTTCCGTGACAGAGAGCATCATCGCGTTCTTTATCGGGTGTATTCTGTATCTATGGGTATTGAAGGCAAAGAAGCATAATATATCCAAGATCATCGTCAATATCATCGGCGGAGTGATCATCACGGTATTGGCTATACTGGCGCTCCATCTTCCGTTTTTGGGAAATATCAAGATGGACGGGATGATCATTGGTTCGATCATGCCGCTGGTGCCGGGGCTTGCGTTCGTGAACGCAATCAGAGATATCGCAGACAGTGATTTCCTGTCCGGTACGGTGCGTATGATCGATGCTCTGCTGGTTTTTGTGTGTATCTCGGTGGGCGTGGGCGTCACATTAAGCATCTATAACAGTCTGATAGGAGGAATGGTATTATGATACACGTCGTCATGAATGCTTTATGCTCCTTCATGGGAACGGTAAGTTTTGCGGTAATATTCAATGTCCCAAAGCGATACTATGTATGTTGCGGCCTTACCGGCATGGCGGGGTGGATAACATATTATGCCTTCGTGAGCGGCCATGCTTCCGCCGCCAGCGCCTCTTTCTTCGGGACGCTGGTGGTTGTGCTGATCTCCAGGGCCCTGACGGTTTTGATGAAATGTCCTATCACCATATTCCTGGTATCAGGGATCATACCCCTTGTGCCGGGAGCAGGCATATATTATACCGTGTATTACATGGTGACGAATCAGCTTGCAGAGGCGTCAAGAAGAGGAATGGAGTCCGTAAAAGTCGCGTTTGCTATAGTGCTTGGAATTGTGTTTGTTGTGTCGATACCGAGGGATGTGTTCCATAGTTTGTTTCATTTCAGATATCCCAGAGGAAAGTACAGCATTTACACAAATGAAAGAGATGAAAGTAGAAAAGGTTGAAGGAATCCTTGCATCTATGGTACAATATGGTTATAGTAAAAGTCATTGCATTGGTATACCGTTTTCTTATTTACATGCGCGTTAAATGGCGTACCAGTATGAAGACGTGAAGGATGAGACAGGTATTACAAAGGAAGGTGAGCGTATGTTAGAAGGAAACTTGCTTCAGATGCTGAAAGAGAGCAGGTACACCACGGCTTTAAGCGGATACATTATGTTGCTTGAAAGCGGATACCCAGCGATCCGGGACGGAGACGCATCTTATGATATTGAGCAGAAGTATGGATACTCAATGGAAGAGATGTTTTCCAGTGCCTTTTATTCTACCAGGAAAGAGAAGTTTTATGAGTTTTACCGCAATGAATTATTGAGTCAATTGGAGAAGCCGCCGGGAAAAGGATTTACAGGGATGGCCGAGTTAGAGAGAAGAGGATTGATTCAGTGTATTATTACCAGAAGGATCTTCGGACTGCCCCGCAAGGCGGGATGCAGGAATGTAATTGACCTGCACGGCAATGTATATGATAACTTCTGCCCCCACTGCGGACGTACCTATCCGATGGAGTATGTCAGGGATTCGGTCAGAGTTCCCCTCTGTGAACACTGCAAAACCCCGGTAAGACCACGGGTATGCCTGTTTGGAGAGATGGTAGACAACAGTGTGATTACCAGGGCGGCAGAGGAGATTCAGAGAGCAGATGTGCTGTTGGTGCTTGGAACGAACATGAAGTCTTATCTTTGCAGCCAGCTTACGGACTATTATGAAGGAAAGAAGCTGATACTGGTAAATGAAACGCCTCATTATTCGGATCGTTATGCAGATATCGTGATCCATGAGAGGGTTGATGACTGGATAGAGAAAATACAAAGAGAATTAGGAGATTGGAGACATGAGTAAAGTAAGAACAAGATTTGCACCAAGCCCGACCGGCCGGATGCATGTAGGGAATCTAAGAACGGCGCTGTATGCGTATCTGATTGCGAAACATGAGAACGGGGATTTCATGCTTCGTATAGAGGATACGGATCAGGAACGTTTTGTCGAAGGCGCCTTGGATATCATCTATCATACGTTGGAAGAGACAGGATTGGTTCATGACGAGGGACCCGACAAGGATGGAGGAGTCGGTCCCTACGTGCAGAGCGAGCGTAATGCGTCTGGTCTGTACCTTAAGTACGCGAAGCAGTTGATCGACCAGGGGGACGCTTACTATTGCTTCTGCGATAAAGAAAGGCTTGCGTCTCTTAAGAGCAGCGTATCCGAGGAGGGCGGTACGGAGATCGTAGTCTATGACAAGCACTGTCTCGGGCTTAGTAAAGAGGAGGTGGAGGCGAATCTGGCGGCGGGAAAGCCGTATGTCATTCGGTTTAATATGCCGGCGGAAGGGACGACGACCTTCAAAGACGACATCTACGGAGACATCACCGTGCCTAATGAAGAGCTGGAAGACCTGATACTAATCAAATCAGACGGATATCCTACGTATAATTTTGCCAATGTCATCGACGACCATCTTATGGGGATCACACACGTGGTTCGCGGCAATGAATACCTGTCCTCCGCGCCGAAGTATAACAGGATATATGAAGCTTTCGGGTGGGAGATACCGACGTATGTCCACTGTCCGCTGATCACCGACGAGAACCATAAGAAGCTAAGTAAACGCTGCGGTCATTCTTCTTATGAGGATCTGATCGAGCAGGGGTTCCTGACGGAGGCGGTTGTGAATTACGTGGCTTTGCTTGGATGGTGCCCGGAAGGAAACCAGGAAATCTTCTCTTTGGATGAGCTGGTGCGCGAGTTTGATTACCGCCATATGAGTAAATCTCCGGCGGTCTTTGATATCGTAAAGCTTAAGTGGATGAACGGAGAATATTTTAAAGCCATGGACGAGGAGCGTTTCTATCATATGGCGGAAGCGCATATCAGGGAGACCGTGACGAAGGATTATGATCTGAGGAAGATTGCGGCTCTTGTAAGGACCCGAATAGAGGTATTCCCGGATATCAGAGAGCAGATAGATTTCTTTGAGGAACTGCCGGAATATGATACCTCGATGTACTGCCATAAGAAGATGAAGACGAATGAAGAGAAGTCGCTGAATGTGTTGGAAGAGGTGCTGCCTTTGCTGGAGGCACAGGAGGATTTCAGCAATGACGCGTTATTTACCGTTTTAAAGGCTTATGTGGATGACAAAGGGTATAAGACGGGATTCGTTATGTGGCCGATCAGGACCGCCGTGTCCGGGAAACAGAGTACTCCGGGCGGCGCGACGGAGATCATGGAGATTCTTGGTAAAGAAGAGTCTCTTAAGAGAATCAAAAAAGGAATAGAGATGTTAAAAAGATAAGGGGAATCTATGAGTCTGAATCAAGCTCAGTTAAGGGCGGTCGCCCATAAGGAGGGGCCATGTATGGTTCTCGCCGGTCCCGGTTCAGGGAAGACTCTTACCATAGCAAAGAGAATAGAATATCTGATTACAGAATATAAGGTAAGGCCAGAAGAGATTCTGGTCATTACCTTTACGAAATACGCCGCGAAGGAGATGAGGGAACGTTTCCAGAAAGTCATGGAAAGACCCGGAGTACCGGTAACTTTCGGAACTTTTCACGGGATCTATTATGGGATTCTGAAGTGGGCGTATAAACTGGATTCGGGCAATCTGTTGTCTGAGGGTGAGAAGTTTGAGCTGCTTCGCCGGATAGCGGCGCGGATGGACTGGGAGGAAATTACGAATGCCGGAGAAGAGAAAGATTTTCTTCAGGAACTGGCCGTTGAGATAGGAAATGTTAAGAATAATTGTTATGAGATCGAGTCATACGAATCGCTGCGTTATGGTTCCGGGAGGTTCAGGGAACTGTATCTGGCATATGAAGAAGAAAAGCAGAGGTTTCGTAAGATTGACTTCGAGGATATGATTCTTGATTGCCGGAGGCTGTTTCTGCAAAGACCGGATATACTGAAAAAGTGGCAGGAGAGATTTCGCTATATTCTGGTGGATGAGTTTCAGGATGTGAACCAGGCTCAGTACGACGTAGTGCGTATGCTGGCGGCGCCGGAAGATAATCTGTTTGTAGTAGGAGACGACGATCAGTCCGTCTATGGATTTAGGGGCGCGAAACCGGGAATTATGATGGAATTCAGGAAAGACTATAAAGATGCAAAGGAAATCCTGCTGAATGTAAATTATCGTTCTACAGCGCATGTGGTAAACGGCGCGTTAAGAGTCATCTCCAATAATCAGGAACGATTCGGTAAGAAGATCACCGCCCGGAAAGGAAAAGGCGAGACGATACATATTCAGGAAGTAAAAGATCCGGTGGAAGAAGGGGATTATATCCTTGAGAAGATCCGGGAATACTGCGCGAAAGGGGTTCCTTATGAAGAGATGGCAGTATTGTATCGGACAAGTCTGGATGTAAGGGCTTTGGCGGAAATCCTGGCAGAGCATCAGATTCCCTTCGAGATTAAGGAGAAGCCAGGGAATCTGTATGATCATTTCATCGGAACAGATATGATAAGTTATCTTCATTTGGCGAAGGGAGATTGTGAACGTAAGTACTTCCTTCAGGTTGCGAACAGGCCGAAGCGTTATATCAGCCGTGAAAGTATGGAAGGAAGCAGGATATCTTATGAGTCATTGCGCAATTTCTATTGTGACAAAGGATGGATGATGGATCGAATCGATCAGTTGGAATGGGATATGAAGATGATAAGAGATAAGACGCCTTTTGCCGCGATCCAGTATATCCGAAAGGGAATCGGTTATGATGATTTCCTCCGGGAATATGCGGTTTACCGGAAGATGCCGGCGGAGGAGTTCCTGGCGGTATTAGACGAGATCCAGCAGAATTCCAGGGCATATCAGACGATCGACGACTGGTTTGCCCATGTCAGGCATTATAAAGAGGCAATGGATGAGAAGAATACAAGGACCGGAGGCAGATCCGGATCAACTGACAAGAAAGGGGTATCGCTTTTGACCATGCACGGCGCGAAGGGTCTGGAGTACGAAGTGGTATTTATCATAGAAGGGAATGAAGGGAGTATTCCTTACAGGAAAGCAAGAAGGAAGGAAGAGTTAGAAGAAGAGCGCAGGCTGTTCTACGTTGCGATGACGAGGGCAAAGGATAAGTTGATTATCAGTTATGTGAAAGAAAAAAACGGAAAAGACTTAAGTCCTTCCCGTTTTATTGAAGAGCTATTCGTCAGGTAATTCGTCGAATTCCTGCGAGTCCATCCATTCATCAAAGGCGTCGGCGGCAACTTCATATTCCTCGTCGTCTTCAATGTTTTCAAGTTCAGGCTCTCCGTCGGCAGTTTCGATGTAGCGGTAGAGATATACGTCGCCGTCTTCTGTGTTCCCGTCTTCATTAAGAGGAAGCAGGGCGATGTATTCCTTCTCAGCAGCCTCGAATAAAGTCAGGATCGCACATGTAACGACTTCGTCGTTTTCAAGCGTCAATTCTACTGTCATGTATTCATCCATGGTATCGGCCTCCTTTCTGGTACTTTTACTCTATCAAAGGACCGTACAAAATGCAAGAAGGTTTTTACATAGGGTAGTCAAATGATGAAAAATGTTGTAGAATAAATGTGAAAATGTGAGTTGATTTGCCGTTTATATTATTTTATGTCAGCGTCAGGGTTTAGGGAGGAAAATATATATGAAGAAAAAAAGAATGTTATGGGCATTAGTGGTGATGCTTGTATGCATTTTTACAGCGGCGTGTAAAAAGAATGTGGGGACGCCTGAAGATAATGCGGTTACGGAGGAATCCGAGGAGGAGCCTTTAGAAGAAGAGGATGCATATGTATTCGGGTTCACAGGGATCGATATGGAGAATCCGTATTTTATTACATTGGAATCGGCGATCAGAGAGCAAGTAGAGAAGGAAGGGTATACGCTGCTCACGAAAGACCCGCAGTCAGATCCGGAGCTTCAAAAAACGCAGATCCAGGAACTGATTGACGAAGGAATCGACGCGATATTCTTATGCCCGGTGGATTGGGAGGAGGTCGTGGAATCTCTGGAAGCGCTGAAGGAAGCGGATGTTAGGATCATCAATGTGGATACACAGGTAAAAGAGATGGATTACATAGACGCCTACATAGGTTCTGATAACCATGAGGCCGGGTATATCTGCGGAGAGGATCTGCTTGTAAGATGCCCGGAGGGAGGCAGGATCGCAATTCTGGAATGTCCTACCCAGAATTCAATCAATGAACGTATTACGGGATTTGAAGAAGCAATAGCCGGGGCCGAGAAGGGATTCGAGGTTGTGGCAAGGGCGGATACGAACGGAGAGTTTGAGAAAGCGTTGGAAGCGGCGAAAACAATCGTTCAGGAGCATCCTAATATAGCGGCGATTATGTGCGGGAACGACCAGCTGGCTGTTGCCGCGAAGACGGCGGTAAATCTTGCGGATCTTAAGGAGGTGATTATCTATGGTGTGGACGGTTCGCCGGACATAAAGAAGGAGCTTAAGAAGGCGGACGGTCAGATCGCCGGAACCGCCGCGCAGTCTCCCATCGGTCTGGGGAAGACCGCCGCAAAAGTCGCGATGGATATCTTAGAGGATAAAGAGTTTGAGCGAGAGACGTATGAAGAGGTATTTATGATCAATCAGAGTAATGTTGATATGTATGGAGTAGATGGATGGCAGTAAGGAACTGGAGGGAAATAACCTAATACAAGTTTCCATACAGTTTCTAAACGGACGGCTGTAGTCAGCAGGAAGGATTAGGCATGAAGGAGATACAGGGGAGGCCCTTACCGTTAGGAACTACTATGATAGGAAATACAGTGAATTTTTCTGTGGCTGTTCCACAGGAGAAGGAGTGTCAGTTATTATTGTATCGTGTTGGCAGGAAGAAGCCTTGCGCCATATACGAGATGAATAAGGAAATCGGGGAAGTCCGTTATCTTGCGTTGAAAGATATAGAAGTGACAGAGTATGAATATAATTACCGGATCGATGGGCAGATCGTTGTGGATCCCTATGTGAAGATGATAGCAGGCCGTGAAAACTGGGGCAGAAAGCGGGATATCAATAAGCATGAAGTCAGGGGAGTACTTTATAATGAACCTTACGACTGGGAAGGCGACATGCCTTTATGTCTGCCGTATTGTTCAGTTATTGCGTATAGTCTGCATGTCAGAGGTTTTACGAAGCATACATCGTCTAAGGTAGAAAACAGGGGGACATTTCGCGGGGTGATTGAGAAGATCCCTTATCTTAAGGATTTGGGGATTAATCAGATCCAGTGTATGCCGGTATATGATTTTGAGGAATGTCAGCGGTATCGGAATTACTGGGGATATGGAAGCGCCTATTGGTTTGCGCCTAAAGGCTCCTATGCCGCTTCGAAGGATGCGGTGAAAGAATTAAGAGATATGGTGAAGGCATGTCACAAAGCAGGGATAGAGGTTGTGCTGGAGATGCCGTTCAATGGGGATATATCGAAACAGACGATGGAAGAGTGCCTGCGGTATTATATGATAGAGTTTCATATAGACGGGTTCATCCTGAATCCCCAGGTAGCGCCTATGGCCGCCATATATGCCGACCCGATCTTGAAGAAGACGAAGATCCTGGTTCACCGTATTGATTTTCAGACGGTGATGCGCCGTTTCCTGAAAGGAGACGAGGGAATGGTGACGGGAGTGATGTATTGGCTCCGCCGTAATTCCGAGAACGACGGGACTCTCAATTGCATCACGGGACAGAACGGCTTCACGTTGTTTGATCTGGTATCTTACGACAGAAAGCATAACGAGGAGAACGGAGAGAATAATCAGGATGGTCCGGAATATAATTATAGTTGGAACTGCGGAGCGGAAGGACCGACAAGAAAGAAGGCGGTGGTAAGACTCCGCAATAATCAGATGAAGAATGCATTCTTTCTTTTGCTGCTGGCGCAGGGAACGCCTTGTATTTTGTCCGGCGATGAATTTGGGAATACGCAGAAAGGGAATAATAACGTATATTGTCAGGATAACCCGACGGCGTGGATAGACTGGCAGAGGCTGGAACAAAGCGGAGAACTTCATGATTTTGTGAAGAAGCTGATAGAGATAAGGAAAAAGTACCGGGTATTCTGCCCCAAGGAAGAGATGCTTGGTATTGACCAGGTTAGCTGCGGAGTACCGGATGTATCCTATCATGGAGAAAATGCATGGCGCGTTCCGTCGGAAGTATACAGCCGGCAATTGGGAGTCTATTACAGCGGCGCCGCCGTAGGCGGAGAAGATTGTTTTGTGGCGTATAACATGCACTGGATACCCCATTCTTTTGCATTGCCGGCATTGGCAAAGGGGAAGCAGTGGTATAAGATTGCTTCTACGGAAGAAGGGATACTTGAAGCGCCCGAGCTTCTAAAAGATCAGAGGATGGTAGTATTAAAAGAAAGAACAATTATGGTCATCGTAGGTGGAAGAGAGCATGGAACAGGCGAAAAAGAAGAGAATAGGTCTGACTTCATATCAGTTGAAATGGATCGCGATCATCACGATGTTGATTGATCATGTCGGCGCCGTATTCTTTCCGGGAGAATGGACATTTCGGTATATAGGAAGACTGGCATTTCCGATCTTCTGTTTCCTTTTGGTGGAAGGCGTCTATTATACACATGATATCCGCCTTTATATGCTGAGACTCGGGATATTTGCGGCGGTATCGGAAGTGCCGTATGATCTTGCGTTTCATGGAGAGCCGCTTGAATTCGGGGGACAGAACGTATTCTTTACGTTACTCTTAGGCGTAATGCTTCTGTATCTTCTTGAGAGGGGCGGGGAGTGGCCGGTTAAAGCGATGGAAGTTCTTCTGTTTATGTGGATTGCGGTGATTTTGAAGACGGATTACAGTTTCAAAGGGATTCTGCTGATCAGTATGTTCTATTTCCTGAGAGAATACCGGGGGGCGAAGCTGGCGGCGGGAGCATTGTGGAACTTCCTATGGAATAATCCGATTCAGCAGTACGGGGCGTTGGCTGTGATACCGTTGGCGCTATATAATGGAGAGCGGGGGAGAAGTATGAAATATTTCTTCTATCTCTTCTACCCGTTACATTTGATAATATTATTTTTGATTATTAAGATGTCAGGTCTAAGATAGCAGTAGACGGTTCTTTATAGGGACAGGAGTAAAGAAAGAATATGAAAGCATGGAAACATTTTAAAACGATTACACATCATAAAATATTGGTTATGAAGGGGTGTTTTAAAGTCGGGCTTTATAAGCAGGGGCTCCTTCATGATCTGTCGAAGTATACGCCTGCGGAATTCCTGGTAGGCTGTAAATATTATCAGGGTAATAGGAGCCCAAATAATGCGGAGCGGGAGAATATAGGGTATTCCGGGGCATGGCTGCATCATAAGGGCAGGAACAAGCATCATTACGAATATTGGCTTGGTTATAGTACCGATCGGGAGGATGGGATTATCGGTATGAAGATGCCTGTAAAATATGTTGTAGAGATGTTCGTCGACCGGGTTGCCGCGTCTAAGACTTACCAGGGAAGCAAATATAAGGATTCCCATCCCCTTGAGTATTATGAGAGGGGCGCGGCAAGGCTGGGAAGAATGGTTCATCCGGATACGGCAAAGCGCCTGCATTTTTTACTCAGGATGCTTGCCCGTGACGGCGAGGAAAAGACCTATTATTATATCAGGCATAAGATTTTACATAAGCGGTAAACATTCAGATAAGTATAAAGTTGCCTGCCTTTTGTTATGCGGCAGGCGATTAAGGAGGATATGAGAATATTGCCGCCTGGCAAAACAATTGAGGATAAATATTATATCGGGTTCTATCAGGACGGAAAGCTGATTGCAATCATTGATTAAGTATTCCTGGCTGAAAGAAAATTATTTCGGATATCTTTATAATTTCCTTATAATTTCTCATTATGCTTATAGATATAGAAAGAAATTATTGAAAGCATAAGGAGGAAGTCAGATGACAAAAAATATTCTAGAGACGAAATGTCTGTCAAAATCTTTTCGCAGTCAATCGATTGTGAGAGATGTCTCGTTAATGATACCCAGAGGTTGTGTATATGGTTTGCTTGGACCGAATGGAGCAGGCAAATCTACTCTTTTAAAAATGATGACAGGAATCCTTCGTCCCACGAAGGGGCAGATATTCTTTGACGGGCATCCGTGGAGCAGGAAAGACCTGTCAGATATCGGCGCATTGATTGAGACGCCCCCGGTATATGAGAATTTAAGCGCATGGGAGAACTTGAAGGTCCGGGCTATGATTCTTGGATTGCCGGACGAACGTATCTCGGAGGCGCTTGAACTGGTGGATCTATGTGATACCGGGAAGAAGAAAGCGGGGGCGTTCTCATTAGGGATGAAGCAGCGGCTTGGAATCGGAATTGCACTTCTGCACCGTCCTAAGTGTCTGATTCTTGACGAACCGGCCAACGGATTGGACCCGATGGGAATTCGGGAACTGCGGCGGATGATATGCGGATTCTCCAAAGAAGGAATTACGGTAATCGTATCCAGCCATATCTTAAGTGAGATTGTAAAGACGGCAGACTATATCGGAATCATTGCGAACGGAAAGCTTGGGTATCAGGGAGGGATGCCTGAAAACGGGCGTCTGGAGGAGCTGTTCATGAAGACTGTGTCGGCATGCGGGAATGAGTTTTCAGACTGTCCGGAGGGGAGGGAGGAACAATGAGACGATACTATCTGGCTGAAAGATTGAAAAACCGTCATACGTATATCGAAAAACTAATCATATTCATGCCCTTAATCACCGTTTGTCTTGCCGCCAGACTGACGGCGGACTATTTTACTATCGACAGTTATAACTGGTGGTATATCGCCTTATTTCCAGGAATGCTGACTTTGATCGGCGCGGCTTTGGGAAATAGGGATAAGAAGATGGGGAACCGGGCGATCTGGGCGCTTCCGGCAGATATGGGAGCGGTCTGGGACGGGAAAGTGCTGTACGGAATCCGGTGTATGGGAATTGCCCTGTCGGTATTTCTTGCCGCCGTTCTCTGTATCGGCGCCGGTCTTGAACAGATATTACAGAGGACGTTTGTCATCGATGTGCCGGTTGGCAGACATATACTTGCGGTTGTGGTCTTGTTTATAACCTCGTTATGGCAGATTCCCTTATGTCTCCTGATACAGCAGATTTTTGGTACATTTCCTATGGTACTTCTTCACATGGGAAGTTATATCGTCCTCGGGGCAGAATTGTCTCTCCGTCCGTATTTTATGGTGCTTCCGGGAGGTATAACGTCAAGATTGATGTGTATCATATTGAAGATACTTCCAAATGGACTGGCGGCAGAATCAGGCAGTATTACATTTACTCCAGGGTTGTTGGAGTGGAAGGGTTTTTGGCCGGGAGTTTTATCTTCTCTGCTCTGGTTTCTGGGGTTATGGGCGGCAGGCCGCAGGTGGTTTGAAAGGCAGGTGGAGAGATGACGGCGTTTAGAAGAGCAGACAGAAAAAAGATGTCGGGATACCAGAATACAGGCGGGAACGGGATGAAGGAATTACGGGGATATCAGGGTACAGCCGGAGGCAGGATGAAGGAATTAGGGGGACATATCAAAGGTGAAGTATGGAAAATGCGTCATACTTTGCTGCCATGGATGCATGTGTTGATTCCGCTGATTGGAATAGGTATTTTTCTTCTGTATTTTAGTTTTGCGGCATGGAGCGATGAAGGGAAAGTCTCTGGTTATATACAGGCATTGTCGACAGCGCTGCCGTTGGTTATCAGCGCGGTCTGTTCCATCTCTGTGGAGACAGAAGAGAGCGGACATTTTCAGACGTTTCTTGGGACGGCAGTCTACAGAGAGAATCCGCTTTTTGCGAAATGGATCTTCTTGTCAGGAATGGGTCTGGGTTCAGTCATTCTGGCAGTTACAGTATTTGTCGCGGGGTATGGGATGATGACGGGAAGGACGGTGTTATCCCCAAGGAATTCTCTGATTCTGGCCGTTATACTGTGGCTTGGAAGCGGATGCACATATCTGGTTCACCTATTCCTTAATCTAGCTTTTTCAAAAACGGTTTCCTTGTGTGCAGGAACGGCGGAATTACTGGTCTCGGCGTTATTCCTGACAGGGCTTGGCGAGGGGCGTTGGCAGTTCTTTCCCTGCTCATGGAGCGGAAGATGGAGCGGATATCTGTTATTATATTGGAAGGGGGACGGAATGATATCTGCAGAATATCTGATAAAGAGTCTGAAAATCTGCGTGATGGTAATTATAATAGTATGGGGTATAGTCCTCTGGTGGTTTCATTTTTATGAAGGAAAGAAAAGGTACGATTAGAATATGATCAGGATATTGGCGATTGATGATGACGAACAGATATTAAGATTGATCAGAAATGCACTGGCAAGGGAAGGTTATGATGTGACGGCATTGGCAGATCCTCTCGAACTTAAGAGAGTAAAACCGGAGGAATATCAGTTGATACTTCTGGATGTTATGATGCCGGGAGTGGACGGATTCACTCTATGTGAAGAGATTCGGGATTCCGTAGATTGTCCGATTCTGTTCTTAACAGCGAAGACGAGCGAGACGGATATCATGAAAGGGCTGGGTATAGGCGGAGACGATTATATCACCAAACCCTTTGGAATCGGCGAGCTGCGGGCGCGGGTAGCCGCCCATCTAAGGAGAGAGCACAGAGAAAAGAGGAATGTCATATCTATAGACGGCGTCCGTTTCTATCTGAAGGAAAAGAAAGTAGAGTATCAGGAGACGGAGTTTGCATTTACCAAGAGTGAATACGCCATCTGTGAATATCTTGCCATGAACCATGGGCAGGTATTTTCGAAGGACAGGATCTATGAGCATGTATTCGGCTATGAGAAAGAGAGCGATAATTCTGTGATTACAGAGCATATTAAAAATATACGGGCGAAGTGTAAGAAGGAAGGATTAGAGCCGATCGAGACGGTGTGGGGGATTGGATATCGATGGAAGTAAAGAGAAGAGAAAGACAACCTGTCGGAAAGAATCCTGGTACGAAGTCGATTACATCTGTTTTCTTTCGTTATATTTGTTTCTATACGGCCGGCGCGTTATTCTGGCTGTTTTTAATCTTCGCGGTATATTTTATGTTCGGCGCGGCAGGGGCAATCCTTCCGGCAAATCATATGGAGGTTCAGTTAAATGCGTCTGTAGGCGATATCCGGAAAGCGCCGGAGGTTACGGAGGATATGCTTCCAAGGGGCTGCACATTTGGAGTATATGAATACGACGGAACCTTGATCTATGGTACGTTTTCGCCGGAGGAGGCCGTGCGGGCGTGGGAACACTATGAGGAGGACAATATATATGGCAGGTGGAAGAGATATTACCGCTTTTTTGCACTGGATACGAAAGAAATCTGTATCGTGAGATATGAGATTGCGACAAGGTTCCGAAATGCGTATCTTAGTGAATTTTTCCCGAATCCGGATATACTTGCCATTCTTTCTTTTGTAGTATTGTTTCTTATCCATACGGTTCTGGTGTCGCGTCATTATGGAAGATATATGGGGAAAAGAATTTCTGTTCTGAATGAAGTGACGGCGAAGATCAGGAATCAGAATCTGGAGTTTGGAGAGGAGCATTCAGAGATAAAAGAGGTTGATGAAGTTTTGGACTCATTGCATCAGATGAAAGAAGCGCTGAGAGACTCGCTTTACCGGCAGTGGAATCTGGAGAAGTCGAAAGAAGAGCAGATCGCGGCGCTGGCTCACGATATCAAGACGCCGCTTACGGTTATCAGGGGAAATGCCGAGCTTATGGCAGAGGGAGAATTGAGTGAGGATGAAAGAGGATTCAACAGGGATATCCTGCAAAGCGCGTCTGTAATGGAAGAGTATTTGATGATATTAAATGAAATACTGCTGGAAAGAGGCGAGGAAGGGGAAACACAAGAGTATGACTGCAGGGAGATAATTAATCTGTTGAAAGAACGGGCAAGAATTCTCGCGAAAGCCCGGCACTTTGAGATATTGTTCTGTGAGACAGACTTGCGTGAGGAAAGAAAAATCTTGTGTAATGAGGGGCAGATTACGCGGGCATTCGAGAATATTTTGAATAATGCCATAGACTATACTCCGGCGGACGGAAAAGTGGAGATACGTGCAGAGACGGCAGAGAAAGGCGCGTCAAAGTATCTGGCGGTTATTGTCACAGACGAAGGGCCGGGATTTACGAAAGAAGGTCTGGAGCGCGCGGCAGAACAGTTCTATCAGGGGGACAGGAGCCGGAGCAATAAGAATCATTACGGGATAGGACTTTACACCGCGGAAAGATTCGTGAAAACGCAAGGGGGATATCTGTCGATTAAAAATACAGAGACAAGAGGCGCTGAGGTATCGCTTTTTATATTACTTTTTTACTAAACTAAAGACTATAATGGAACATGGATTTGTTAACGGTTTAATTGGAAAAGAGGCGTTTGGTGATCGGAAATTGGAGAGCGTTGAGTTTTCAAATTCGATATTTACCGCCGGTCATTATTGCAGAAAAAGGCTCTTATGCGCAGAAGTATGCGGATTCTAGTTATAGTAGTAACAATACTCTTTTAAGTTATACCGCCGACGGAATGATAGAAGAAGATCTTGGATTTTCAAAATATGGGTATGAAGGCATTATATATAATCCTAAATCAGGAAAGATATGTAAAAGGTATTGGGTAAACGGTTGTGGTGAAAATTATACCGTATATTCTTTTGATCATGAATTAAAAACGATTGCAGAGGTTAACGATTTTATGGCATGAGAAGAGCAGGAATATACGGTGAACGGCGAGGATTACGGCAGCCCTGTAATATTTTATTTTATTTTCAGCAGAACAGATGCTTTGAAGACCTGATCCTGGTATTCAAATCTGGAGATTCCGTTATATTGTTCTGTGATATTAAGGACGGAGGAGATTCCAATTCCCCTGCGTCCTTTTTTCTTGGAGGAAATAAAAGCATTCCCCAATCTTTGTATATCTCCTTCATAGCTGTTCTCAATGATGATAACAAGGAGAGAATTAGTTGTTGAGGATATCTTAATATTGATAAATCTGTCGGCCGATTTCATACGCGCACAGGCCTCGGAGGCATTCTCCAGCAGATTGGAAATCACGGCGCACAAGTCCATATCGGGCAGAAGGGGCTCTTTCGGGAGGGATATGGAAACCTGGAAAGCAGTTTCTATCGTTTCCGAGAGCTCTTTATAATACCCGATCAGAGAGTTCAGAGCAAGGTTCTCGCAGAAAATATCCGTTGCAGGCGTCAGGGAGGAACGATAGTTATCTATATAAGTATTCAATCCTTCAGTATCTTTTGTCCGGATATAGTTGTCTATCACGAGAAGGTGGTGACGTATGTCGTGCCGCTGCCGGCTGGTCTGCTCAATCTGTAGCTGAAGGATTTCTGACTGCTTACGCTGAGAAGCAAGAACGGTTTCAGAGATATTAAGTTTTTCGGTAAGATTTGCGTTTTCAATAATAATAAGAACCGTTTTCATAATGAGGACATAGGATGCAAATGTCAGAATTACCCAGAGAGGCGGGATGTAGTAGAAGAATTTATCTGGTGTGGAGTCAGGAGAGGATATATTCAGAGAAAACAACAAGTTATGGAGCAGATTGTTGCAGATCGGAATGATCCATACCTGATTCCAAATGGAGAAGGAGGCCGTATAATCCAGAGCAGGGCGCAGAATTTTCCGGAAGAAACGGTATATCAGAGGAAATGTGACGATAGTCAGGGCAACCGTGATTCCGGTAGAATCAAAAGTATTATAAGAAGGAAGGCGGCCGTAAAGCAGAAAGTAGATATACATGCACAGGAGCGTAACATTTTCTGCGTAGCTTTTAGCGATGGCAACGATAAAAAGACCATGTCCCAGGCGGTATCCGGTCGCCATATCAAAGATAACCGCTCCGAGAATAATAGTAAACAGACCTATAGCAAGATATTTCAGCGGAAATGAGCTATAGCTGACATATGTACTGGAGCCGTAGAAGGTAAACGCCAGATATAGCAGAATGGCTCCTGTAATATGTACAAAGACAGGTGTGCGCAGGTGTTCTCTGAAGGTAAGGAGAAGAAGGGTGAAGCAGGGAAGGATAAAGCAAAGCGTATTAAAAATGTGAAAAGCCGTCATGACATTGTACCTCCGTTTACATAATCAAAGATATAGTTAGCGTATGCCTGAAGAATCTCTCTTCGATTGGATTTAAAAATGGGCAGACGTTCTCCGTTCTTGAGAATGAAATCATGATCTTCCCAGGTGTCCACATAATCCATATTGACCATACAATTCCGGTAACACCACAGAAACTGCCTGTAGGAGGACAGCATCGGAGAAAATTCTCCAAAAGACATGTAAGATCGAATAACCCTGGAATTGGTATGTACCTGGATATAATGATTGTGATAATCCACATACATAATATCAGTGACGAGGATACGCGTCTGACAGCGTCCTTCCTTCAGCTCTATATAATGTGCAAATCTGGCGGCGGTGTTCTCAAAGCGATTGAGGGAGTCCTCAAGCCGGGCATAAGTATATGGTTTTAACAGATAATCCAGGGCGTGAAGCCGGAATGCTTTGACGGCATGGTCTTTGCTGGAAGTTGAAAAGATGATCTGGCATTTGGGATTAAATTTCTTAACTTCCTTGGCAATCAACATTCCGTTTTGTTCCTGCATGAAGATGTCAAGAAAAACAAGATCGTATTTTTCGGTTTTAAGAGTGTTGAAAAAGCTCTTCTCATGGGTGAATTGCTTTATTGACATATGTAATTTGTGCTCGTTGCAGTAACGGCACACGTATTCATATAGGAGTGAAATGTCTTTAGAAGAATCATCTACAAGTGCGATTGTCATAACAGCCCCCTAAATATAATAATGAAAGCATAGTAAATGTCTTTTCGATGTATCTCAATATTAACATATTACTTGATTCGGCAGAATTATTCAATTGGTAAAAATGTGTCAAATATAGTAAAAAGGTTTTTTTTGGCGTCAATAAGGTGTATAAAAATAGAAGCGCATGTTGGTATGTCTGTGATGCGTAGGGGATACGCCGGGATTGTATACAGATCCGGCCGCGTCTTTGGGAGTATTTAGGATAAATTACGGTGGAGGCAGCGACTTATATGAGTCGCCGCCTCTATTGTATTTTTATCTGTTTAACCGAAGCAAAAAGGAGCTTGAGGAATTACAATGAAAAGATAAGTTTAGAAAGAAGTGACTTGATTTTAATGTCATCCTGTTTTAAAATAAATTCCATGAGGATTTGAATAATCTCGAAGAGAGAATTAGGAGGCAGCTTTATGAGGAGACGTATTTTAGTAGTGGATGATGACTCTATGAATCTGGTGAGGACGAAGATGATTCTTGGAAAGTATTATGACGTACTTTTTGCAGAGTCAGGGAAAGAGGCGCTTGAAAAGCTTAAGAGCGAGAAGCTTGATCTGGTTCTTCTTGATATTGAGATGCCGGAGATGAGTGGAATCGAGACTTTTGAACAAATGAAGGATATCCCTGTTGAGATTCCGGTGATCTTTCTGACGGCGTCGGGAGATGAAGACAACGTGAAGAACGCTATCAAACTGGGGGCGGTAAATTATCTGAAGAAGCCTTTTCAGCCTCATGAGCTGATGAGGCGGGTTGCAAAGGAGTTTGAGATTTAATGGGAAAAGATGGGCAGACAAGTCAGCATCTGCTTCTGGCTGTCATTATCACGGTATTTAGCGGGATGCTGGTTCTGATTACAATGGTCATGTCATGGGAGTTATGGATGATCCCGCTGATCGTCACCGGTAATTTCAGCGTGTGGTTTCTCCATATCGGAAGATTTGGTTCGGGAACGACTTATGAGAATCTATGTGCCGGAGTTATGATGGCCGAATTCTTTTTCTTCGCAGTACATAGATCCAGTCTTTTTGATATGTCCGCAGTAGCATGTATTATGGTTCTCTCGCTGTTTATGCTGAATAAAAAGTGGATGATGCATATGATAGAGGCGCTGTATCTTTTGGGCCTCTTATATCATTTGCTGGTTCTTCGAACCATAACCGGTTATATGGGGGCTGAGGTGTCGGTGCGCCTTGTGTTGGGAGCCGTGGTGACATTGGGCGGGACGATGCTTTCAAGATACTGGATCAATAAACGGCGGGAACAAAGGAAGAGATATGAGCATACGTTTACGGAGTTGGAGACGGCGGGGCGGCAGAACGCGGAGTTCCTGTCGAATGTCTCTCATGAGCTTCGGACTCCAATCAATATGGTCATCGGGCTCAGTGAAGTGACATTGGGAAAGGATATCTCTCCTGAGGTAAGGGAGGATATGCAGTCAATTAAGATGGCGGGCAGGCGGCTGTCTAATCAGATCAGTAATATGTTGGATTATACGGAGATCGTAGAGGGGACGCTGATGTCCGTCAGGGAAGAGTACAGGATCACATCGGTGCTCAATGATATGGTCACTATGACGGCGATGCAGAGTAATGTTCATCAGTTGGAAATGGTGTTTGATATCAATCCGAAGATTCCTTCGGTTCTTATCGGCGATGCAGAGAAGATATCCCATGTCCTAAAGATTCTAGTGGATAATTCCATCAAGTTTACAGAAGAGGGAGGCATTGGCATCCGTATCGACTACCGGCAGGAGATTTACGGAATCAATCTGATCATAGATATTATGGATACAGGTATTGGTATGACGGATTCGCAGCTTACGCAGGTGTTTGATGATTTTTACCAGGCTGATACCGGAAGTGACCGTTTTGTAGGCGGGCTTGGACTTGGGATACCTATCGCGAGAGGACTTCTCAAATCTATGGGCGGATTCGTGCATTTTGACAGCGAGGGGAAGAGGGGGCTTAAGGCTCATATTGCTATTCCCCAGAGGGTGGCCGACGACCGGCCGTGCATCGCCCTTTCGAATGTGGAGCAGCTTTGTATTGCCTGCTATTTTAGGCCGGAAAAATACAGTTGTGATGAGGTTCGGGAATTCTATGACGGACTGATCCTTAATTTGGTAGAAGGGCTTGGCGTTGAAGGATACCAGGCTCATAATTTTGAAGGTCTGCTTAAGCTTCAGCGTACATATGAGCTGACTCATGTATTTATCGCGCAGGCGGAATACGAGGAAAACAAGGAGTATTATGAGAAGCTGGCGGACACGCTTAGAGTAGTTGTGATCGCGGAAAAAGAGTATTTCCTGAGTGAAGAGAGCAAGCTTCTGATAATTCATAAGCCTTTCTCCGCACTTGTCGTCGCGAATCTCTTAAACGGCGAGATTGGAAAGAATGGTTTTGAGGAGGCCCAGGCCGCGGGCCGCAGACCGTTTACCTGTGAAAGGGTTCGGGCCTTGGTGGTTGACGATGAGGAGATGAATCTGGTAGTTACGAAAGGCGTACTGGGCAGTTATGGGATAGAGGTAGACACTTGTTTAAGCGGAATGGAAGCAGTGGAACGGTGTACCGACAATTACTATGACGTGGTATTTCTGGATCATATGATGCCGGGCTTTGACGGTGTGGAAACACTGAAATATATTCGTGAGATCAACGAGGGGATGTATGAGGATCTTCCGGTGATCGCACTGACGGCCAATACGATCAGCGGCGCAAGAGAGATGTTCCGTATAGAGGGCTTCACGGAATTCATTCCGAAGCCGATTGAACGCGCTGTTTTAGAGCGGATACTGAGAAAAGTCCTGCCAAAGGATCGTGTGCGATACGGCGTCGTCGAATCGGCAGATACGAGGAGCGAGGAAGAGTCGGAGCAGGTTGATGAGGAGATTCCGGAGCAGGTTGATGAGGAGATTTCAGCGCAGGTTGATGAGAAGGTTCCGGAGCAGGTTGATGAGGAGATTCCGGAGCAGGTTGATGAGGAGATTCCGGCAGAGTCCGCGCTGCCTTACGACCGGCTGACGCAGGCAGGCATTAATGTACAGATAGGGCTTGACTACTGCTGCGGTGAGGAAGATTTTTACCTGGAGATGCTGCGTATGTTCTATTCCCAGAGTGAGGCGAAGAGGGATGAGATCGTTGCGTTGTATACGGACGCTAACTGGAAGGATTATGCGATCAAGGTTCATGCGTTAAAGAGTACGTCGCTGACTATTGGGGCGGAAGAGCTCTCCAAACAGGCAAAAGAGCTGGAGCTGGCGGGAAAGAAACAGGACGTAGGGTATATTCAGAATAATCATTCTGTGATGCTGCGTATGTATGAAGAGGTCTGCGAAAGTATTGCCGGAGTATAGAGTTTGTTCTGAATGTATCTGCATGCCGAGAGGAGGAGGCTTTGAGTGATAAAAAAATGGTTTGAAATTATCTCTGACCACAGGATCAGCTTGCGGGAGCGGATGTTTCGTATCGTCACGGGTATCTGTATGATGGCGTTGGTCTTTATCCTGCCTATGGGCAGGAATATTCTGAATCTGCTGATATTAGCCGTCGGCCTTGTTACGATATCAGTGATTGTGAAGCTTAGTATTCGAAAAGGGCGTATCAATTGTGGGGCTACGGTTATATCGTTGCTGCTTCTTTTGCTGTTCTTGATCAGCTTTTTTTCGGCGGGCGGTTTTTACAGCGGAATGCCGGAATGGTTCGTGCTTTGTTTTATTTACATCTGCATAACCCTGGAGGGAAGGCGGAAGGCTGTATTTTTCGGACTGTGTACGGCGGAGACGCTTCTTTGTTATTATGTTGCCTTTTATTTTCCTGATATTGTCGCGCACAATACAGAGAGACATTCTTTCTTTGATTCGGCTTTTTCGGTTGTAATGGTAGGGATCCTGTCCAGTGTGCTGCTTATGTTTCTGAATAGGCTGTATGAGGAGGAGAACGAGCTGTCAAAACGCCAGAAGAAGGAGATCGAGGAGCTTAATAAGGCTGAGAATCATTTCTTTTCCAGCATGAGTCATGAGATTCGTACGCCGATCAACACGATCATAGGATTGAACGAGATTATTCTTCGTGGAGATATTCCAGATGATGTCGCGGAGAACGCAAGGAATATCCAGGGCGCCAGCAAGATTTTACTTACCTTGATCAATGATATTCTTGATATTTCCAAGATTAAGTCGGGAAAGATGGAGATTGTTAACGTTTCTTATGAGACAGGAGCGCTTTTTTCTGAGATTGTCAATATGATATGGATCAAGGCGAGGGAGAAAGGGCTGGATTTCAAGCTTCATATAGATTCATCTATTCCTAGTATGCTCTGCGGCGATGAGGTTCGGATCAAACAGATTCTCATCAACCTGCTGAATAATGCCGTGAAATACACAAGCGAAGGATCTGTTACATTGTCTGTGCGCTGTGAAAGACTGGGACTTAACCGTGTGCGCGTCTGGTATTCCGTGGAGGATACGGGACAGGGAGTGAAGAAGGAGAATATACCTTATATCTTTAATGCTTTTCGAAGAGTGGATGAGGAGAAGAACCGTCACATTGAAGGCACCGGATTGGGGCTTAGTATTGTGCAGCAGTTAGTGGAGCTGATGGGCGGCGAGATCAGCGTCAACAGCATCTATACCAAGGGATCGAAATTTATCGTTATGCTGGAGCAGGATATTATCGACGATAAGGAACTGGGAGTCTTTTCATTGACCTCGCATGTGAGGACGCATGGCGGAGAACAATACAGACAGAGTTTCGAGGCGCCGGACGCGCATATACTTGTGGTGGATGACAATGATATGAATCTTGTAGTGGTGCGGAAGCTGCTGCGTGAGACAAAGATTCAGATTGATACGGCGTCAAGCGGAGAGGAATGCCTGAGACGGACGCAGAACCAACATTACGACTGTATTCTTATGGATCATATGATGCCGGAAATGGATGGGATCGAATGTCTTCATGTGCTGCGCATACAGCCGGGCGGCTTGTGCCAGGAGGTACCGGTAATTGCGCTGACTGCCAATGCGGGAAGCGATAATCAGCTCCTTTATCAGAAAGAAGGATTCAGCGGTTATCTGGCGAAGCCGGTCAGCGGCGTGCTGCTTGAGGCGATGGTACTCAGCGTCCTGCCCAAGGAGTTGGTTAAGCTGAACGATGAAGTCAGTCAGGCGGAGATTGCGAAAGATGTCATGATCTTCGAGCAGGCGAAGAGACTTTCTCTCGTGGTCACAACGGATAGTGTGTGTGATCTTCCTGAATCACTTAGGAAGAAGATGAATATAGCCGTATGTCCGTATTATGTGTATACGGACGAAGGGAGATTCCAGGACGAACGGGAGATTCGGGCGGATGAACTGTTGATTCATATTGCCGAAGGATGGAGCGGGTATTCCCAGCCTCCTGAGGTGGAGGATTATGAGAGATTTTTTGCCCAGAGGCTGACGGAAGCTCAGAATGTAATACATATTACTATGGCAAAACATGTCAGTCAGGGATATTACAACGCCTTGGAGGCTGCGAAATCCTTTGAAAATGTTACGGTGTTTGATTCCGGGCATCTCTCCAGCAGTTTGGGGCTGATGGTATTGTGCGCCGCCTATATGGCGGAGCATCATGCTGCAAAGGCGGAAATTATTAAATCATTGAAAAAGCTGAGAGGTTCCATTTCCTCTGCTTTTATCATCGACAGTACGCATATGATGTGTCAGTCAGGGAGGATACCAAAGAGAACGCAGGTGATCTGCGACGCGCTGCTTCTTCATCCGATCCTTGTCCTGCGCAAGAGTAAAATGGTGGTCGGCAGTATGGAGATGGGGAATTTTTCTCATGTTGCGAAGCGCTATATCAAGAAGACGCTCCGGGATCCAAGGAGTATTGATCGCAGAATCCTGTTCATTACTTACGCGGGAATAGAGGAGGACAGACTGCTGCGTATCCAGGATATGGTACAGCAGTATTGTCCGTTTGAGAAGATATACGTACAGAAAGCATCCTCTGCGACTGCCAGTAATTGCGGCCCGGGATCCTTTGGGCTGTTATTCATGAGGAAAGATGAATCCGTGTTTTCATTTTTACAGGCATTAAAACCGGACGGGGCAGATTAATCTGCTTCGTCCGGTTTTATTCTTGTAAATAATGAGCCAAGCAGGCCTCCGTATTAATCAGCGGAGTGATGATTTCCAAAGACAAAAAGTTAATTATTACATGTTGGCAAAGTCGGTAAAATTCGTTATAATAAGATGGACCCAGTATAACCAACATATTAAATTATTATCAATAACTACTGGATTTTAGAGAAAGGAAAATAAGATGGAAGACAATATTTTTTTGAAAGAGAGGAAAGAGCTTTCACTTACAGATTATATGAAAGCACAGGAGAACGGCAGGGAGAATCTTGGTGCGGAGCTTCCGGTCACCGTGTACAGACTTTTGGAATACTCCCTTCGCGAAGAGTTAACTGCTAGGTTTGGAAAAGAAGAGCAGGTTAGTATTTTTCGAAGCGCAGGATTTCGGGCGGGGACATATTTTGCAGAGAAGTATCTGGATTCATCTTTATCTATCGCTGAGTTTACGGCGCAGCTTCAGAAGCGTCTGGAGGAGTTTAAGATGGGAGTTCTTCGGATTGAGAAATTTGACGTGGAGACAGGTAAGATGGTACTTACGGTTTCTGAGGACGCAGATTGTTCCGGTTTGCCACTTCTTGGAGAAACAGTGTGCAATTACGACGAAGGATTTTTTGCCGGAATTCTTACTTCGTATACAGGGAAGTCCTATAACGCGACAGAGGTGAATTGTTGGGCGACTGGGGACAGGGTGTGTCGGTTCCGGGCAAATATAGAGGAATAAGGAGGACGGGATTTTGGGAACAGATGCGAATAAGGATTGTGGGCTTTTATTTGAATATTTGAGAGGGATACTATACGATAAGCGTATAGAACATTTTGACGTCGACGAACTTAGCGAGCCTTACAAAGATCTCGGGCGGGGACTTCAACATCTGGAGAATGAGGTGAATGAGCTGGTCGCATATTCCGCAGAACTGTCGAAAGGTAATTTGTCGGTGGAGATTCCGAAGGAGTATAATTTCTTATGTGAGAATTTGAAGAATCTTCATGCGAATCTGAAGCATCTTACGTGGCAGGCGCAGCAGGTTACAAAAGGGGATTATTCCCAACACGTGGCTTTCTTAGGAGAATTTTCCGAAGCATTTAACGAGATGACGAAGCAGCTTAAAGAGAGAGAAGAACAGCTTAGGGAAGCGGCGGAGAAAGCGGAGCGTCGGGCGGAGATGATCGAAGGCTATAACGGGCTTCTGGCGGAGATGTTAAGTAAGCGTAAAGAATGGCTTCTTGTTGTGGATAAGGACAGCAAAGAGATCATATATTGTAATAAGCGTAAACAGATGGGAGTGACGGACCGTTCATTCTGCCAGACCTGCAAACGGCGTCTTTCCTTCCAGTCGGAACTTTTAAAATGGGAAAGCGACGAGCAATATAAGGTGTGGGAGATGGAAGGAGAGGCAGGTACATACTTCCGTGTTACTTCTTTTCAGATGGAATGGGAGGAGCGCTTTTCTTACGTGCATGTCGTGATCGATATTACGGATGAGAAACGCAACGCGCGTAATCTGACCAGTACAGAGTACCGTGACCCGCTGACGGGAGCCAAGAATCGCCTGTTCTTTGAAGAATATATGGGAATCGTCCTGCGCGACGAGCTGGAGGCTACTCTTTGCTATCTGCAGTTAGACGGACTGGAATATGTGAATGAGATGTTCGGTCATCAGGAAGGAGACGAGTATATTCAGAATTTTGTGGAGATTGTCAAGAAGAATTTCCGGGGCGGCGATACGTTTGCGCGGTTAGGGGGAGACGAATTCTGCGTCGTTCTTTCCGGTAATATGGCGGAGTTGATCAACCGGAAGCTTGCTGAGATTATGAAGGAATTCCAGGAGAAAGTCTATAGAAAGTACCAGTGCAGCTTCAGTTACGGCGTCCTGGAGATCAAGGGAAAGGATAATAAGCTGACTTTAGAAGAGATTCTTGAAAAAGCGGACGATGTGGTGTATGAATGCCGGCTTAGGAATATTGCAAAGTATCCGCTTATTTTCTCGACACTGGTGGAATAAGGGTAAGTTTAATATTCTGTATAGTGCACTAATAATTAAATGCATATAGGGGCTGCTGCGCTAAGATGATTTCTTAATGCGGCGGCCCTTTGTTCTTACGGGCAGCAAGCTAATACTTATATATTTTCTTACCGTAAAATACAAAAATAATGGATATTTATATAGGACGGTGATATGATGGTAACCGAAGACTATAAATATTCGGAGTTGAACAGGTAGGATGGAGCAGCCAATCATTCATATATCCGTGCGTAATCTGGTGGAGTTCATTTTGCGAAGCGGCGATATTGACAATAGAATAGCAGGGGCGGATAAGGACGCCATGCTGATGGGCGGGAAGATTCACCGTAAGATACAGAGGAGGATGGGGGCGGAGTATCATGCGGAAGTACCGCTTAAATATGAAGTACAGTGCGGAGGATTCACACTGTCTGTTGAAGGCCGCGCGGACGGCGTGATCGAGCGTCCGGAGGGAGTCGTGATCGACGAGATCAAAGGAGTTTTCCGGGAGCTTGAGCTGATGAAGGAACCTGTTCCGGTACACCTTGCGCAGGCGAAGTGTTATGCGTACATCTATGCGGATGCACATGATCTGAAGGAGATCGGCATACAGATGACCTATTGCAATATGGATACGGAAGAGATCCGGCGTTTTCAGAGCGTATGCTCCTATGACGTATTGAAGGAATGGTTTTTGGGCGTGCTCGGACAGTATGAAAAGTGGGCGAGGTATGAGATTGAGTGGAAGAAGAAGAGAAATGATTCCATCCGCCAGGTTCAGTTCCCCTTCGAATACCGGGAAGGGCAGAAGATACTGGCGCAGTCTGTGTATCGGACGATTTTACGGAAGAAGAAATTGTTCATACAGGCGCCTACCGGAGTCGGGAAGACGATATCTACGGTGTTTCCGGCTGTGAAGGCCGTGGGGGAGGGACTTGGGGATAAGATCTTTTATCTCACGGCGAAGACGATTACCCGGACTGTTGCGTGGCAGGCGTTTGAGTTGTTAAGGGAACAATGTCTCCGCATGAAGGTTCTTATATTGACGGCAAAGGAGAAGATCTGCTTTTGCGAAGAGCGGAGTTGTAATCCGGATGCCTGTCCATATGCAAAGGGGCATTACGACAGGGTGAACGACGCAGTATACGAGCTGATCACCTCTTCGGATGAGATGAATCGGGAGATTCTGGAAGAGCAGGCGAGAAAATGGAAGGTATGTCCCCATGAGATGAGCCTGGACGTGTCAGTGTGGGTGGACGCCGTCGTCTGCGACTATAATTATGTGTTTGATCCCAATGCCCATCTGAGGCGGTTCTTCGGAGAAGGCAATAAGGGAGAGTATCTCTTTTTGATTGACGAAGCCCATAATCTGGTCGAGCGCGGAAGGTCGATGTACAGTGCAGAGCTTTATAAAGAAGATTTCCTGAAGCTTAAGAAGCTGGTAAAGCAGAAAGCGCCGAAATTGACGAAGCGGCTGGAGGAATGTAATAGACAGATGCTTGCGTTAAAAAGAGAATGTCCGGATTATCAGGTGCTGAACAGTGTATCGCACGTCTATATAAAGCTGGTGTCGCTTTTGACGGAGATGGAGCGGTATCTGGAAGAATGCCGGGAAGAAGAGCTCCGTAAAGAAGTATTGGAGCTTTACTTTGCCGTTCGTATGTTTATCAATATCCATGACCGGCTTGATGAGAATTATATGATCTATTCGGAGTTGGATGAGGCCGGGAGGTTTAAAGTCAGGCTTTTCTGCGTGAATCCTGCGAAGTGTCTGCAGGAATTTTTAGATAAGGGAAACAGTGCGGTGTTCTTTTCGGCGACGCTGCTTCCGATTCGTTATTATAAGACGCTTCTCAGTACGTCAAAGGAGGATTATGCCATCTATGCAAAGTCTCCTTTTGATCCGGCGAACCGCAGAATTCTTCTTGGAATGGATGTCAGTACCAAATATACCAGGAGAGGAAGCGAGATGTACAGAAGATACGCCGGGTATCTGATACAGGCGGCGGAAGCAAGACAAGGGAATTATCTTGCTTTCTTCCCGTCTTATCGTTTCATGGAGGAAGTGTATGAGGAATTCATCCTTATGCTGGAAGAGCGGGGGACGGCAGAAGAGACGAAGGGAATAGATTATATAATGCAGTCTCAGTATATGACGGAAGAGGAAAGAGAGATATTTCTGGAAAATTTTGAGGAAAACAGGGAACAAAGCCTCGTGGGGTTTTGCGTCATGGGCGGAATCTTTTCAGAAGGTATCGATTTGGCGGAGGATAAGCTGATCGGCGCGTTGATCGTTGGGACGGGTTTGCCGCAGGTGTGCCGGGAGAGAGAGCTTCTTAAGATGTATTTCGACGCCCGGGGGCTCAGGGGATTCGATTATGCCTATCTCTATCCGGGGATGAATAAAGTACTCCAGTCTGCCGGCAGGGTCATCCGTACGGATGCGGACCGGGGAATTATCCTGCTTTTGGACGAGCGGTTCAGAGACGTCAGATATCAGGAGACATTTCCCCGCGAATGGGCGGATTATGGAATATGCAGAATTGAGGATGTGTCAGAGAAGGTCCGGGAATTCTGGAGGAGTTAAGGCGATCTTTGAAAGTGCGCGGACAGAGCTGATGAGTTTCATGTACTCCCGGCAAAGAGTCTGAAAGAAGGAGGGTCAAACAGTATGATTATAGAAGAAAAAAGTCAGAAAGGAGATACAGGGAACAGGCAGGAGAAACAAAGAATCAGTATACCGCCGAAGGTATCTGCCGCCGCCGCTGCTTTTTCCATGTTCCTTGTGATTATCGCCATGCTGCTTACCAGCTTTCAGGCGGCGATCTACGGAGATAACAGATACAGGTTTTATGAGAAGGAGTATGCCAAGTATCAAGTCACGGATTCCCTTGGCATGAAGATGGAAGACGTCATGGACGTCACGGAATATATGATGGATTATCTTATCGGAAAGGAAGAAGAGCTGTCTGTTACGACGGATGTGGACGGAAAGATACAGGATTTTTTTAATGAGCAAGACCGCCTGCATATGGCGGATGTGAGGAATCTGTTCCTGGGCGGATTGAGGATTCGGAATATCTGTATTGCCGCGGCCGTACTTTTGATTCTTGGGCTGAAATTGGGGAAAACAGATTTAAAGAGGCTGATTCCCTGGTCATATTTTAGGGCGGTTCTGATATTTGCGGCATTGATTCTGTTTCTGGGACTTGCGTGTACGATTGATTTTACGGCATGTTTTACCCTCTTTCATAAGATATTCTTTACGAATGATCTATGGATGTTCGATCCTGCGGCCGATTATATGATACGGATGCTGCCGGAGGGATTCTTCTCAGATATGGCGCTGCGGATCGTGGGAATATTCGCAGGTATGCTGGCTGCGCCGGGGATTGTCTTTGTACTGTGGAAGATCAGGCTGCGTTCGTCGGGTAATGAATAAACAGTTATTTTTCACACTTGCCGGTTTCATAAAATTAGGATATCTTAATGGAAAGAATTGTGCTACAATGGAGAATAGAATGGAGATAAGATTCAGGTAGGGAGGTTAATTTATGGGAAATGTAAGACGGGTTTATGTAGAGAAAAAAGAGGGGTTTGGCGTACGGGCTCACGATCTGAAGCAGGAGATCAGTAATTATCTTGGTATTCAGGATGTGGAGAATGTACGTGTTTTGATTCGTTATGATGTGGAGAATATCTCGGAGGAGATATTTGAGAAAGCATGTAACGGCGTCTTTGCGGAACTTCCGGTGGATATCCTCTATCATGAGGAGTTCCCTGCGGCGCAGGGAAGCAGAGTGTTCTCGGTGGAATTCCTGCCGGGGCAGTTTGACCAGCGTGCAGATTCTGCGGTGCAGTGCGTGCAGTTTATTAAAGAGGACGAGCAGCCGGTGATCCGCACGGCGACGACATATGTAATTGTAGGGAAGGATGGAGCCATAGCAGATGAAGAGTTTGACATGATCAAGGCTCATTGTATTAATCCGGTGGATTCCAGAGAGACCGGTATGGAGAAGCCGGAGACGCTCGTGGTGGATTTTCCGGAGCCGGAAGATGTGAAGATATTCGAGGGATTCCGGGAGATGGAAGAGGAGCGGTTTAAAGAGTTATATGAATCTCTTGGACTTGCGATGACGTTCAAGGATTTTCAGCATATCCGCAATTATTTCCGCGAGGAAGAGAAGAGGGATCCGTCGATGACGGAGATCCGTGTGCTGGATACATACTGGTCTGATCATTGCAGGCATACGACCTTTTCAACAGAGCTTACCGACGTCACGTTTGGAGACGGGGATTACAGAAGGCCCATGGAAGAGACTTATCGAAGATATCTGGCCGACCACAGCGAGATATTCAGGGGCAGGGAAGATAAGTTTGTATGTCTGATGGATCTGGCCTTGATGGCGATGCGCAAGCTCAAGAAAGAAGGAAAACTGGACGACCAGGAGGAATCGGATGAGATCAACGCCTGCAGCATCGTAGTGCCTGTGAAGGTAGACGGAGCAGAAGAAGAATGGCTGGTGAATTTCAAAAACGAGACTCACAATCACCCGACAGAGATCGAACCTTTCGGCGGCGCGGCTACCTGTCTTGGAGGCGCGATCCGCGATCCGCTCTCAGGACGTACTTATGTATATCAGGCGATGCGTGTGACAGGGGCGGCGGATCCTACCGTCTCGGTTAAAGATACAATGAAAGGGAAGCTTCCACAGAAGAAACTGGTCAGAGAAGCGGCGCATGGCTATAGTTCATACGGGAATCAGATCGGACTTGCAACAGGCGCCGTAAAGGAGATCTATCACCCGAATTACGTCGCAAAACGTATGGAAATCGGCGCGGTATTGGGAGCGGCGCCGAGGCGCGCGGTAATCCGGGAGACTTCAGATCCGGGAGACATCATCATTCTTCTCGGCGGACGTACCGGGCGCGACGGCTGCGGAGGAGCGACAGGTTCTTCCAAGGTACATACAGAAGAGTCTACTAAGACCTGCGGGGCAGAAGTACAGAAAGGGAATCCGCCGACGGAACGGAAGATTCAGCGTCTGTTCCGGCGGGAAGAGGTCAGCAGGCTGATCAAGAAGTGTAATGATTTCGGCGCGGGCGGAGTCTCGGTTGCGATCGGGGAGCTGGCGGCCGGACTGAAGGTAGACCTTGACAAGGTGCCGAAGAAATATGCCGGATTAGACGGAACGGAGATTGCCATCTCCGAATCCCAGGAGCGTATGGCGGTGGTTGTCGATCCGAAAGACGTAGATACATTCATGGGATATGCGAAGGAAGAGAATCTGGAAGCCACCTGTGTTGCGGTCGTGACAGAGTTGCCCCGTCTTGTACTTTCCTGGCGGGGGAAAGAGATCGTGAATCTGTCCCGTGCTTTCCTGGATACCAACGGGGCGCATCAGGAGACGACGGTTGCCGTGGATATCCCAGGCAGGAAAGACAGCATATTAGTCAGAGAAGAGATTCCGGACGTAAGGTCAAGATGGATTGCAACCCTGAGCGACCTGAATGTTTGTTCCCAGAAGGGACTTGTGGAGATGTTCGACGGTTCCATCGGGACGGCGTCTGTGTTTATGCCGCATGGAGGTAAGTATCAGAAGACCGAGACTCAGGCGATGGTAGCAAAGCTTCCGGTTCTTACAGGAGATTGCGATACTGTGACGATGATGAGTTACGGGTTCGATCCATATCTGTCTACCTGGAGTCCTTATCACGGCGCGATCTATGCGGTGACGGAGTCGATTGCGAAGATTGTGGCGGCAGGCGGAGACAGCAGGAAGATCCGCTTTACTTTCCAGGAATATTTCCGCCGGATGACGGAGGATCCCCGCAGATGGAGCCAGCCTTTTGCAGCGCTTTTGGGGGCTTATGACGCGCAGCTTGGCTTTGGTCTTCCTTCCATCGGAGGAAAGGACAGTATGTCGGGAACTTTTGAAGATATCGACGTGCCTCCTACGCTGGTATCCTTTGCGGTCGATGTGGCGCAAGAGAAAGATATTATCACGCCGGAGCTTAAAAAGCCGGGGAATAAGCTGGTATGGCTTCGTATAGAGACGGATGAATATGATATTCCGATATACGAGAAGGTATTGGAACAGTACGGGAAATTCACGGATGATATCCGCAGCGGGCGGATCATATCCGCATATGCGCTCGACCGGCATGGGGTGATCGCCGCAGTCAGCAAGATGGCGTTCGGGAACCGGCAGGGTGTGAAGCTCGAGCATAATATCGACGAGAGGGACTTGTTTACACCGGCATTTGGAGATATTATCGCGGAAGTTCCGGAAGGCAAAGTGGGAGAGCTTGCTATTACCTATACTGTGATCGGAGAAGTGACGGATAAGCCTGTATTTTCTTATAAAAATGTGGAGATTGATATCTCTGAGGCGGAGGATGCATGGACAAGACCGTTGGAGAGTGTGTTTGCAACCAATTCCGGCGCCGAAGGACAGGATGAGAAAGTAGAGACGGGGCTTTACGACGCAAAAGAGGTTGCCGTCTGCACGCATAAGATTGCGCAGCCGACGGTGTTTATTCCGGTATTTCCGGGAACGAACTGTGAATATGACAGTGCGAAAGCGTTTGAGAGAGCAGGAGCGAAGACGATTGTGAAAGTCTTCCGGAATATGAGCGCTTCCGATATTATCGATTCGGTGGAGGTATTCGAGAAGGCGATCGGTCAGTCTCAGATCATCATGTTCCCGGGAGGATTCAGCGCAGGCGACGAACCGGACGGCTCTGCGAAGTTTTTTGCCACGGCGTTTCAGAATGCGAAGATGAAGGAAGCGGTGGAAAAACTTCTGAATGAACGTGACGGACTGATTCTCGGCGTTTGCAATGGTTTCCAGACCCTGATCAAGCTGGGACTTCTCCCGAACGGAGAGATCACAGGACAGACAGAGGATTCACCGACCCTGACGTATAATAGGATTGGCAGGCATATTTCCAAGATGGTATATACGAAGGTGGTTTCCAATAAGTCTCCCTGGCTTTCGGGAGCGAAGCTTGGAAATGTGTATACCAATCCGACGTCCCATGGCGAGGGAAGATTCGTGGCGAATGAAGAGTGGATCAGGAAGCTTTTTGAAAACGGCCAGGTAGCGACGCAGTATTGCGACTTTGAAGGAAATATTACGATGCAGGAGGAGTGGAATGTGAACGGTTCCTACTGTGCGATCGAGGGTATTACGAGTCCGGACGGACGTGTGTTCGGAAAGATGGCTCATTCGGAGAGACGTGCGAGAACCGTGGCTGTTAATATCTACGGGGAGCAGGATCTTAGGATATTCGAGTCCGGAGTTAACTATTTTAAATAATTAAATAATATGAAAGAGAGGACTGTCGGCGAGACGGTCCTCTCTTTCATAATTACCAGGCGTTGCTTAACTGTTTTCGATAGACATACTGGCGGATTTCTCTTTCTATGCTTTTTGGAAGTCTTACAAATTGACATCCATAGCCGAAATAATTATCTCTGATCTGTGTTTCCCGCAGTACTTTACCTTCTACTTCCTGATTTTTCTTTGTAAAGTTGAATTGGAATGTAAAATGTTCGCCCACCGACATCTTCGTGGCAGTGGTCATATAGAGCCCGCCGACGCTGATATTCTGGATAACGCCGCTGAAGCTTCCATGGGAATCCGAGATGAAAGTAGCTTCTTTGGCCGTACGGACTCTCAAATCTTCCTGACGCTGTAAGATCTCCAGTACTTCAAGGATTTTACAGTCTGCAAGCCAGGGTTCCAGAATATAGGGATCCGTATTTTTTCTGACCTCAAGCTCACAGAAAGTCTTTATGTATCCGACCTGGCTGTCAAAAAAGTCTACTCTGATCCTGTCCGTATTTGGCCCCAAATCACTGTCGCCGTCAAAATGTAACGTGATGTTTCCGTCCATATATTGAACCCTGGAACGGATCGAAACCTCATCGTCCGAGCCATGGATAATGCATGAACTACAGTTTTTTAAAATCATAGCTTAAAAATGCCCCCTTATCTATAGATAGAAGTATTCCCTATAATTCAATTTATTTTAGCATGCTGTCATTCGAATTGCAATCACTAATTAAAAAAGGAATTGATTTCAGAAGTAGGATTGTTTATAATATCTATAATTAGAGTATTATAACATGGTTTACGAATGTGAATAAGAAAGTGATATAAGGAAAGGGATAACAGATGTTTAAAAGGACAAAAAGATTTTTACTTATTAGTATGTGTTGTCTTGTTTTACTATGCGTGTTGATTTTTATATGGCTGAGCTCTGCTATGACCGGAAAGAGTGAGGAAGCGATCAACGAGGTGGGCAAGATCTATATGTCGGAGATGAGCATGCAGCTTCAGCAGAAGTTTGACGCGATTACCACGTCGTGGATTTCGCAGGTGGAGGGGATTATCAGACGAACTCCTCCGGAAAAACATCAATATGGAGAAGAGATGCTGGATGAACTGGCTTTAGGGGCGAGCGTCAGAGGATTTGAATATCTGGGGCTTTACACGTTTGACGGAGATCATGAGGATGTATACGGCGGGTCTGTATCTTTTTTCAGTGAAGAGGAATTTCAGTCGACGATGGATGAAGAAAAGAAGATAATCAGCGGTTATGATGCAGAGGGAGAGAAATTACTCTTTTTAACGGTAGACGTACAGTATCCTATGGGGGGTGGGGAAAACAGCGATATGTTGGTTGCGGGGCTTCCTATGAGTCAATTGGAGACGGCGCTTGTGCTGGATGAGGAAAGATCCTTGGTGTATACCCATATTATCCGTAAGGACGGGGGGTTCGTGGTCAGATCGGGGGAAGCGTTCCGTGAGAATTATTTCGAACGTCTCACGGAAACGATATCCTCAGAAAGTGAGAAAAGTCCGGAGGAATATATTGACGAGATTCAGTCGGTCATGAATGCGAACGGAGATTATTCGGCGTTGGTGGTTTCGGATGATACCCACAGGCATATTTATTGCGCCCCGCTTTCTAATTCAAATTGGTATCTGGTGTCGGTTATGCCTTATGGAGTACTGGATGACGCCATAATGCATCTTAGCGATGAGCGGCAGAAGAAGATGCTGACGGCAGGATCCATTATATTAGCGGCTCTGCTGCTTATCTTTTTCTTCTATTATCGGATGAGCCAGCAGCAGTTGGTAGAGCTTGATAAAGCAGAAAAGGCGGCTACCAGCGCGAACAAGGCAAAGAGTGAATTTTTATCCAGTATGAGCCATGATATCCGTACGCCGATGAATGGAATTGTGGGAATGACGGCGATTGCGATCGCAAATATACATGATACGGCGCGGGTACAGGATTGTTTGCAAAAGATTAGTCTGTCAAGCCGGCATTTGCTGGGATTGATCAACGACGTTCTGGATATGTCGAAGATTGAGAGCGGGAAACTGTCCCTGAATCTTGATATCCTGTCATTGCGGGATGTTATGGAGAATATAGTGAATATCGTACAGCCGCAGATCAAGGAGAGACTGCAGCATTTTGATATCTTCATCGAGAATATTGAATCGGAAGAGGTATACTGCGACGGCGTGCGTCTGAACCAGGTGCTGGTTAACCTGTTGTCTAATGCGATCAAATTCACACCGGAAGAGGGGACGATTAACGTATTCCTCTACCAGGAGGCGTCTCCGGCGGGCGATGCGTATGTCAGATGCCATTTCCGTGTGAAAGACAATGGTATCGGCATGTCGCCGGAATTTCAGAGGAAGATATTCGAGACTTTCTCCAGAGAAGATAATAAAGTGCAGAAGATTGAGGGCACGGGTCTTGGAATGGCCATTACGAAGTTTATCGTAGGTATGATGGGCGGGACGATTGAAGTGGAAAGCGAGCAGGGAAAGGGAAGTGAATTCCATGTTACCATCGACCTTGAAAGAGCGACGATCCAGGATACGGGTATAGTGCTTCCGCCATGGAGACTTCTGGTGGTAGATAATAACGAGGATCTATGCCGCAGTGCGGCGTCTGTATTGAAGGAAATCGGCGTGCAGGCCGAATGGGTCATGAGCGGAAGAGAAGCATTACAGAAGATAGAAGAGAACCATAGAAAAAATACAGATTATGAGATTGTATTGTTAGATTGGAAGATGCCGGATATGAACGGTCTGGAGACAACCAGAGGGATCCGGCGGATTGTGGGGGACGATCTTCCGATCCTGATCATATCTGCCTATGACTGGAGCGATATAGAAGAAGAGGCGCGATCAGCAGGAGCCCATGGATTTATCTCCAAGCCGTTGTTCAAATCAAATCTCTACCTTGGACTCAGCCGTTATGTTGAAGGTATGTCGGACGAAGAGGAGCAGAGTCAGAGTGCGGAGAAGGAACTGGATTTTGGAGGACTTCGTATTCTTTTGGCGGAAGATAACGATTTGAACTGGGAGATTGCAGAAGATATCCTTACAGATGTTGGATTCGAAGTGGAGTGGGCGGAAAACGGTCAGATCTGTGTCGACAAATTCGAGGAGTCTGAACCGGGATATTATGACGCTGTTCTTATGGATATTCGTATGCCGGTGATGAACGGGTATGATGCGGCAAAGGCAATTCGGGCCTTAGATCGGCCGGATGCCAGACTTCCTATTATTGCCATGACTGCGGACGCATTCTTTGAGGATATTCAGAGATGTCTGGAATGCGGAATGAATGAGCATGTGGCGAAGCCTATCGATATAGAGAAACTGATGAGATTACTGAAAAGATATTTGGGTTAGCCAGATAGTATAAAGCTGTGCTTATATTTGATTTGCAAGGGTGGAAAGAGGTATGATGATTCGATGAAAGAAGCATTTGACAAAAAGAAGATATTAATTGTAGATGATTCGGAGATTAACCGTTCTCTGCTATCAGATATGCTCGCGGACGAATACGAGATCATAGAAGCAGAGAACGGAATGGAGGCGTCGGCGATTCTGCATGAGCATGAACAGGATATTTCTTTGATGCTTTTGGATATAATGATGCCGGTTATGGATGGTTTCGAGACGTTGGAGGTCATGAATAAGAATGACTGGATCAAAGATATTCCGGTCATCATGATATCGGCGGAAACGGTCCCGGCGTATGTAGAAAGGGCATACGACCTGGGGGTGCAGGACTTTATAAACAGACCTTTTGATGAACGTACAGTGCGCAGAAGGGTTGTGAATACACTTCTTCTCTTTGCCAAGCAGAAGGAATTATCACATATGGTGATGAACCAGATCATGGAAAAAGAGAATGATAACAAGCTGATGATAGAGATCTTGTCTAATATTGTTGAATTCCGTAACGGAGAGAGCGGACTTCACGTGCTACATATCAGGATATTGACGGAGATTATACTGAAATGGCTGGTAGACCACGAAGAATACGGTCTTTCTCTGGATGATATCAATCTGATCTGCAATGCTTCTGCATTGCATGATATAGGGAAGATATCGATTCCGTCGGAAGTGTTGAATAAGCCGGGACGTCTGACGGATGAAGAATTTAAGATTATGAAGGGACATGCGTTGGAGGGCGCAAGGCTTTTGCAGGATATCCCGATGAGGCAGAATGAACCCCTGATTCAATTGGGATATCAGATCTGCAGGTGGCATCATGAGCGGTTCGACGGAAGAGGATATCCTGATGGGCTAAAAGGGGATGAGATCCCGATTGCAGCGCAGGTAGTAGCATTGGCGGATGTATACGACGCGCTGACCAGCAAGCGCGTATATAAGCCTGCGTTTTCACATGAAAAAGCAGTGGAAATGATCCTGAACGGAGAATGCGGGGTCTTTAATCCTGTTCTCATGACATGCCTGAAAGAGCTGTCGGTATCTCTGAGAGACGAATTAAGACAGCGTTCTGACGCGCAGAACTTCCAGGAAGAGGCTTTGGATGTGGTAGAACACATGATGGACAGCGGCGAACTGGATGTATCAGACCGGACGCTTAAGCTCCTGGAGCATGAAAGGGTAAAATATCAGTTTTTTGCCGAATTGTCTCAGGAGATTCTGTTTGAATATACGACTACTCCGGAGATGATGATTCTGTCCGAATGGGGCGCAAGATATCTGAATATGCCGGAGATGATTCCGAATCCCGGTAAAGACGCGTTTGGGACAGAATTGTTTTCACCGGAAGATTTTGAAGATTTTCTCTCGCTGCTTGAGAACACGGCGCCGGAGAATCCGATGATTGAGAAGAAATATCTGTTAAATGTAAACGGACAGGAAAGATGGAGCAAGGTGGTGGCGCGTTCCATGTGGGCGTCATGGGAGCCTCCGGAGTATGCGGGAGCAATCGGCAAGATTGTCGATGTCCATGAAGACTGTGAGAAGATGAATCATCTGGAGATTATAGCGACCCACGATTCCCTGACGGGACTGTTGAATCATAAAGCGGCAAAGGTTCAGATATCGGCGATCCTGGCAAAAAACGACGGAAAGAAATATATTATGATCATATTTGATCTGGATCATTTTAAAGTGGCAAATGATACGTTCGGGCATCTGTTCGGAGACAAGGTATTAAAGCACGTAGCCGAAGCAATGAGGAAGAATACCAGAGATTTTGACATTCTTGCCCGGATGGGCGGCGATGAATTCTTACTGTTTATGCCATGCGGCGATGAGGTAGAAGCTCTGGTACAGCGTATTTTTCAACTGCTGCACAGTAAGTTTCATGGATTTACCATCAAGGTAAGCATGGGCGTAGCCCGTGCAGAAGACTGCGAAGGAAATTATGACACGTTGTTCCATATGGCGGATGAGGCGTTATATGAAGTGAAACGCAACGGACGGAATAATTATTGCTTTTATGATAAAGAAAATATGAAATTGGGAGGAACGAAGGCATGACGGTAAAAGAATGTTATGAAAAGATGGGGGCAGATTATGATAGTGTGATGGGTAGACTGAGGAAAGACGAAAGAGTTCAGAAATTCCTTCTCAAATTTCTGAATGATAAGAGTTATGAATTATTATGCAGTTCGATGGAGGCAAATGATATGAATGAAGCGTTCCGGGCTGCGCATACGATAAAAGGAGTGTGTCAGAATCTCTCTCTGAATTCTCTTTATGAGTCTGCTTCCGTGCTGGCCGAAAGATTACGGGACGGTCAGGAGTATGCCGAGGACGTAGAAATTCTCGTGGAGCAGGTAAAGAAAGATTACACGCGTACGATAGAGTGTATTAGTGAACTGGCGGGAAGCGTATAGGCAAGAAACGGCGGAACAAGAGAAAATGAAATTTGGAGTACGCTCTGTTGCAAAGTAGGCGAAGAGAAATTGCATAAAATCGATAGTAATCACCTCAAAATGAAGGAAAAGAAGAGAGGAATTGCATAAATTAAGAAAATATTGAAAAAAAACCTTGTGTTCTGCGTAGAAATATCTTAAAATATGAAAGAACAGAGGCGCGAAACGGAATGGGCTTCTGTCCGTTCCGTTTTTATATGCGCGGCTTTAGAGTTTTGAAAAAAGATTTATTAGGAGGTAGAAAGTCATGTCATATGTTGATGAAGTCCTGGAAAAGGTAGTGGCTAAGAACCCGGCTGAACCTGAATTCCACCAGGCGGTAAAGGAAGTGTTGGAATCACTGAGGGTGGTAGTCGAAGCAAATGAAGAGAAATTCAGAAAAGACGCTTTGTTAGAGAGACTGGTGGAGCCGGAGAGACAGTTAAAGTTCCGTGTACCATGGGTAGACGACAAAGGACAGGTACATGTGAATACGGGTTATCGTGTACAGTTTAACAGTGCGATCGGGCCATATAAGGGCGGTTTGCGTCTTCACCCGTCTGTAAATCTTGGAATTATAAAGTTCCTTGGTTTTGAGCAGATTTTCAAGAATTCATTGACCGGACTTCCTATCGGCGGAGGAAAAGGCGGCGCAGATTTTGATCCGAAAGGAAAATCCGACAGAGAAGTTATGGCGTTCTGCCAGAGCTTTATGACGGAACTTTGTAAGCATATCGGCGCGGACACCGACGTTCCGGCAGGCGATATAGGAACAGGCGCCAGAGAGATTGGATATATGTTTGGTCAGTATAAGAGGATTCGCGGCGTATATGAAGGCGTTCTTACCGGTAAAGGGCTGAGCTACGGAGGATCTCTTGCGAGAACAGAAGCTACAGGTTACGGCCTCTTGTATTTGACGGAGGAATTGCTTAAGATTAACGGAAAAGAGCTGGCAGGAAAGACCGTTGCAGTATCCGGATCCGGAAATGTTGCGATCTATGCGACGCAGAAAGCGCAGCAGTTAGGCGCTAAGGTAGTAACCGTAAGCGACTCCAACGGATGGGTGTATGATCCGGAAGGCATCGACGTAGACGCTTTGAAGGAGATTAAAGAGGTAAATCGTGCAAGACTGACGGAATACAAGAAGTACCGTCCGAATTCAGAGTATCACGAGGGGCGTGGAGTATGGTCAGTGAAAGTTGACATCGCGCTTCCGTGTGCGACACAGAATGAACTCCATCTGGAAGACGCGAAGATGCTTGTAGAGAACGGATGCTTCATCGTTGCCGAGGGAGCTAATATGCCGACAACTCTGGAGGCTACAGAATATCTGCAGGAGCACGGCGTGCTGTTTGCTCCCGGAAAGGCTGCTAATGCAGGAGGAGTTGCGACATCCGCGCTTGAGATGTCACAGAACAGCGAACGCCTGAGATGGACCTTTGAGGAAGTAGATGAGAAACTGAAAGGGATCATGGTCAATATCTGCCATAATATGGTAGACGCAGCTAAGCGTTACGGCGCGGAGGGTAATTATGTTGTCGGCGCGAATATCGCAGGTTTCGAGAAGGTCGTAGACGCTATGACGGCGCAGGGAATCGTGTAATAGATCAGATAAGAGATAGATTAAAAAAGAGCAGGATGTCTTGTTCAGAGACACTCTGCTTCTTTTTTAACCGGGTGTTTATCGGCGTAGTTTGAAAGCGGCAGTATTTGTATCGGCGTATGGCAAGTGAAGCAAGGATATATTTGCCGCATGTTTTTATACAAAAAAATAAGAGACATTTCTGACTCTTACTCTTTTGCTTCTTTAAGAAAGTAGCGGGAACTGGATTTGAACCAGCGACACCACGGGTATGAACCGTGTGCTCTCG
>OFGB01000213.1_pt1 | contig 44051 bp, 44 predicted proteins | sample 1521491 | NCBI WGS metagenome assembly OFGB01 (sample SAMEA3504095, study PRJEB24116) | mouse gut metagenome | biome: mouse gut; feature: mouse-associated habitat; material: faeces | place: Denmark | collected 2011
CGGTTATGGTAGCGGTTAATGTAGCAGTTAAAATGTAATAAAATCAAGGGTTGTAGCGGTTGTAGCAGTTAAAAGTAAAGTTCTTTAAATTTTTAAATTTTTTATATATTTTTCTACTTGAATTTTTTATGAAAATATAAGTAATAGAAAAGTAACTGCTACACCGATACCAACCGATACCGCCAGTAAAATCAAGGGATTGAACCGCTACAGAAACCGATACCAACCGCTACAGCCAGAAAGGAATGAAGAAGATGACGGCAAAGGAGTACTTAGAACAGTTAGCTGCCATTGAAGAAATGATTCAGCAGGACTTAGAGCGGTTAGAGGGCATGAAACAGGATGCCATGCTGCCGAAAGGGATAGACTACAGCGGGGACCGTGTCCAGACAAGCACCAGAGGGGACAAGTTATGCTGTGACGTGACCAACATCATCACCCTGAATGACAAGATCAATGCAGAGATAGACAGGTTCGTTGACGCAAAGGAAAAGATCATCAGCGAGATCAGGGGAATGCGCTGTCTGAAATACAACAGGATTCTGTACAAGGTGTATGTGCAGTTCAGAAGCATCCGGCAGGCTGCAGGGGAAATGAAAATATCATACGGCTATGCCTGTGACCTACATAAAAAGGCGCTTGATGCATTCTCTGAACGGTACACTGACCTGAAATACCTGTGCTGAACGTACTGATGACATGATTTTTTCTGACATTTTCTTGATAAATATGATATTTTATGTATATTGACAATGTCCAGGAAGGGGTTTATGATAGAATCGCAAAAGTGGGTTGCAGAAAAAACTGTTGTTTTTTCTGCAATCTCTTTTTTATGGCAATATGCATGACAATACCGTGACCCCCTGAAAGGTGCTAAAAACTCCTGCTTTCAGGGGTCTTTTTGATAGGTTTTTGAGAGAAAAAGGAAAGGACGGTGTGCCAGAATGGCAAAATTGAGAGAGAAACAGCAGCTTTTTGTTGATGAATACCTGATTGACCTGAATGGCACACAGGCAGCGATAAGAGCCGGATATTCAGCAAAAACTGCCAATGAGCAGGCATCCCGGATGTTAGCGAATGTTAGCATTCAACAGGCAATCAGTGAGAAGATGGCAGAGCGCAGCAAAAGGACAGGGGTGAACCAGGACAGGGTTGTGCAGGAACTGGCAAAGATCGCATTCCTGAAAATGACGGACGTTGTTGATCACAATGGCAAGATCAAGGATGATGCCAGTGAAGATGACCTGTCCTGCATTGAATCTATCAAATACAAACATTCCGACACTGACACCGGGAGCAGTACGGAAAGAGAAGTGAAGACCGCATCCAAACTGAAAGCCCTTGAACTGCTGGGCAAGCACCTGGGGATGTGGAATGACAAGCTGGATGTGAACATCACACAGCCCATTGTCATAAGCGGAGCAGATGACCTTGAAGATTAGCAGTCAGTATGTCTTTGACTATCAGAAAAGAATTCTGTTCCCGGCACGGTACACGCTGACAAAGTCCGGCAAAGTGAACGTGAAGCTGCCGGAAGTAGTCGGCAAAGGTTACGGTACATTCTGGCGGTATAAAGGCAGATACCGAGTAGTAAAGGGTTCCCGTGCAAGCAAGAAGTCAAAGACAACCGCCCTGTGGTACATCACCAACATGATGAAGTACCCGCAGGCAAACACGCTTGTGGTCAGGAAGACGTTCAGAACACTGAAAGATTCCTGTTTCACAGAACTGAAATGGGCAATACACCGCCTGGGGGTTGATGCATTCTGGGAGATCAAGGAAAGTCCCCTGGAAATGACCTACAAGCCTACAGGTCAGAAGATATATTTTAGGGGGCTGGATGACCCGCTGAAAGTCACGTCCATCACGGTTGACATTGGATGCCTGTGCTGGATGTGGGTGGAAGAAGCGTATGAGATCAGTTCAGAAGCTGATTTTGATATGCTGGATGAATCTATCCGTGGCGCTATCCCAGAGGGGTCAGGGCTGTTCAAGCAGATCACCCTGACACTGAACCCATGGAATGAACACCACTGGATAAAAAAGCGGTTCTTTGATGCACCGCCAGATGATGACATTCTGGCCATGACCACCAATTACCTGTGCAATGAGTGGCTGGACAAGGCAGACCTGAAAGTCTTTGAAACCATGAAGAAGCAGAACCCCCACCGTTATAAAGTGGCTGGTCTGGGTGACTGGGGAATTGTGGACGGCCTGGTGTATGAGAACTGGGAAGAAAAGCTGTTCAGCATTGAGGAAGTCAAGAAGGTCAAGGGCATCAAGACGGTGTTCGGTCTTGACTTTGGGTACACCAATGACCCCAGCGCCCTGTTCTGTGCTTTCCTGGATGAAGCCAGCAAGACCATCTGGGTGTTTGATGAAATGTATGAACCTGGAATGAGCAATGAAGCCATTGCAGAACGTATCATCAGGATGGGCTATGGTAAAGAGAAGATCAGGGCTGATTCCTCTGAACCAAAGAGCATTGACCGCTTGCGTGACCTGGGGCTGTCCCACATACGCAAGGCGAACAAGGGCAAAGACAGCATCAACAATGGTATTGACTTCCTGTCAGACTATCACATTATCATCCATCCAAAGTGTGTGAACTTTATCACCGAGATAGGCAACTATCAGTGGGACACAGACCCAAAGACAGGGAAGAAGCTGAACAAGCCTGTGGATGACTTCAACCACCTGATGGATGCAATGCGCTATGCCTGCGAGGATATCAGCAGGGGTGACGCATTCAGTTTTGAATAAAAGAAACAGATTAGAAACACGCATCCCCGGAAACACGCTGTTTTCTGGGGTTCTGATTTTATTACGCAATGAAAGGGGTGATGAACTTGAACGGCATTACAAAGATGGTTGACAGGATATCCCATTTTATCCTATACGGCATCAACGGCAGTATGTCAGACCGAGAATTCCTGGAACAGTCCATCATTCGGTGGAAAGGGTCCCCGGAAAGGGCAATGCAGATCAAGGGTCATCTGTACTATGACGGTGAACATGACATACTGACCCGGAAGCGCACTATGATAGGCGAAGACGGCAGACTGACAACGGTGGAAAACCTGCCGAACAATCAGGTCATTGACAATCAGTATGCAAAGATGGTGAATCAGAAAGCAAATTATCTGTTCGGCCAGCCTTTTGCACTGGAAACGAAGAATGAACAGTATGGTGAACTTTTGAAGACTGTCTTTGACAAGGGGTTCATGCGTGTCATCAAGCGCAGCGCAAAATATGCGTATAATGGGGGCATCTGCTGGCTGTACCCTTATTACAACAAAGAGGGCAAGCTGGCATTCCGGCTGTTCCCTGCATATGAGATTCTGCCGTTCTGGGAAGATTCAGAGCATGAACACCTGCAGGGCGCTGTCCGTCTGTACCTGGTGGCCGGATATGAAAAGAACGTCCCGGTCATCATTGAGAAGGTGGAAGTGTTTGACATGAACGGCATCCACCGCTATATCCTGGATGGAAACAAGCTGATTCCAGACATGACCGTGGATGAACAAGATTCATACTATGTCACTGTTACGGACAGCAAGGGCATGAAGAAGGGGCTGAACTGGCTGAAAGTTCCCCTTATACCGCTGAAAAGGAATGATCTGGAAACACCGCTGCTGAAAAACGTGAAGTCACTGCAGGACGGCATCAATGTCATGCTGTCCGATTTTGAAAACAATATGCAGGAAGACGCACGGAACACCATTCTGGTGCTGAAAAACTATGACGGCACGAACCTGGGAGAGTTCAGGAAGAACCTGGCCACATATGGGGCGGTCAAGGTCAGGTATGATGAATCTGCAAAGGGCGGTGTGGAAACGCTGGAAATCACGGTGAATGCAGAGAACTACAAGGTCATTGTGGAGATATTCAAAAAGGCGCTGATTGAAAATGCCATGGGATATGACGCAAAGGATGACCGCCTGTCCGGCACACCCAACCAGATGAACATTCAGTCCATGTACAGTGACATTGACCTGGATGCCAATGACATGGAAACAGAATACCAGGCAGCTTTTGATGAAATACTGTGGTATGTGAACGCATACCTTGCCAATGCCGGACATGGGACCTTTGAGAATGAGGACGTGACGATTATATTCAACAGGGATATCATGATGAATGAGACGGAAGCCATTCAGAACTGTGTGGCATCCGTGGGAATATTGTCTGATGAAACCATCATAGGACAACACCCCTGGGTGGATGACCCGGCGCTTGAAATGGAGCGACTGGAAAAGCAGAGACAAAAAGAGCAGGAAGAAATGCTTGCACAGTATAACCCATTCGGCCAGAATGCACCGCCTGGGCAGGAAGATCAGAAAGGCCAGGTGGTGTAAATGAAGAGTAGCGCCTACTGGCAGAAACGCTTTGAACTGGTTGAACAGGCACAGAACCAGCTGGGTGTCCAGTGCTATGCCCAGATTGAACAGCAGTACAGAAGGGCGCAGCGCCAGCTGGAAGCACAGATCAGAACATGGTATCAGCGCTTTGCCGATAACAACGGTGTGACCATGCAGGAAGCCAGGAAGATGCTGACGAACCGTGAACTGGCTGAACTGAAATGGGACATAAACCAGTATATCCAGTATGGTGAAGAAAATGCGATCAATGGGACCTGGATGAAACAGCTGGAAAATGCGTCTGCCCGGTATCACATCAGCAGGCTGGAAGCCTTGAAGTTGCAGACCCAGCAGAGCATTGAAACGCTGTTTGGGAACCAGCTGGACACCATTGATGCAGCCATGAAGGGCATCTACACCAGCGGGTACTATCATACAGCCTTTGAGATTCAGAAAGGCATGGGTGTGGCATGGGACTTTGCCACGCTGGATGAAAGAGCCATACAGAAGATCATCAACAGCCCCTGGGCAGCTGATGGGAAGAACTTTTCCAGCCGGATATGGGAAAACCGCCAGAAACTGGTGAACGAACTGAACACCGAACTGACAAGGAACATCATTCTGGGGCAAGACCCCCAAAAAGCCATTGATGCCATTACCAGGAAGATGGGAACATCAAAGTCCAGCGCCGGACGGCTGGTCATGACGGAAGAAGCCTTTTTCAGTTCTGCAGCACAGAAAGATTCATTCAATGAACTGGGGGTTGAACAGTACAGAATACTGGCAACCCTGGACAGCCATACATCCGATATATGCCGGGAATTGGACGGCAAGGTGTACCCCATGAAGGTCTATGAACCCGGTGTGACTGCACCCCCTTTTCATTACTGGTGCAGAACCACCACGGTTCCGCACTTTGGGGATGAATTTGACTTTGTAGGGCAGAGGGCAGCAAGGGGTGAGGACGGCAAGACCTACCACGTTCCAGCCAGCATGACATACCTGGAATGGGAAAAGGCTATGGTGGACGGTGACAAGTCGGCATTGCAACCTGTAAAGCCGGATGCTACAATGAAGACAGAGAAGCCAAAGGCTGAACCGCTGAAACCTGAAAACTTTCCTGCTGTGTTCAATGAAAGGGCAGAAGCGAAGAACACAAAGGCACTGGCCGACTATATCAACGGCCTGGAAGGTGCTGACGTGATCGCCCTGTACAACAGCATGGGTAAGCTGGAAAATATCCAGAGTGAGGGCATAGACTTCAAAATATCCCATGGGAAAAGCTGTGCTGTTTCCACTTCATCATACAGGGGTGATCTGGTAGAAGTGCAGCTGACCATTCCGAAACTGCAGGGTGACAACCTGGCAGGACAGGTCAACACAACACTGCATGAGGAAATGCACCTGATGGACTTGTATGGTCGGAAAGACGTGCAGAAGCCAGGTGACTGGTTCAGTACCAGCAGACAGCCACTTGTGGATGCATTCAAGTCAACATCCAGTGATATAGGGGATGACGTGAAAAAGCTGTTCGCAGACCACAATGCGGAATGGAAGCGTGTGTACAGTGAAATCAGGGATAAGTACCAGACACAGATAAATGCGCTGAATGATTCCATGCTGAACAGGACTTTCAGCGGAACCTATTCAGAGTACAAAAAGCAGTACAGCAAGCTGAAAAGCCAGCTGGAAGCTGAACGCAACTATGCCTGCCGGAACATCATGGGCGGTGGCATAGGGAATCTGCAGGACATTTATGATGCATTGTCAGGCGGTGAAGCGCAGGCATCCGGCAAGGTAATATATGGTCATGGACGGTCATATTATTCTTCCATGACCAGCCGTGTGCATGAAACCATTGCAAACTATGCTGCTTTGAGCGTGACACGGCCAGACCTGATTGACCTGTTGAGGGCTGACAAGCCGGAACTGGTGGCTGAACTGGATGCCACCATCAAGGAACTTTTGAAGAAAGTGGGTGAATGACATGATTGATCTGGAACTGATACAGAAAAAGGTCAAGGTGAATGATCTATGGTCAAAGGTGGACTTCCCGCCCATGCTGGAACAGTTCTTTGACCTGGACAGTGATGAACTGCTGGATGAAAAAATAACGGTCTTGACCGCCTTGAAAGAGGGGAAGACCGTGGACGAGATACCCGGCTTTTATGATGTGTTGGAACTGTACCCCGGAGACGGCACACACTGGGACTGATGCGGTCATATAGACACTTTTTCCCTGCACCCTTATAAATTATCACAAATAGTTTTTCCGTGGCTGTATGGGCTTATATGAAAGCCACAGCCACGGACAGAAAGGTTATTGAAGCACCCACTGGGTGCTTTTTTAATTGTCGAGTGTGGCAAGACGTAAAACCGACACACCCACACATTCATATGGGAGTGACCCCGTAAAAAACGTATTTGAAAGGATGGTAAGAAACTATGAAAAGAACTGAACTTGAAGCAATGGGACTGACAAAGGAACAGGTGGACAGCATCATGAAGATCAATGGTGAGGACATTGAGAACGCAAAGTCTTCATCTGCATCCGAGATCGCAACCTTGAAAGCGGAGAACACGGCGCTGACTTCCCAGGTGAAGGAACGTGACACCCAGATTGAGGGGTTGAAGAAGTCTGCCGGGGACAATGCAGAGTTGCAGAAACAGATCGAGACACTGCAGGCAGACAACAAGGCAAAGGATGAAGCCCACGCAAAGGAACTGACCCAGCTGAAAATAGATGCAGCTGTGGACAAAGCCCTGACTGACGGCGGTGCAAAGAATGTCAAGGCAGTCAAGGCGCTGCTTGACCTGTCTGATGTAAAGCTGTCTGATGACGGCACGGTCAAGGGTCTGGCAGAGCAGATACAGAAGCTGCAGGCCGGGGAAGATTCCAAGTTCCTGTTCGCTGAAAAGCAGCAGAACCAGAACCAGCAGCAGTTCAATGGTTTCCAGCCTGGGGCATCCACCACAGTGCCGGATTCCAAGCAGGCCGGGTATGAAGCCAGACTTGCAGAAGCAAGAAAGAACAACAATCAGCTGGAAGTCATCAAGATCAAGCGAGAAGCGTTTGAAGACGGTGGCCTGGTGCTGATGTAAAGAAAAAAAGAAAGGTTAAAAAGGTGAAAAACTATGGCACAGGTAACAGGTGTCGGCACTACATTCAATCTGCCCAACTATGCGGGCGATCTTTTTACGGCATCCCCCACACAGACCCCTTTTCTTTCCATGATCGGCGGTCTGTCCGGCGGGAAGCAGACAGACAACTATGAGTTCCCCACAGGGGTGGTGTATGATCTGCCGGATGCAGGACAGCCGGACATTTCAGAATCTGCATCCGCTACTGCACCCGCTTCTTCTCTGGTGGCACGGACGCAGGAAACCAATGTCACCCAGATACACCATGAAACCATTGACCTGACATATGCGAAGCTGTCCAACGGCGGGAGAATGTCCGGGTTGAACACGGCTGGCCAGACGGCAAACCCGTCCAATGAAAAGGACTTCCAGATTCAGCAGAAGCTGATCAAGATATCCAGGGATATTGAATATTCCTTCCTGAACGGCAGCTATCAGAAGTCAACCGCTGCCAATGTGGCCAACAAGACCAGGGGTATGTTTGAACTCTGCACGTCTGACGCTGGCACGTCCATTTCCGGCAAGGGCGGGACGGATGCTGCACCCACCTATGCACCGCTGTCCAAAGAACTGCTGAACCAGCTGTACAGGGAAATGGCAGACAACGGCGCTATGTTCACTAACATGGTCATGTTCGTGGGTGCTTATCTGAAACAGGGCATTTCCGAGATTTACATGAACCAGTTCAAGGGTCAGACCCCCGCAACCAGGAATGTGGGCGGTTATAACATCACCGAGATTGAGACGGACTTTTTCAAGATGGGGGTTGTGTGGGACCCGTTCATTCCAAAGGGTTCCCTGCTGATCGCAGATATGGCCTATATTGCCCCGGTGTTCCAGCCTGTTCCTGGCAAGGGTAACTTCTTTGAGGAACCGCTGGCAAAGAGCGGTGCAACCGAGAAAGTTCAGATTTATGGACAGATCGGCCTTGCCCATGCCCCTGCATACCTGCATGGAGCGATCACAGACCTGGAAAGCAGGTAATGGAAAGGGACAGGTGATAGTGTATGTTTACGATCAAAAAGAAACCGCTGACACCCAACATCATCTGGGATAGCAGCGCAGGCAAGCCCCTCTGCAATTTTGGACACAAGGGGACGATCACAACCAATGACCGGGACCTGGCTGAAAAGCTGGCTGCACTGGGGCATGAAGTCACCGGGGAAGCAGAAGCACCTGCACAGCCGGAGCCGGAAAAGCCTGGTGACGGTGCAGAGAATGCGCAGCCGGAAGAGACAGCAGCGCCGGAGCCTGAAAAGGAACCGCAGGCGCAGGCAGAACAGCCGGGTGAGACGGCAGAAGCACCTGCACAGCAGGCAGCAGCCCCCACAACAAAGGGGAGAAGAAACAGAAAGTAGGTGGCAGGCGGTGTTCAGTGTTGATGAAGTAAAAACCCGCCTTGCATCACTGGGGTATGAGGTCAAGGAAAGTGATGAACTTGCCTTGACCTTTTGCGTTGAAAAAGTGCGCAGCACGGTCAAGAATGAAGTGAACTGGCAGGACGTGCCGGAAGGGCTGGAACACATTGCCATTGATATGGCAGTGGGTGAGTTCCTGCTGTCCAAAAAGACGTTCATGCCGGATGATCTGAATGGACTTGACCTTGACTATGCAGTGAAACAGATTCAGACCGGGGACACCAACACGGTCTTTGCCACTGGCGAAGGTTCGCTTACCCCGGAACAGAGGTTGACCGCCTTTATCAATTACCTTTTATCATACGGAAAGGGTGAATTTAATTCATTCCGCAGAATCAGATGGTGAAAGCAGTCAAGGCTGCACATAAGGCAGCAAGAAAAGCCCAGGAATCACTGTATTTTGGGGTGATGACGGTTACTGAACGAAAAAAGGTGACAGATGAACGGTCAAAACTGACAAAGGAGCAGGACGTGGTTGTGTTGGTAGACCAGCCCTGCAGGCTATCCTTTGAGACGCTGAAAACTGCACAGCAGACGGAATCAGCAGCTGCCATCACACAGATCATCAAGCTGTTCCTTGCACCAGAGATCAGGGTGAACCCCGGTTCAAAGGTCACGGTGGAACAGGACGGTGTGACGGCTGACTATAAGTGCAGCGGTGTTCCGGCAGTATATCCCACCCACCAGGAGATCATCCTGGAACTGTTTGAGAGGTGGGCATAATGGGAAGGATGGGCAGTTTTGACCTGTCCGGCCTGAAAGAACTGCAGCAGAACCTGCAGAAACTGCAAGACCCGGATGCCTTTGTGGAAGCCTGTGTGAAAGAACTGGCTGCCCGTCTGCTGGCCATGGTAGTGGAACGCACCCCAATAGGCGATTATTCGCATGAAGTCGAGGTTGTGGCAAAACGAGATTCCAAAAACCACAAAAAGGGTGATGTGTACAAGAAAAAGGTGAACCCCAGCGGAAAGATGGGCGGTACATTGAGACGTGGCTGGACAAATGGGAAGCAGGCAACACCACAGGGATATGCACAGGAAATGACAGTCAATCATTTTGGCAACACATATGTCATTGAGATTGTGAACCCGGTGGAATATGCGTCCTATGTGGAGTACGGCCACAGGACGGCCAATCACAAGGGCTGGGTCAAGGGGCAGTTCATGATGACTATTTCCGAACAGGAACTACAGTCCATTGCCCCGCAGATTCTGGAAAGAAGAATCAAACAGTATTTAGGGGGTGCTATGAAGTGATAAATGCGATCATGGAAGCAATAGGCATTGCCTTGAATGCTGAATTCGGTGACGGATATACAAGCCACATTGAGGAAATAAACCAGGACATGGATGGTCATACATTCTTCATCCAGTGCCTGAACCCTACAAATAACCTGTTCATGGGTAGAAAGTATTTCAGACGCAACCAGTTCTGCATCCAGTATTTCCCACTGTCAGAGGATGACAGGAACCGGGAATGTTATGACGTGCTGGAACGGCTGAACCAGTGCCTGGAATACATAGACGTGGATGGACTTATGATGGGGACACAGATGAACGGAAAAGTGGTGGACGGTGTCCTGAACTACTTTGTCAATTTTGACTGCTTTGTCTATAAGCGGGAAGAAACCACGGAAATGGGGCAGATGATATCCCACACCACAGTGAAAGAAGGTGATTGAGTGGCAAAGGGTAAAGGCAGTGCTGCCGTGGCAGAAAAAAAGGCTGAACTGAATGAACGGAAGTTCACCAAGAAACAGATCATTGCATCTGCCCGGTACAGGAACAGAAAAGACATGGTGTCTGCCCTGCTGGATGACGGCAAGACATACACCATCACAGAGGTTGACCAGAAGGTTGACCAGATCATGAAAGGAAAGGTGAAGTGAAATGGCTTTAGGCGGTGGAACATTCGTTACACAGAATAAAAAGCTGCCCGGCGCATACATCAACTTTGTATCGCTGGCAAGGGCATCTGCCACACTGTCAAGCAGAGGAATCTGCACCATGCCCCTGGAACTTGACTGGGGCGCTGACGGCAGCGTGGTGGAAGTGACCAATGAGGACTACCAGAAGCACAGCATGAAGATTTTCGGCTATTCGGTAGACCATGAGAAAATGAAAGGGCTGAACGATCTGTTTGAGAATGCCCGGACACTGTACGCATACCGTATCAACGGCGGTGGCAGCAAGGCAGAAAATGACTTTGCCGTTGCTGTATGCAGCGGGACCAGGGGGAACGATCTGAAAGTGGTCATCCAGGCAAACGTGGATGACAACAGCCTGTATGACGTGTCCACATACATGGATACAACCATGGTGGACAGCCAGACCGTGGCAAAGGCTGCTGATCTGGCAGAAAACGGATATGTGAAGTTCAAGGCAGATGCAACGCTGGCCGTGACGGCAGCAGCGCCCTTGACAGGCGGGACCAATGGAACGGCAGACGGTGCTGCACACCAGAGTTATCTGGACAAGATCGAAAGCTACAGCTTCAACACCATGGGAGTGGCGATTACTGATGAAACCATCAAGAAACTGTATGTGTCCTTTAACAAGCGCCTGCGGAATGAAATGGGCATCAAGTTCCAGCTGGTGCTGTACCGTCAGGCAGCTGACTTTATGGGAGTTATCAGCGTAAAGAACAAGGTCACGGATGAAGGCTGGTCTGAATCTTCCCTTGTGTACTGGGTCACTGGCCTGGAATGCGGGTGTGAGGTGAACAAGTCCTGCCAGAACAGGAAGTATGAAGGTTCCTTCACGATTGACACGGAATACACCCAGACACAGCTGGGGCAGTGCATTGACAACGGTGAATTTGTGCTGCACAAGGTCAACTCTGATGTGCGTGTCCTGGAAGATATCAACAGCATGGTGACAACCACGGACACAGAAGGGGATATCTTCAAGGACAACCAGACCATCCGTGTCATTGACCAGCTGGGCAATGATGACGCTGTCCTGTTCAATACCAAGTATCTGGGTGTTGTGCCGAACAAGGCATCCGGCAGGACTTCCCTGTGGTCTGACCTGAAAAAAATGCGTGAAGACCTGCAGACGGCGGGAGCCATTGAGAACTTCACTGATTCTGACCTGACCGTGGAACAGGGTGACACCAAGAAGTCCGTTGTGGTCACTGGGACCATTGAGGTTGTGAACGCAATGGGCAAGCTGTACATGACCAATGTGGTGAAGTAATGACAGGAAAGAGGTGAAAAAAGAATGGACAACATCACAATGAAAGCTAAAGACGTGATCGCTGCAAAGCTGGCCGAGTGTTTCATCACCATAGGGACCAGGCGGTACAATTTTATGCAGATGATCGACATGGAATGCAAGGTTGACAAGACCAAGTCCAAAGTTCCCAGGCTGGGGGCGATCATGGACGGTCACAAGGCCTGTGGGATGGAAGGGACTTTCAGCGGAACCGCCCACTACAACCAGTCTGTGATGCGTCAGGCGCTGCTGGACTATAAGAACACTGGGGCTGATACCTACTTTGAAATGCAGATCACCAATGATGACCCCACGTCCACAGCTGGACGGCAGACGCTGATCTTTTATGACTGCAACACAGACGGCGGTGTTCTGGCAAAGTTTGATGCTGACGGTGAATTCCTGGATGAAGAGATTGAAGGGACCTTTGATGACTTCTCCATGCCGGAAAGTTTCAAGAATCTGGTAGGTTTTGTCACTAACTAACAGCTGTGAACCCTTGTGTGGACTTCATATAAGCCCATATAAGGGTTCTTTTCAGCATTACCAATAAAAGTATAAGGAGCGTGTAAAAATGTCTAAATTTACCCAGTTTATGAAGTCCAACAAGAAAGAGAAGAAGAACGGTTTCTTTGCCCCCACGGAATCATTGCGTGACGGCGAGGGGAAGCCCATCAAGTGGGAATTCCGGCATCTTACATCCAAAGAGAATGACAGCCTGCGGGATGCCTGCACCATGGAAGTACAGATCATCGGGAAGCCCAACCTGTTCAGGCCGAAGCTGGACACTTCCAAGTACCTGAACCGCATGATCTGCACCGCCACAGTATTCCCTGACCTGTATGATGCTGAACTGCAGGACAGCTATGGGGTCAAGACCCCGGAAGACCTGCTGTATGCCCTGGTGGACGATTCCGGCGAGTACAGTGACCTGTGTGCATGGATGCAGAAGTTCCAGGGGTTCAGCAAGACACTGGATGAAAAGGTGGAAGAAGCAAAAAACTGATAAATGAAGGGGATGGTGAAGCAAATTATGCTTACTATGCCCTTCATAAACTTCACATCCTTCCATCCGTCTTCCTTGACATGGATGAACAGGAAAAAGCATTCATCATTGCAGCAATCAAGATCAAGATAGAGAATGACAAAAAGAAAGAAAGAGAATTGAAGCAGAAAGCCAAACAGAAAGGCAGGTGATACAGGTGTCATCCATACAGACAGGCATTGAACTGAATGACGGCTTTACCAGCATACTGAACAACATCATCAGTTCCGTCAACCTTGCAGTGTCCGCAATGGAGAATATGCAGGGGGCAATGAATGCTGATATTGATACCAGTTCACTGGCTGGTGCAAGGTCGGAGATTGACCAGGCAACCATTGCCATGAATGAACTGGAACGTGCAATGTCAGACCTGACAGCGCCGTCAGTGGACACCCCGCAGGTGGACATGGGGACAGCCCAGGTCATCAATGTGGATGTAAACCCTGTCATTCCTGACCCGCTTATACCAGACCCGCAGGAGATCAGGCCGGATGTGGTTCCAAACGCACCACCGGAGCCTGTTGACATACCTGTGGAATGGCAGACGGACGGCCTGGATGTGTACACAAGTTCAGGCATGGAGCGGTTCCAGCAGGAAGTGCAGAGTGCTAACACCATGCTGCAGCAGTTAAGCAGTACACAGGACGCTATTGCAAGGCAGGCATTCAACACCAGCATCTTCCCCCCGGAAGCAGTCCAGAACCTGAACAGCATGGCGGTCAGAATTGACAACATCCGGGAACGCATCCAGCAGATAGAGAACAACCCTCTGAACGTGGGAACTGATACGGCGAACAGCGAACTGGAACGTCTGCGGGAGCAGCTGAACCAGGCAGTCATTGAACAGAATGAACTGAACGCTGCCATGGATGACATGGACGTGTCAGCAGCCAATGATGCATACCTGCGTCTGAACCAGACCATATCAGGAACAGAACGGTATTTGAGGGACAACGTGGATGAACAGGGGCGGTTCAACCGGGAGATTGACCAGGGGGTTGATTCTGCCGGGAACCTGCGGTCAATGATCGCCAGCGCCGTGGGAGCCTTTGCCGGACTGGCTGGAATCAGGAAAGCAATAAGCTGGATTGAAGACTGCACGGAAGCCTTTGATACCCAGCGCAACGCTGAACTGCAGCTGATGACGGTTCTGGCCAACACGCTGGATGCAGACTATGTGTCAAGTTTTGCAGTGGAAACAGAGGTCACGGCTGACACGTCAGAAGCTGTTGCGGAAATAAACGATATACAGAACCAGGTTGATGACGTGACGGTGACGGCCACGGCCAACACAAAAGCGCTGACGGCAGCGTTTGACACGATCACGGCAAAGGCCAGTGAAATACAGTCCAAAGGCATCTATGGTGATGAAGCCATGATTGCCGGGGCAGCGGAGTTTTCAACATATTTTTCTGATACCGCTGCCATTGAAATGATGATGGACACCCTGGCAGACTATGCAATGGGAATGTCCGGGGGCGGTGAACTGGATGCCACCGCAATGGTGGACTATGCCACAGGCCTGGGCAAGATCATGTCCGGGTCTTATGATGCCATGACCAAAAAGGGCTTTGAGTTCACGGAAGCCCAGAAAGCGGTCATTGAAGGGACCGCAACCCAGGAACAGATCATTGCAGCCATTGGTGAGGAATACCTGAATATGTCAGAGGACGTGCAGGCTGCAGCAGCAATCAATGCCGTGATTGCGGAATCATGGGACGGCCTGTATGAGAGCATGAGCAACACCCCAGAGGGCAAGATCATCCAGATGACCAACGCATGGGGTGACATGAAAGAAGTCATAGGCGGTCAGCTTTACCCCTATGTGATCTTATTCGTGGATGCAATCACCAGCAACTGGGGGACCATCCAGACAGTCCTGGACAATATCACGCTGGGGCTGCAGGTCATGATGGGGGTGCTGTCCTGGCTGTTAGAAGGGGCGCTGAACTTTGCCCAGGTTGTCATAGACAACTGGTCATGGATATCCCCTATCATATATGGTATAGTTGCTGCTCTGGCTGTATATGGGGCATACCTGGCTATTACCAAAGGGCTGGAACTTGCATCAGCTGCTGCAGCTGGCGCTGTAGCGGTGGGAAAGGGACTGCTGGCAGCTGCAACCATGATAGCAACCGGGGCAACCTGGGCTGAAACAACGGCACAGATGGGGCTGAACAGCGCCATGTATGCCTGCCCTATAGTCTGGATAATCATGCTGATAATTGCACTGATCGCCGTGATCTTTGCGGTGTGCAATGCTATAGCGAAGATGACAGGTATTGCCAATTCCGGGTTCGGTGTCATAACAGGCGGTGTGAACGTGGTCATCCAGTTCTTTAAGAATCTGGGCTTGACCGTTGCCAATATTGCCCTGGGAATCGGAAACGCAATAGCAGCGCTGGCAAGCAACCTGATGACGGCATTCCACAATGCAATCTGTTCAGTACAGTCATGGTTCTATAACCTTCTTTCAACCGCTTTGACGGTCATTGAGGGGATATGCGCTGCCCTGAATAAACTTCCCTTTGTGGAGTTTGACTATTCCGGGATAAGCAGTGCAGCAGATGACTATGCTGCAAAGGCAGCGGAAGCTGCCGGAAACAAGGAAGAATACAAAAATATCGGTGATGCGTTCAATGAGGGGTTCAGCACGTTTGACACGTTTCAAGACGGCTGGGCATCTGATGCTTTTGCAGCTGGTGCTGCATGGGGTGACGGCATTGCTGAAAAGGTCAGTGATTTCAGCCTGACAGACCTGTTCAGTGCAGGGCAGGTCCCATCTGTTGATGATTATGCGTCAAGTTTTGGTGATGCAATGGCAGCCAACGGAATGGCCGGGGACGTGGGTGACATTGCCGGGAACACTGGCAGCATCAAAGATTCCCTGGACTGTACAGAAGAAGACTTGAAGTACCTGCGTGACATTGCGGAACAGGAAGCCGTGAACAGGTTCACGCTGGCAGAAGTAAAGGTTGAACAGACCAACCACAACAACATCAACAACGGTATGGACTTAGACGGTGTTGTGTCCGGCCTGACGGATGCAGTGAATGAAGCCGTTGACAGTATCACAGAGGGGGTGCATGAGTAAATGGCAAAAAGTGGATATGAATTTTTTCTGGGAAAGTGCCTGCTGCCCGTGACCCCTTCAAAGTTGGATGTAAAGATCAAGAATGCGAACAAGACCCTGACGCTGATAAATGAGGGTGAAATAAACATCCTGAAAAAGCCTGGTCTGAGAGAAGTGGAATTCACCTGTGACATACCACAGGTGAAGTACCCCTTTGCTGTCTACAAGTCAGGGTTCAAGGGCGCTGACTACTTCCTGGACATTTTTGAAGACCTGAAAAACAGCCGGAAGCCATTCCAGTTCATTGTCTGCCGTGCGCTTCCCAGCAACAAAAAGCTGTTCAACACGAACATCAAGGTGACGTTGGAAGACTACAAGGTGACAGAAGATGCCGGGAATGGCTTTGATCTCACAGTGAAGATCAAGTTGAAACAGTGGCGGGACTATGGGACGAAGACGGTCAACATCACCATCACCGCCACAAAACCAAAGGCAGCGGTGGAACCGCAGAGGGAAGCAACCACGTCACCAGCGCCAGCGCAGGCCACAACTTACACAGTGGTCAAGGGTGACTGTCTCTGGAACATTGCCAAAAAATTCTATGGGAGTGGTTCAAAGTACACCGTTATCTACAATGCAAACAAGGGTGTCATTGGTGGCAACCCTAACTTGATTTATCCGGGACAGGTGTTGACCATCCCGGCAGCATAACAGAAGGGGGTGTGTTCATTGGACGTTGAACTTTTGGTTGCAAATGAAGCCGGAACAAAGGCATATATCCCGCCAGTGGAAGAAGGGGTTGAGTGGCTGACGGAAAGAAGAAGCACCCCCGGAAAGCTGACGTTTAGGGTCATGAAAGACGATATACTGGACTTTTCAGAAGGAAGTGCTGTAAGGCTGAAAGTAGATGGTGACAATGTGTTCTATGGTTTTGTGTTCAAGCAGAGCAGGGACAAAGACCAGATCATCAAAGTCACCGCCTACGATCAGTTACGGTATCTAAAAAATAAAGATACCTATGTGTATGAAAACAAGACCGCTGCCCAGTTCATCAGAATGGTGGCAGCAGATTTTGCCCTGAATACCGGGGCTATAGATGACACCATGTTCACCATTGAATCAAGGGTTGAGGAAAACACGTCCCTTTTTGAAATGATCGAAAATGCCCTTGACCTGGAACTGACAAACAGCGGTGAACTATACGTCTTATATGACGATTTTGGGAAGCTGACGCTGAAACACCTGTCTGAAATGTATGTGGGCAGTCCTGGGGCTTATCTGATGATAGATGAAGAAACTGGGGAGAATTTTGAGTACACATCATCCATTGATGACAACACGTTCAACAAGATAAAGCTGACCTATGACAATGAGGACACCGGGTTCCGGGAAGTCTACATTGCCCAGGACGGGGCGAACATCAACAGGTGGGGCATCCTGCAGTATTTTGACACGCTGTCCAAAGGTGAGAACGGACAGGCAAAGGCAGATGCACTTTTGAAGCTGTATGACAAAAAGACCAGAACCTTGAAGATCACCAACGCTATAGGGGACAACCGTGTCAGGGCTGGTTCCATGGTGGTCATCCGGCTTGATCTGGGGGACATGAAACTGAACAACTTCATGCTGGTGGAATCATGCAAGCACATTTACAAGCAGGGTGAACACTGGATGAACCTGACACTGAAAGGGGGTGAATTTGTTGGCTGATGCAAATGATCTTGTGAAAGCAATGAAAAAGGCAGCAAGGGATGAACGTGAAGCGTCAAAACCTGTGAATGTATTTTTTGGGGAAGTGGTAAGTGCATCACCCCTGAAAATCAATGTTGAACAGAAGATGGTGCTGGGAGAATCGCAGCTTGTCCTTTGCCGGAACGTGACAGAGTACACCACAATGGTCACTGTCCAGTGGGGAACGGAAAAGGAAGAACAGACCCACAAGCACCAGCTGAAAAACATCACGGATGACAGCGGTGACAAGATAGCGTCTGCCTACACGGAGACACAGGACAAGAAACATACGCATGACATTGAAGGAACAAAACAGATGACCGTACACAATAAGCTGGAAAAGGGTGAGCAGGTCATCTTGATAAGGCAACAGGAAGGTCAGAAGTTCATTGTGGTTGACCGGATAGGGGGCAAGTCATGATTCCATCAACAAGCGGTTTTTTGGCACAGGACTTTGAAATTGAGGAACAGCCCAGTCTGACCTACAGGATGGACTTAGACGGTGATTCCGTCCGGGGGTTCGTGGACGGAATCGAAGCAATGAAACAGGCCATATTCAGGATATTAAGCACTGAACGGTATCAATACATCATATATCCCTGGTGGTATGGGATTGAGACGCTTGACCTGTATGGTGAGCCTGTGAACTGGGTATGTGCGGAACTGGAACGGAGAATCACAGAAGCCCTGTGCATGGACACCAGAATCATCAGTGTGACGGACTTTGAGCATGATACCAGCGTAAAGGGTACAGTTCACACCACATTCATCACACATACCATTTATGGGGATATTCCGGCAGAAAGGACGGTGAATATATAAATGTATGAGAATATGACGGATGATTTCCTGCGGGAACGGATGCTTGCCCGTGTATCTGACAAGCTGGACAAAAGACCCACCGCCCTGATCTATGACACGGTGGAAGCAACGGCAAATGAACTTGCGATACTGTACATTGAACTGGAATATCTGATAAAGAATTCCTATGGGGACACCGCTGCAAGGGAATTCCTGATCTTGCTTTGCAAGGACAGGGGAATTACCCCAGAGCCTGCAACCCATGCCGTGCTGAAAGGGGTGTTCACCCCAGACACTATTGACGTGACAGGGCAGCGGTTCAATATCGGTGACGTGAACTATGTGGTCACAAAACAGATATCACCCGGACAGTATCAGGTGCAGTGTGAATCACTGGGAACTGTAGGGAACCAGTATCTGGGGCAGATGATACCCATTGACTACATCCAGGGGCTGGAAACCGCAGAACTGACGGAAATACTGATACCTGGTGAGAATGAGGAAGAAACGGAAGATTTACGGCAGCGGTACTTTGACAGCTTCAATGAACAGTCCTTTGGTGGGAACCATGCTGACTATCTGGCAAAGGTAAGGAGTATTGAAGGAATCGGTGACGTGAAAGTCACAAGGGTGTGGAATGGAGATATACGTCCGGCAGACATGATTCCCAGCAATGCGGTCAAGGCCTGGTATGATGCCACGATCAACACCGTGTCAGCAGAGGTTGCCACCTGGCTGTCATCCGTATTTATGGCAGCATCTGAAAAGAAACTGACTGTAGGCGGGACCGTGCTGGTCGCGGTGGTCAATTCAAACGATTTTGGAGAAGCCAGCGCCGTTCTGCTGAAAAATGTACAGGACATCCTTGACCCGGAAGACAGCGCCGGGGAAGGGATAGGACTTGCACCCATTGGACACGTTGTCCGGGTGAAAAGCGCACAGCCTGTTGCCATAGAAGTCAAGACCACCCTGACCTTTGATGAAGGGTTTTCCTGGAACAACCTGAAAACACCGATCAAGGACACAGTGGACGCTTATCTGCTGGAACTTAGAAAGGAATGGGCATCCGGGACCCATACTGTGGTGAGGGTCAGCCAGGTGGAAGCCCGCATCCTTGCAGTGACGGGAGTGGCAGACATTGCGGACACCAAACTGAACGGCAAGGCTGCAAACGTGACGCTGGGGCAGTATGAAGTGCCTGTGATCGGGGGTGTGGGTGCATGATAAGAGAAGTTGATCTTGTGTCTTATCTGCCGGAGTTCATGCAGGGCTACAAGGAACCTGTGGCAGCACTGAAAGCAGAAGACCCGGAGTTCACTATTGTGTGGAAAGGCACGGACAAAATACTGTACAACCATTTCATTTCAACGGCTGATGAATACGGCATCCAGCGCTTTGAAAAACTGCTGAACATCAGCCCATCAGATGAAGATACCCTTGAATCACGGCGGTCACGCTGTCAAAGCAAGTGGTTCAACCGGGTTCCCTATTCCATGCGGGTGTTCCTGCAGAAGCTGATGGTGCTTTGTGATAACACAGACTTCACCGTCACGGACAATTTCACAGAGGGCTACACCCTGACTGTGGGAACGAACCTTGAACTGTACGGACAGGTGGAAGAACTGGAACACATCATCAACACCATGCTGCCGGAAAATATCGTCATGGAATCACACAACAGCATCCCCTGCAACATCCAGGGTGCTGCCCTTTTCAGTGGCGGTATCTGTTTTGTGAATGCGTTCACGGTTACAAATGATTTTGTGGAAGTCCATGACGTGCAAAGCAACATTGCCTTTGGTGGCAGCACAGTCCAGACAGATATGCTACAGATCAGCATGGACAGCCAGGACACCATTTCCGTCAATGGCAGCGCCGTGTTCAGCGGTGGTTCAGTCTATACAGAGGAAGTCCAGATCAGTGACGGCTTTAATGAGATCATAAGGGCAGACAGCAGTGCAGCGGTAGGCGCAGGCATTGTCCTGGTTGACTTCATTGAAATAAAAAGTTAAAAGAAAGGGAAAGAAAATGGCACAATATTCAAAATTAGTCATCACAAACAACGGTCAGGAACTTATGGCGAAGATGATCGCCGGAACTGGCAACATTTCATTCACACGGGTATGTGCATCCAGCACCCAGTACACGGAAAGCCAGCTGCCCGGCCTGTCCGCACTTAGCGGAATCAAGCAGGAAACGCTGGTGTCCAAAGTCACCCGGACAAACAATGTGGCAATCAAGGTTGAAGCAGCCTTGACCAATGCTTCCCTGACAACAGGCTACTATATGCGGACACTGGGTCTGTATGCGGTTGACCCGGACAAGGGGGAAGTTCTGTATGCTGTCTGTGTGGAATCTACAGGGAACTGCTATATGCCACCGTTCAACGGTGTCACGTCATCTGCTGCATACATCCAGCTGTACACCACGGTGGGCAATGCAGACAATGTCACCCTGGAAGTATCACCGGGGGCATATGCAACCATTGGTGACATTCAGGCACTTGAAGCAGAGATTGCAGACCTGAAAGGTTTTGTTGGCTACACAGACGCTGACGTGTACGGTGTAGAAGTAGACTTTGAAAATAAGAGGTTCACCCGGCTGGCCGGAGCAGCTAACCGCACAGCTGGCGCTGGGTTCGATAACATCCGGGCTTTTGGTGGCAGAAGACGCTGCAACCTGACCAATGACGGACGGGTGGCAGCATATTATGGAGAGACTGGTTTTTCCACATCCGGGAAACTTACCCAGGCAATAGACCGCAACCCTGCAGGTGTCACAACACCTGACCCCAGCTTGCAGTTCGCATCTGGGACCATTGTGCAGGTCATGGTGGAACAGCCTAAATTCTATTACAAGGTTGTTCCCTTAAAGATCGAGAAGCGCCGGAAAGGCGGTATCACCCGGAAGGTCAGATATTATGTGTCTGATACACCAAAAGCAGGCTTTAAGGTTCACCCTGCATTTATTCTGAATGGTGAGGAAATTGACGTTGCGTATTTTGCAGCGTTTGAGGGGTCCCTGTATGATGCAAGTGCATCAGCGTACATCCTGGATGATGCCCAGGTTGCGGACTTTGCCAATGATATGCTTTCCAGTATCGCCAATGCAAAGCCACTGTCCGGCCTGACACAGAATGCCACCAGGGCAAACGTCAGGAAACTGGCACAGAAACGTGGTTCCGGCTGGGAACAGGGGCTGATTCAGACGGCATCCGCTTCCCAGATGCTAATGCTGATTGAGTATGCAGGGTTCAATATGCAGTCTGCCATAGGCATGGGTGCAGTAAACAAGACGGATGACGGCAGTTCCAACATGGCAGAACCCACCGGGGCAACCATCAACCTGGGGAATGCATCCGGCACAGCATCCAATGCCAACGGCATCCAGTTTGTGGTGTACCGTGGTGAAGAAAATTTCTGGGGCAATATCTGGTGGTGGGTGGATGCAATCAATGAATACACGGATGCCACCACCCTGGAATGTATGGTCTACATAGCCAGCCAGGGAACCTATGCAGATGACAGCCAGGCAGCACCATATGAGGATGCAGGAATCATTGCTGCACATGGCAATGGGTATGTGTCCGCATTCTGCTATTCAGAGGAATTTGACTGGCTGTTCATTCCTGGTGAACTGCTGGGAACCACGGCACTTCCTGTTGGAGATCACTGCTGGAATGCCAATACTGGTTGGCGGATCGCTGCATTGGGTGCTTTATGGCATTATGGCTTGTATGCCGGTCCCTTCTGTTGGAGTCTGTTTGATGCTTCCTCTGGTCGTGGTCGGGGTATCGGCGGTCGGCTAGTGTATCGGAGCAAGAAAGCAGTCAAGGCTGCTTAGAAAAAAAATAAACTGTATAAGGTGGCCAGGGCTTGCTTGATGGCGGTGATGAAGGTGAGGGACGGAAAGCCAAGGTCGCTGGGGTGGGGGGCTGGGTGGGGTGGTGGCTTGTCGGCCGGTCCCTTCTGTTGGGGTCTGTATGATGCTTCCTCTAATCGTAATCGGAATATCAGCAGTCAGCTAGTAAATGCACTAAAACACCCCGTCAGAAATGGTGGGGTGTTGTTATAAGAACCAAAACCCTACACAGGAAACTGGCCACCGTGCCACTAGGCAAAACATTATAGATTCAAAGTCAGACTGTATTAGTAAACCGCCAGCTGGCGGGTTGAAAGTTCGGTCAAAGTGCATACAAGAAAGGGAACTTGTGAAACGGTATGGCAATCTGTATGAGAAAATATGTTCAATGGATAACCTGGAACTTGCCTACAGAAACGCAAAGAAAGGCAAGGGTTGGTATAGAGAAGTTCAGCAGATAGAGAAAAGACCATACTACTATCTGGCAGCGCTTCAATGGAAATTAAAGAACCACCTGTATAAAACATCAGAGTACACAACATTCCTGAAAAAAGACGGAATGAAAGAACGTGAGATATACAAGCTGCCGTTCTTTCCTGATCGTATATGCCAGTGGGCGGTTCTGCAGGTCATTGAACCGCAGCTGTTGTCATACTTCACGGATGACACATATTCAGCTATTCCGAACAAAGGAATACACGCTGCCCTGAAAAGGTTGCGGAAAGCGGTTGACAGCAACCCAGAAGAAATGACCTATTGTCTGAAACTGGACTGCAAAAAGTTCTATCCGTCCATTGACCATGACATTCTAAAGAAACAGTTCAGACGCAAATACAAAGACCCGGAACTGCTGGAACTGATAGATGAGATCATTGACAGTATCAGCACCTGTCCGGCCACAGAAGAAAACATTGCATTTTATGAAGCCCAGGGAAAGGTCATCAACATTGTCACCTATGACAAAAAGCGGTTCATTGACGGTGTTGGCATTCCCATAGGCAACTATTTTTCACAGTATGACGGCAACTTCTTCCTGACACCGTTTGACCACTGGATAAAAGAGGTCAAGCACATCAAGCACTACTACAGGTATATGGATGATATCTGCATCTTTGCAGCCACAAAGGAAGAACTGCTTGCACTGCTGAATGAAATAGATACATATTTCAAAGAAAATTTGAATTTAAGGATAAAAGGCAACTATCAGGTGTTCCCTTCATTCATCCGTGGGATAGACTTTGTTGGGTATCGTGTGTTCAAAGATTATACCCTGCTTAGAAAGACCACCTGCTAGCAGTTTGAACGCAAGATGACCGCAATTCGGGAAAAGGTTGAAAGCGGGAAAGAGATGACCTATTCAGAATGGTGTTCAATCAATTCATATAAAGGCTGGTTGAAACACTGTGACAGTCACCGATTGTCTGAAAAATACATTTTGCCTATCCAGCCATATGCTGATAGATATTATGAAACGCACATCAAAAAGAAAGGTGGTACAAGGAATGAAAGAGTACGGAAAGGTGCAGAGTGTGCAGCAGCCTGAACCTATGGTCATTGATGACTATTCGGTTTGGATTGCGGAGAACATCACCCCGGTTCAGACACCGGGAACTGATGAACAGCCGGGGTTCAGTGGGTATGAATATGACCTGACCCAGTATGACAAGGATGAATACATCCGGCTGATGGATGAAAAGAACGCTGCCCTGTCAGAAGAGATCACCAGCGCCCAGATGGCGCTGTGTGACGTTTATGAACTGCTGGGCTAATAGAAAGGGGTGAAGCAAAATGACAGAAGTATATGCAAACTTAATCATCAAAGGGAAGAAGACCATTGACGAAGTGCCGGAGAAGATCAGGGCTGACGTGCAGCGGGTCTTGACTGAAAAAGGGTTCCCGGAACTGGCAGAAGGTGATGACTGATGATCTTTCAGTTTATCATAAAAATACTTTGCAGAAAGGATGTGAATGAAATGGCAGTGATTTATGCAACGCTGATTGTGAAGGGCAAGAAGTCCTTTGCAGACGTGCCGGAGAAGATCAAGGCACAGGTCAAGGAAGTCCTGGTTGACCTTGACTGCCCTGAACTGGCAGAGTAAAGAACCAGACAAGGAAAATATCAACAAAGCGAAAACAGCCGTCATATGGCGCTTATATGAGCGTACAGACGGCTGTTTGTGCGTCCAATGATGGACAGAAAGGACAGAGACTATGAAACAGGCTATTTGCACAGCGCTGGGAGTTGCGGGTTCCGCAATCGCAGCAGCTTTTGGTGGATGGAGCGCCGGACTTACCACCCTGGTCATCTTCATGACCATTGACTACATTTCCGGGCTGATCGTTGCTGGGGTATTCCACAAAAGCCCCAAAACAGACACCGGGTCACTGGAATCTGGAACGGGTTGGAAAGGCCTGTGCCGGAAGGTCATGACCCTGCTGTTCGTGTGGGTGGCATATCGGATTGATCTGACTATAGGAACCAACTACATCCGGGATGCCGTCATCATTGCATTTATCGCAAACGAACTGATCTCCATTGTGGAGAATGCCGGACTGATGGGTGTTCCCATGCCGGACGTGATTGTGAAAGCTATTGACGTGCTACAGAAGAAAGGGAAAGGTGATGGGGATGGCTGTTAAGATCGGCAGTGCAAGGATAGATGAAAACGGCAACATTTCAGGCGGTAAAGCAGGAGATCAGACCCGCCAGGAAGTTGCCACACAGAACTGGTATCTGCACACCAAAGGCTGGATTGTGGCCAGGCCGAAACAGGAAGCGGATGCAGAAGCCATTGCCAGCAATATGCAGGCTGGGTGTGACAATGACCACATTGGTTATTGCCAGACCCACAGAACATCAGCCACAACGGCATCAAAGGAATTCGGATATGATCTGTCCAAAGTCACAAAGGACTGTGAGGTGGACTGTTCCGAACTTGCCCGCATCTGCTGCCTGTATGCCGGAATCAATGTGGGGACCTTCAACACCGCATCAGAGATCACGGCGCTGAAAGCCACAGGGAAATTTGACATACTGACAGATGATAAATACTGCAAGTCATCTGACTACCTGAAAAGGGGTGACATTCTGGTCACGAAGACCAAAGGTCACACGGTGGTTGTCCTGACCAATGGGGCAAAGGTTTCTGCACCGCAGACCACACCGCAGACACCGCAAACTGCACCGCAGACCACCCAGAAGGTGGTATCAGCGCTGTACAAGAGTGCTGCAGTGTCCGGGACCTACACGGCAACCACAGACCTGAACCTGCGGTACAAGCAGGGGGTCTTGACTGATGACAATGTGGTGTGTGTCATCCCTGCAGGAAAGACCGTCAGGTGTTACGGTTATTACAACCTTGTGAACGGTGTGAAGTGGTATTTGGTGGTCTATGATGGCAAGTCTGGGTATGCGTCAAGTAAATACTTAAAGCGGTCTTGACCGTCTTTTGCACCGTGTTTCTAATTTGTTTCTAAATGGCACGGATTGCACAGGATTCCAGAGGATTCCTATAATGAACTTTTCCCATTTTATGCGGTATTTAAGGGCTGTTAAAAGGGGAAGGTTTATGATATAATAACCTCATTCGCGACAGGAAATGGCCCAATGGCCATCCATATAGTATGTGCGGACTGCACAGCATCTGCTGTCGGGAAGAGCACTGGTCACGGAAAACGGATTAAGAGTTGTCTATATAGAATACTGGGGGCAAGGGGGAGCGGCACAAAACTGCTCCTCTTTTGATATGGGGACAGGGAAAAGGCGGGGCGAAAATATCTATAGCGGGAAAGGGATTGAGGATATGCGGATCAGAAGGGCACAGGCCGGAGACATGGAAGGGATCAGCAGACTGCTGTTTCAGGTGCTTGCGGTACATCATGAGGGCAGGCCGGATCTGTTCAAAGGAAATGTGAAAAAGTATACGGATGAGGAATTGGCCAAATTGATGGCAGATGACAGCCGCCCCATATTTGTGGGGGTGGACGAGCTATCGGAACGGGTGCTGGGCTATGCCTTCTGTGTGTTCCAGCGGCAGAAGGACAGCAATATCCTCACGGATATCAAGACTTTGTATATAGATGATCTCTGTGTGGAGGAGGAATTGCGGGGACAGCATGTGGGCCGCCGGATCTATGAGTATGTGTTGGACTTCGCCCGCAGGGAAGGCTGCTACAATGTGACGCTGAACGTGTGGGCCTGCAATCGGGCGGCTCTGCGTTTTTATGAGAACTGCGGTCTGACGCCCCAAAAGATCGGCATGGAGAAAATATTGTGAGCGGGCCGGAACCTGTAATTTGCCATTTGGTGGTTTTTGGGTCATATGAGGGCTTGACAAGTACGCCGGATCATAGGACAATGGTGATACAGTGATCGTGCAAATGTACATGGATTCATGGTACAACGCCAAGAAAAAGCGAGGTAGGAACATGCGCAGGAATATGAGAAAAGCAGTACTTTCCCTGATGCTGGCCGGGCTGGTAGGGGCTCAGGCATTGCCGGTTCGGGCCCAGACCCAGTGGTATGACGACTCGGACATTGTGCGCGCAGATATCAGTTATGAAGATATGGAATATGTGGGCTATGACCCGGCATATGCTTATAGCCTGATAGAGGAAATGCGCACATTATCCCTGGAACCGGGAAACGAGGAACAGATCATCGCGAATTATGATCTGATGGGCAGGGAGCTGGATAAGCTGTATACCCAGCAGGCGCTCAATGAGATCCGCTATTACAGAGATGTGAACAATGAGGAATATGCCGGTATTGACACTCAGCTGCAGCAGATCTACCGGGAAGTGGTGGATCGGTTTCTGCAGACGGTGCGGGATGTGCTGTGTACGGATTACAGGGAATCTCTGGGTGCTCATATCGGCGATGAGGAGATGGTAGAGGACTATCTGGACTACGAGGATATGACTGAGGAACTGCAGGCCCTGCTGGATGAAGAGAATGCCCTGGAGCAGCAGTATGACCAGGCCAGCATGGCGGAGTACACCGTTACCGTGAAGGGAAAGAAGTGGACGGAGGAATCCTACAACGAGGCCATAGATGATCTGACCTGGCGGGAGATGCTGGCCATCAGCACGGCACTGGACCGGGCAAAGAACGAGGCTATATGCCCGATCTTTCTGGATCTGGTCAGGAACCGGAATGCCCGTGCGCAGATTTACGGCTATGACAATTATGCCGAGTATGCCTATACCGATCTGTATAACAGGGACTATACCATAGAGGAAATCCGTTCCGTATATGCGGCGGTCAAGGAATATATCGTGCCGGTGCTGGCGGAGGTGGAGGAGTATGTTTATGCGGGGAACCTGAATGATTTGATCTATATGGATTATCTCACGGAGGATTATGTCATAGATGTGGTAGGCCGCCATATGGGGGATATTGACCCGGCCCTGGCGGAGGTATATCAGTATATGGTGGATTATCATCTGTATGATATTGACTATGATCCAAACAAGATGAATGTGGGATACACCACTACTTTGTTTGAATACCAGGAGCCTTTTATTTTCAACACGCCGGATTATTCCTATTATGATCTGGAGACCATGATTCACGAGTTTGGCCATTACAACGAGGCGTTCCATGCGGGTACCACCCTGCTCACGGACGTGACCAATATGGACGTGGCGGAAATCCACTCTCAGGGGCTGGAACTTTTGTATCTGGAATATGCGGACGATGTATACGGGGAGGGACTGGGTGACACGGCGCAGCAGATGATCCTGTACCAGATCCTGTATTCCGTGGTGGACGGATGCCTGTATGATGAGTTTCAGAACGCCGTGTTCGCAGCGGATCATGAGATGACGGCGGAGGAAGTAAATCAACTGTTCCGCAGACTTTCGGAGGAATATGGCTACACATATTATGACAATTCCGATGTAGCCTATGACTGGGTGGATGTGCCCCATACCTTTTCTTCCCCCATGTACTATGTCAGCTATGGAACTTCCGCGCTGGCGGCGCTGGATATCTGGACTCTCTCACAGGAGGATCGTCAGGCCGGGATTGACAAATATATGGAACTGACCACTTACGGACTGACCACCACTTACTGTGAACTTCTGGAAAAATGCGGACTGAAGAGCATTTTTGAGGAGGGAACCATCCGGGACATCGCCCAGGCGGTTTCGGACTATACCGCCGCACTGGCCTCCGGGGAAGCGGGCGGCAGCGATGCGTCTTTTGGCGATTATGAAGAAGACGAGGCGTTTAACCAGTCCATGTGGGAGAGATTCGGCGGTGAATTGGCTGGCAGCAGCGGAGGCAGTGCTTCCGTTTCGGATATAATGGATCATTTTGCAAGAGTCTATCTGTTCGTCCTGCTGGGAACGGAGGCGCTGACGGTGATTACCGTTCTGATCATCATAGGCATGCTGTCCTCCAGAGAGAAGAAAAGGTAACGGCCGGAATAAAATCAGAGAAAGGAAATATATCAAATGAGTTGTCTCGGTAATCTGTTATGGTTTATATTCGGAGGATGTGTGGGGGGCCTGGGCTGGCTGCTGGCCGGATGTCTGTGGTGTATCACCATCATAGGTGCGCCGGTGGGGATGCAGTGTTTCAAATTCGCCTCCATGTCCTTTTTCCCTTTTGGAAAGGAAATCCAGTATGGCGGGGGGACTGTTTCCCTGGTGGTGAACATTATCTGGCTTCTGATTTCCGGGATTCCGCTGGCGCTGCATCACCTGGCCTGGGGCTGTGTATTTTGCATAACCATCATAGGGATTCCCTTTGGCATGCAGCATTTTAAACTGGCAAAGCTGGCACTGATGCCTTTTGGGGCCAGCATAGTGTAGAAAATAGGGTGTTTTCGGCTTCCCGGAAGCACCTTTTTGTATAATAGGAGGAGGAAAAAGAGATGGCAGAGGAATTGAAGAGCAGGAAAGAAGTACCGGAGGAGTTGACTTGGGATCTGTCCCATATTTATGCCTCGGAGGAGGACATGCTGCGGGACGCAGAGAAGATGGAGAGACTGGCCCGGGAGATTGCGGAAAAGTATAAGGGCCGTCTGGATACGCCGGAGCGGATTGATGCCTGCGTCACGGACTACAGGCAGGTGTATGAACTGATGACGCTGACGGGCAGTTATTGCAGCCTGGCGGCATCGGTAGATTACTATGACAATTACAACCAGGAGCGGGACGGCAGGATCAGCCGCCAAATTGCGCAGATTCAGAGTCTGCTGAGTTTTATCAAGAGCGAGATCCTGGAACAGCAGGAAGAAGTCATTGAAAAGGCCATGGAAATCAGTGAGGGCAATAAGCATTATCTGCGGGATCTTCTGCGGGACAAGGCTCATAAGCTGCATCCCGAGGCGGAGCGGGTGGTGTCCGCTCTGAGCCGGAGCCTGTACAGCGCGCCCTATGAGATCTACAATATCGCCAAATTGGCGGATATGAAGTTTGATCCATTCGTGGTGAACGGGAAAGAGTACCCGCTGGGATACACCCTTTTTGAGGATGATTATGAGTATGAGCCGGATACCCAGGTTCGCCGGGCAGCTTTTGAGGCTTTTTCCAGGAAGATCCGGGAGTACGAAAACGTGACGGCGGCGGCCTATAACGTCAATTTGCAGACGGAAAAAACCCTGTCGACTCTGCGGGGATTTGATTCGGTGTATGATTATCTCCTCTTTGACCAGAGGGTCAGCAGGGAACTTTATGACCGCCAGATCAATCTGATCACGGAGAAACTGGCCCCCCATATGCGCAGATATGCTAAGCTGCTCCAGAAGGTGCACGGGCTGGACAGGATGACCTTTGCGGACCTGAAACTGCCCGTGGATCCGGAGTATGCTCCGGCAGTAACCATCGAAGGCTCCAGGGAGTACATTGAGAAGGGGCTTTCCATTCTGGGAGAGGAGTACGTGCAGATGGTGCGTACAGCCTATGAACAGCGCTGGGTGGATTTTGCCCAGAATAAGGGAAAAACCACAGGCGGCTTCTGCTCAAGCCCTTATGGAAAGAACTCCTATATCCTGTTGAACTGGAATAACAGGATGTCGGATGTGTTTACGCTGGCTCATGAATTGGGACATGCGGGGCATTTTATATCCTGCAACAGCAGCCAGTCCATTTTCGACACCATGATTTCCACCTATTTTGTGGAGGCGCCTTCCACCATGAACGAACTGCTTATGGCCCATTATCTGTTAAAGACCAGTGAGGATAAGCGCTTCAGGCGCTGGGTGCTGGCCTGTATGATCGGTAACACTTATTATCACAATTTTGTGACCCATCTGATGGAGGCGGCTTACCAGAGGGAGGTCTACAAGATTGTGGATGCCGGGGGCAGCGTACAGGCGGAAAGCCTGAGCAACATTATGCGGGATACCCTGCAGAAATTCTGGGGGGATGCGGTGGAGATCAACGAAGGCGCGGAACTGACCTGGATGCGCCAGCCTCACTATTATATGGGGCTGTATTCTTACACTTACAGTGCCGGGCTCACCATTGCCACCCAGATGTGCAAGCGCATCGAAAGCGAGGGCGCAAGCGCCATTGAGGATTGGAAGAAGGTGCTGGCGGCGGGAAGCACGCTTTCCCCTGTGGAACTGGCAGCGCTGGCGGGTATAGACATTACCACAGACGCCCCTCTTTTGGATACCATTGAAACCATCGGAGCGATGATTGACGAGATCTGCGAACTGACGGAACAATTATAAAAACAGCGGAATTTTAATATAGGAGAAAAATATGACTGGACTTGAAATCAATCCCATCACCCGGCTGGACTATCCTGATCCGGATGTGATTCGTGTAGAAGACACTTATTATATGGTGAGTACCACCATGCATTTTATGCCAGGATGTGAAATTCTCCGTTCCTATGATCTTCGGAACTGGGAACATGCGGCTTATGTATATGACAGGCTGGACAGTACGCCCGGCCAGAGGCTGGAAGGGGAAGAGAATATTTATGGCAAGGGCATGTGGGCCGCATCCATCCGTTATCATAAGGGTACTTTCTACATATGCTTTGTGGCCAATGACACCCATAAAACCTACCTGTATACGGCGGACAGCATAGAGGGGCCCTGGGAGAAAAGGTATGTGGAGGGATTCTTCCATGATTGCTCTCTGCTGTTTGATGAGGACGACAGGGTGTATATTGCCTACGGAAATAAAAACATCTATATTACGGAACTGAAAAGTGATCTGAGCGGCCCGGCGGAAGGAGGACTGCACAGACTGGCGGTCAGCGACGAGGGACATCCCAGTCTGGGTTATGAAGGGACCCATTTTTACAAAATAAACGGGAAATACTATCTGTTTTTTATCCATTCCCGAAGGGATTGCTGGAGAAGGGTGGAGGCATGTTTTGTGGCGGATTCCCTGACCGGGGAGTTCACCGGCGGCGATGTACTGGACGATGACAGGGGGTATTGCGGCCAGGGTGTTGCCCAGGGCGGGATCGTGGATACTCCGGAGGGAAAATGGTATGCCATGCTTTTCCAGGACAGCGGAGCAGTGGGGCGGATTCCCATACTGGTGCCGGTGGACTGGGAGAAAGGCTATCCCGTATTCGGAAAAGGGGGGAAAATCCCGGAGAATTTTGAGATAAAAAGCACCCGTCCCGAATATATCTACCGGCCCCTGGTGGAAAGTGACGATTTCCGGGGGGAACTCAAGCCCTGCTGGCAGTTTAATCATGAGCCGGATCCGGCACTGATCCGGCACGACAGGGAGAGTGGCATCTGGGAAGTGCGGACAGGAAAGGTTTGCGGCAGCCTGACCCAGGCCGGGAACATAATCACCCAGAGGATGCTTTACCCTGGCTGCGCCGGGGAGGTCACTGTGGACGGAAGCGGCCTGGGAGAAGGGGACTTTGCCGGTATCTGCGCGCTACAGGGATGTTATGGCTTTATCGGTATTACAAGGAGAGAGGGAGGGCTGTACCTGTCGGTGCGAACAGTTACTGCCGGTGAGAGTTCCATGAAGCCCCTGGGAGCCAATGAAGGGCAGGACAGGGAGCAGGCTTTCGTTCCCCTGGAGGGAAATGCCGTGCAGTTGAAGCTGGAGGTGGATTTCACCAGGATGAAGGACACCGCCGCCTTCTATTATCGGAATGCAGACGCAGAGACGGACGCTCCGTGGATCCAGCTTGGCGGGCCTCACAAACTGTATTTTAAGCTGGATCATTTCACGGGCTGCCGGTTTGGCCTGGCGGTTTACTCCACGAAGGAGCCCGGAGGATGGGCGGCGTTTCGCAATTTCATTTATCAGGAGAGATAGCGCCTGTGGAGGAGATTCCCGTTATAGTTCGGAGGGAGTGGGGCCGGCCTCTGTATGAGAAGCTGGGGTTTGCGGCGTCTCAGGAGTGTATGGTGCTGAATCCTGGAGAATGACGGTACAGGAGGAAATAAGAGTGAAGAGACCTGTGATGATTTTGTTTGACTATGGGCAGACATTGGTAAACGAGGCTCCTTTTGACGGGGTGAGAGGTACCGAGGCGGTGCTGCAATATTGCGTGGAGAATAAGTACCATCTGACGGCGGAACAGATTCAGCAGGAGGCTGCCGCCATCAACGGCGAACTGGGCCGGTTTGACCCGGCCAGACGGCATCTGCAGCAGGTGGAAGTGTCCAACCACATGTTTACTGCCTATCTGTATGAGTCTCTGGGAATCAAGTTATCTTTGACCGGCGAACAGTTGGATCAGGTGTTCTGGGATGCCGCTTCTCCGGGCAGACCAACGGAAGGCTGCACGGTTTTTTTGAAATATCTGGCGGAGCAGGGAATCCGTACCGGAGTGATCAGCAATATCAGTTATTGCGGGCAGGTGGTGGAGCGCCGGATCAGAAATTTGTTTCCCGGACACCCGTTTGAGTTCATATTGGCCACCAGCGAATATATGTTCCGCAAGCCCAACAGGCGCATTTTTGAGCTGGCATTGGAGAAAGCGGGGCTGAAGCCCGGGGCGGAATGGCAGTCAGGGGCGCTTCTTCCCTCTGTCTGGTACATCGGCGATCAATATGAGTGTGATATTGTGGGCGCCGCCGGGGCCGGCCTGTTCCCGGTGTGGTATACCGGAGCCATGTACATGCTCCCTGAGTCTCATGAGGGGGTGGTTACGGCGGCAAGCTGGGAGGAAGTCAGGACAATACTGGAAGCAAGTGAAAAAGAAACCCGGGGCCGGTAGTTCGGGAGCGGGTATGCAGAGGCGGAGGAGGCTAAATGACTGCGGAAGAGATGTGGAAGGAATATGCCCGGAAAGTGGGAATCGAACATTCGGACTATGAGGCATGGGCTTTTGGAGATGCGGCGGATGAACTGGCGGCTCTGACAGTCGAAGGGAAAAAGACTGCCACTTCTTCGGCTTTTCCGCTGTATGAATCGGAGGGAGAACCGCTTCCCCGGGCTGGGGAACACAGTGTGATTCTGAACAGCCGGGGGCAGGCTGTCTGTGTTATACGGACAGAAAAGGTATATCTGGCTCCGTTCCGGGAGATCAGCGAGGAACATGCCCGCCGGGAGGGAGAGGGAGACTTAAGCCTGGCTTACTGGCGGGAAGTACATGAGCGTTTTTTCCGACGGGAGATGGAGGAAGCCGGACTGCGGTTTGACCAGGACATGCCTGTGGTCTGCGAGGAGTTCTCCTGTGTTTATGTGCCTGGGGATATGGATCATGACCTTGTTCCTGGCGGGAAACGGCATCATAGCATCATAGAGAAAATACAGGCAGATTTGTGGGAACTGCGGGATGAGGGATACAAGGACTTCCAGGCGAAGCTGATTCCCACAGTGGATCCCGGGACAATCATCGGAGTACGTATTCCCCAACTGCGCAAATATGCGAGGAAACTGGCCAGGGATCCGCAGATTGGGGAATTTCTGGCACAGCTGCCTCATTCGTATTATGACGAGAACAATTTGCATGCCTTTGTGGTGGAGCAGATCAGGGATTATGAGGAATGCCTGGAACAGACCCGGCGTTTCCTGCCTTATGTGGACAACTGGGCCACCTGTGACATGATGGCTCCCAAGGTGTTCGGCAGTCACAGAGAGGCGCTTTTGACGCCCATATGTGAATGGATTGCCTCCGGGGAAACCTATACCATCCGCTATGGCATGGGGATGCTGATGCGTTTTTACCTGGAGGAGGATTTCAAACCGGAGTATCTGCGCATTGTGGCGGAGGTGTCCTCTTCAGAGTACTATGTAAATATGATGCGGGCCTGGTATTTTGCCACGGCATTGTCCAAGCAGTATGAGGCGGCATTGCCTTATATCAGAGAAAAGCGTCTGGATAGCTGGACTCACAACAAGACCATTCAAAAAGCCTGTGAGAGCTTCAGGATTACGGCAGAGCAGAAGAAGTATTTGAGAGGCTTGAAGGTATCTCTTACAGAGAAACAGTCTCTTTACAGGGGAGCGGACGAAAAGGCGGCGGGTCAAAACGAGAGAGAAGAAGCCGGATGGATCTGTCCGGATTGCGGGCGTGGGTTTGAACGGCGGAATCAGAATCACTTCTGCGGAAAGAAACCGGGTACCGTGGATGCGTATATTGCCGCGCAGCCGGAGGATCGGCAGCCATTTCTGCAGGCGGTGCGGGACGCCATCCGCAAAGCCATTCCCGAAGCGGAAGAGAAGATTTCCTGGAGTATGCCTACCTTTTGGAAAGGACATAACATCATCCATTTCGCGGGATTTAAGAATCATGTGGGCCTGTATCCAGGTACGGAGGCTGTGGAGGAATTTGCGGATCGTCTGAAGGACTGCAAGACCAGCAAGGGAAGCATTCAGTTTTTATACAGCCGTTCCATTCCTCTGGAACTGATCGCGGATATAGCCAGATGGTGCTATAAGACGGGGAAGCATCCCTGACAGGAGGTCAAAGAACAGTGATTTGACAGATGTGCAATATATGTTATACTTATCTTAAAATGCAGAGGAGGAACGGCGGGGATGAATTTACATGAAAGATTTTGTTGGTATGATGCCGCTCATAAGGCAGGAGAGGACAGGACGCCCCAGGAGGAGTATGGCGATCTTGTGACATGGGCCGGCTGCGCAAGAGGAACCAATCCCAAGATCTTTGATGAACTCACAAGCTGGCTCCGTGGGGCTGGGGAATGGAGCGACGGTGAGATTGGGGAGAACGGGAAGTATCTGATGGACAAGGTATTCGGGAGGTTTCTGGAGCAGAACAGGCTGCTCAGGGCCCGGCTCACTGCCCTGGTGCCTTCAGGCCTGGTAAATGAGGCAGTATTTGATACTTTGGATCGTTTTGACCGGGAATTGTCGGGAGACACAGCTGCAGATGAGATGAAAGAGGCAGTGCACAGTGTTTTCCGGGATTTTTCCGCTATCAGAGACCGGGAGACCAGAGTGCGTTTTGCGGGGGAGGAAACGGGACCTGCGGGAACGGACAGTGTGGAGGTCTTTGGTTTTATCAATCTGCTCAAAGATTGTGATGCTTCGGTGCAGTGGACATTGTTCATGCCGGATCTGGTCAGGCGGCAGCAGGATGGATTCAAGGTGAAAAGTTTCGAGTATCTGAAATATCCCGGGTTCCGATTTATCGGGGCCGAAAAGGATTTTTCATCGGACCCGGAGGCTCTGGAACAGCTTCGGCACACGCTGGATTCCCTGGGCGAATACCGCAGCGGTTTTGACTATGACGCAATCCTGCTGCATCACTTTGGCAGGGGTGTGGACGTGGAGCCCTGCCATGGCATGTGGGGGCGTTTTATGGCGGCGGATACTCCCGTGCCCGAGGGGCTGTCCTATGTGGATTTTGTTCCCCAGAGAGATGGTAAGCCAGGGATTCCCTATCTGTCGCAGTTTGCCTGTGCGCGATTTGAAGGTGACACAGATAGTATGCATAGCCAGGAAGGATTTGACGGCGACGCCATGTACGATGTGACCCGGAACATCATCCTGGGGCAGAATGTGTCCATTCCTTATCCTGACAAATACTGGACGGCAGAGGTGTATCAGGACGGATTCGGAAAGGACTGTACGGTCTATTTATTCAGCGTGGAGTTGTAGACTGCTTTTCAGAGTCTTTCCCGGGGCAGGAGAGGAAGCATATTATGACAAACACAGAGAGAAGAGACGCGCAGATGGCCTATATCTCGGACGGCAGCATTTTTGAAGAACAGCTTGTCTGCAGAAGGATATTGCAGAAGCTGAACTTTATGGACCGGGCCGATTTTGCCGGGATCAGCCAGGTGGTAAAGGAGTTGTTGGGCAAATCTGAGGGAGCTTTTATCAATCCTCCTTTCTACTGTGATTACGGCAAACATATTGAAGTGGGCAGAAATTTTTTTGCCAACTATAATTGCACGCTTTTGGACGTGGCCAGGATCAGAATCGGCGACAACTGCCAGATGGCTCCCAATGTGGCCATTTACACGGCGGGGCATCCCGTTCATCCGGCTACCCGCAACACGGGTTATGAGTATGGAAAAGAAGTGACCATAGGGGATAATGTATGGCTGGGCGGCAACACGGTGATCTGTCCCGGCGTGAAGATCGGCAGCAATGTGGTCATCGGGGCGGGCAGCGTGGTCACGAAAGATATACCGGACTGGTGCATTGCCGCGGGCAATCCCTGTAAAGTGATCCGCAGCATCACGGATGCAGACAGAAGAAAGCTGTTCCGAGAGGAGGAGATTGACCAGGAAGCCTGGGAGGACATTGTGGCCCAAACGGGGATCCTGTAAACGGATAGAGGGCCGGCGCACTGGTGACAGAGGCGTCGGTTTTCTGCAGAAATTGGATGGTTATAGAGCGCAGGAGGTTTGATAAGATGGGAAACAAGTATGTGATAGACGGGGACGCATATGCCCGGATGGCAAGAAAGGCCGCTGCAGAAGGGGCGGTTTTGCTGAAAAATGAGGGAAATGTACTCCCACTGAAAGAGGGAGAACGTCTGGCAGTGTTTGGCAGAATACAGTTTGATTACTACAAGAGCGGCACGGGCTCCGGAGGTATGATCAACACCAGGTATGTGGTGGGGATTCTGGATGCCCTGAAAGAGGAAAAGATCGTGCTGAACCTTGAACTGGAACAGGTTTACCGGGACTGGCTGAAGGAGCATCCCTTTGACAAGGGAAGCGGATGGGCCCAGGAACCCTGGAGCCAGCAGGAGATGCCTCTGAGCGGGGAAATGGTGAAGAAAGCCGCGGCAGAGAGCGATACGGCGCTGGTGATCATCGGCCGCACGGCGGGAGAGGACAGGGACGCCAAAGCGGAAAAGGGCAGCTTTTTTCTCTCAGAAGGGGAAGAGGACATGCTCAGGCAGGTGTGCGGTGCTTTTGACCGGGTGGTTGTGGCGCTGAATGTGGGCAGCATTATGGATATGAACTGGGTGGAAGCCTATGGTCCCCAGGCGGTGCTCTATGTGTGGCAGGGCGGTATGGAGGGCGGTCATGGGGTGGCGGACATCCTCATGGGCCGGGTGAATCCCTGCGGCAGACTGGCGGACACCATCGCCCGCTCCGTGGAAGACTATCCCTCCCATATCCATTTTGGCGGTGAGGACGGTAATCGGTACGCGGAAGATATCTATGTGGGATACCGCTATTTTGAAACCTTTGCCTCCGCCGGGGAAAAAGTGCTCTATCCCTTTGGCTTTGGTTTGTCCTACACATCTTTTTCAATACAAAGCAAAATGGAGGCGGGAAAAGAGAATTGCGTATTCCATGTTAAGGTTCAGAACACCGGCGCCTGCGCCGGGAGGGAAGTGGTGCAGCTGTATGTCAGTGCTCCCCAGGGAAATCTGGGAAAGCCGCTGCGCAGTCTGGCCGCATTTGCCAAAACAAAATGTCTTGCGCCCGGGGAAGCACAGGAAATGACGCTGCAAGTGGAGAAAAAGGTTTTCGCCTCCTATGATGACAGCGGGGCCTCCGGCCATAAATCCTGTTATGTGCTGGAGGCGGGGACGTACCGCTTCTATGTGGGCGGGGATGTGAGAAGCGCGCAGCCGGCGGGAACCATGGAACTGGAGGAGACGGAGGTTCTGGAGCAGTGCAGGCCGGCGCTGGCCCCTGTGGAGTCGTATGACCGCATGAAACCCGCGCAGGCATCGGGAACATTGGACCTCTCCTGGGAGAAAACGCCGCTTCGAACTTACAGCATGGCCCAAAGGAGCAGGGAGAACCACAGGGAGGATCTGCCCTGCACCGGAGACAGAGGATACCGTCTGGCGGATGTATATGACAACAAAATCTCTCTGGAGGAATTTGTGTCACAACTCAGTGATGAAGAGCTGTGCTGCATGGTGCGGGGCGAGGGTATGTGCTCTCCCAAGGTGACGCCGGGTACGGCGGCCGCCTTCGGCGGAGTCACCCAGTCTCTGGCAGAATACGGGATTCCATGCGGATGCTGCGCGGACGGCCCTTCCGGCATCCGCATGGATTGCGGGACTTACGCGTTCTGCCTGCCCAACGGGACTTGTCTGGCCTGCAGTTTTGACGAGGAACTGGTTAGGCAGCTATATGAGATGGAAGGGGCGGAACTGCGGAAGAACCGCATTGATATTCTGCTGGGGCCCGGAATGAACATCCACAGGCATCCCTTAAACGGTCGGAATTTTGAGTATTTCTCGGAGGATCCGCTGCTGACCGGGAAGATGGCCGCGGCCCAGATCCGGGGAATGGGGCAGTATCAGGTCACCGGGGCTCTGAAGCATTTTGCCGCCAACAATCAGGAGTTTCACCGCAGTCTTTACAATTCCGTGGTATCCGAGCGCGCCCTGCGGGAGATTTATCTGAAAGGATATGAAATTGCCGTGAAAGAGGGCGGAGCCTATGCCATTATGACCACATACGGGGCTGTCAACGGTCTGTGGACAGCGGGAAACTATGATTTGCTGACCACTGTTTTGCGCAGCGAATGGGGTTTTGACGGTCTGGTTATGACGGACTGGTGGGCTATGATCAACGATGAGGGACAGGCTCCTGCCCAGAGCAATCTGGCGGCCATGGTAAGGGCCCAGAACGATGTGTATATGGTGGTGCAGGATTCCGGCAGAAATTCCGGCGGGGACAATCTGGAGGCATGTCTTGCGGACGGCACATTGGGACGCGCAGACCTGCTGACATGTGCCATGAATATATTGAAAGTACTGATGCGCTCCGCCGTTATGGACAGAAGTCTGGGGAGAATCTGCCAGGAGGAACGGGAGGCGGCACAGAGTATGGAAGAGGAGGAGACCGCGTGTTTTGACCTGGATTGGTACAGTCTTGAGACAAAACTGGAACTGGATGGGAAAGACATAGACACGGGAAAAGGCAAGGCATTTCTGTGCGGCCTGGAAGCCGGCGGCATGCATCTGTATACAATCCGCCTGAAAGTGAAGGTGGATGCGCCGGAGCTGGCCCAGGTACCTGTCTCCATATTTGTAAACGGTACCTTGCAGGGGACGATTACTTTAAACAGTACGGACGGAGCGTATGTGGAGGTGGAGCAGATCAGCGGAGGGTTCACCAATTCTCACAATTATCTGAGGCTGTTCTTCGCGGAGGGCGGCGCACAGATTGATACGCTGACAATTGAACGCCTGGAGAAGGAACAGGCATAGTGAAAAGGAGATAAATACATGCATGTTTTATTGTTGAACGGAAGTGCCAACCAAAAGGGATGTACTTATACGGCGCTGGAGGAGATCGGACGGACCTTGCAGGCGGAGGGGATTGACTACGAGATCTTCCAAATGGGCGCGCAGCCGGTCAGGGATTGTATCGGCTGCAGGCAGTGTACGGAGCAGGGATGCATATTTATGGATGACCTGGTCAATGCTTTCGTGCGGAAAGCCAGAAGCGCGGATGGTTTTGTGTTCGGTACGCCGGTGTACTATGCCCATGCCAGCGGGCGGATCCTGTCTTTTCTGGATCGGGCTTTTTACAGCAGCAAGGATGCCTTTGCATATAAGCCCGCAGCGGCGGTGGCCTCGGCCCGCAGGGCGGGAACCACGGCTTCCCTGGATGATCTGAACAAGTATTTTGGTATCAGCCACATGCCTGCGGTGGGTTCCAGCTATTGGAATATGGTGCATGGCAACCGTCCGGAGGAAGTGCTGCGGGACGCGGAGGGTTTGCAGACCATGCGGAACATTGCCCACAATATGGCCTGGCTGCTGAAGTGCATAGAGGCGGGACGAAAACAGGGGATCGTGCCGGAGGCAGAGAGCGGAAACTGGACGAATTTTATCCGATGAAATTATGTTCCTGTTGGAGGGTAAAATGATTAAACGATATGAACCACGGTTAGAGGATCTTTGATTTCGCAAAAAATTTATTTTAGTAAAACAGTTATGAAACTCTTAAGCCGGTATGGGACAATTTTCCCAAAAAGGGAGATCTATTATGCTTGATTTACAGGACAAAAATTACTGCCCTACCTTGGAGGAGATCGGGCAATATGTGAGAAATCCCGTATTTTCACAATTCTGTTCAGAGGTGAAGAACATATATCAATGCCGGGAAAAGATAGAATTCAGTTCATGCAGTTGGGAAAAGGGATGGAATATCAAGTTTAAAAAGGCGGGAAAAACATTGTGCACGGTCTATCCCCGGGAACTTTATTTTACGGTTCTGTTCGTGGTGGGAGGAAAGGAAAAAGAGTCTGTTGAGGCAATCCTGCCGGAATGCGCGAAAGAGTTACAGGATCTGTATTGCCAGACCCAGGAAGGGAATGGGCAAAGGTGGCTTATGATCGATATTGAGGAGGAGGACAGCGTATACCATGATCTCTTCCGATTCATTCAAATCCGCCGGAACGGTTAATCTTTACGGGCCGGGCTCAAAGAGCCGGGGCAGTAAAATGCATGGGAAATGGAGTGAGCCGCATTGTGAATAACGCCTATGACAATGAAATATTTTTTGAAGAATATGCAAAAATGCCCCGCAGCACTGGCGGGCTGGCGTCTGCCGGAGAATGGCATCAACTGAGACGGTTATTCCCGCAGCTGGAGGGAAAACATGTTCTGGACCTGGGATGCGGATACGGCTGGCACTGTAAGTTTGCCGCAGAAAGCGGGGCGATGCGGGTTCTGGGGATTGATTTGAGCCGGAAAATGAGTGGGACTGTGTTGTTTCCAATCTGGCCCTGCATTATATTGAGAACATTAAACAGATTTTTCAAAAAGTATGTAGAACCCTGAAGCCGGGCGGCGTATTTCTCCTGAATATGGAACATCCTGTTTTTACCGCGGGGGTTGGTCAGGACTGGATCTATGAAAAAGACGGAACGCCGCGGCATTGGCCCGTTGATCATTTACGCAAATATTGATGGGCCTGTTAGACAGCGGCTTTGACCTTGAGGCGGTGGAAGAAGCGCAACCGCCTGAAGAAATGTTGGGGATTCCCGGAATGGAAAATGAACTGCGCCGTCCGATGATGTTGTTGGTCAGGGCAAAGGTAAGAAGCATGTCGTAGAAACAGATCGCAGCATCTAGCCAACTACCCCCAAATGTGGTATGATAACTGAACAGGCAAACCAGATGAAGCATTTGCCTTGCATGGGGCAAATGCTTTTTTGGATCACAGAGGCGTATATTTAAGTAGGGAGTGTAATTTAGGAGGAGCATATGAGTGAATACATGGAAAATGGGCAGGGACTTCAGACATATCTCCACAGGCAGCATACCAGAACCGTACAGATCGGCGGGGTCTGCATCGGCGGCGGCGCGCCTGTCGCAATCCAGTCCATGACCAACACCCGGACGGAGGATGTGGCGGCTACGGTGGCCCAAATCCATCGTCTGGAACAGGCGGGGTGCGAGATTATACGCTGTACCGTGCCCACCCCGGAGGCGGCCAGGGCCCTGAAAGAGATTAAGAGAGAGATTCGGATTCCCCTGGTGGCGGATATTCACTTTGACTATCGGATGGCCATCGCGGCCATGGAGAACGGCGCGGACAAAATCCGCATCAATCCCGGCAATATCGGTTCCACCGACAAGGTAAAGGCGGTGGTGGATGTGGCCAGGGAGCGGAATATTCCCATTCGGGTGGGAGTCAACAGCGGTTCTCTGGAAAAGCCGCTGCTGGAAAAATACGGCGGCGTGACCGCCCGGGGCATTGTGGAGAGCGCTCTGGACAAGGTACATATCATTGAGGATCTGGGTTATGATAATCTGGTGATCAGCATCAAATCTTCCGATGTACTGATGTGTGTGGAGGCTCACGAAATATTGGCACAGCAGACCGACTATCCTCTGCATGTGGGAATTACCGAATCCGGGACGGTGCAGAGCGGCAACATTAAGTCAGCGGTGGGGCTGGGCATTCTCCTGCACCGGGGCATCGGCGACACGATCCGGGTGTCTCTGACCGGGGACCCGGTGGAGGAAGTCAGGTCGGCAAAACTGATTCTGCGCACTCTGGGGCTGCGGCAGGGGGGAATTGAAGTGGTATCCTGCCCCACCTGCGGCAGGACCAGGATAGATCTGATCGGTTTGGCAAACCAGGTGGAAAAGTTGGCGGCGGACTATCCGCTGGATCTCAAGGTGGCAGTCATGGGCTGTGTGGTAAACGGTCCGGGGGAGGCCAGGGAGGCAGACATCGGAATCGCCGGAGGCGACGGAGAGGGTTTGCTGATCAAAAAGGGCGAGATTGTGAGAAAGATGCCGGAGGGAGAACTGCTGGAAGCGCTGAAGTATGAACTGGACCACTGGCGACAATAACAAATACATGCTTTGTTTCGGATGGTAAATCCCGGAGCGGGCAGGGGGGATAGAAATGGCAAAACCTTTTTTTGAGGTGTTTCCCACATTGCAATTACACGGAGCCGTGCATGATATACTGGAGCAGGCCAGCGTGGAGAAAATATCCGCCACCAGACGCAAGGATTTCCTGCGGATTTATCTGCAGAGCGGTCGTCTGATTATGAAGGGGGATATCTGGACTGCGGAGAGAGAGATCAAAAGGCAGCTTTTCCCAAATGCAAATATGGTGGTAAAGATCTATGAGAGATTCAATCTTTCCTCCCAGTACACGCCGGAGAAACTGATGGACGTGTACCGGGACAGCATTTTGGAGGAACTGCGGGAGTATAATCATATCGACTACAACAGCTTTAAGTCGGCAGAATTCTCCTATCCTGACTCCCGGCAGATGACCCTGACTTTGGAGGACAGCGTGCTGGCCCACAGCCGGGAGGAGGAATTCACCCAGGTGCTTCAGAAAATTCTGGTGGAACGCTGCGGATTTGACCTGGCCCTGCAGGTGGAGTACCGGGAGGCCCGCACCGGCAAATATGCCCAGGAGGATGAGCAGAAGATCCGGCTCCAGGTGGCGGAGATTTCCCGGCGGGCAGGCCGGGGGGCCGGAGGAGACGCGGGGTATGAAGGGCAGACCGATGTGCCTCCCACACTGGATGCGGCGGGTTTTGGAGGATATGGAGGAGACCGGGCCGTAGGCGGAACTGCTG
>OFGB01000254.1_pt1 | contig 39513 bp, 46 predicted proteins | sample 1521491 | NCBI WGS metagenome assembly OFGB01 (sample SAMEA3504095, study PRJEB24116) | mouse gut metagenome | biome: mouse gut; feature: mouse-associated habitat; material: faeces | place: Denmark | collected 2011
GTAAATGCTGTATCCCGAGACCCCACTGTTCCCAGATAAGCAGATCCTCATGTACACCAGCTTTCATTGTGTAAACCTTGCCCCTCCCCCCCCTCCTTGACAGTTTTCCCACCAGGAGCTAATATTTGCCCATCTATTCAAACGGAGGATATTGAAAATGGCAGAACGTCGTTCTCACGCAATTCGCATGAAAATCGTTCGTGAAGCTCGCGAGATAGCGTCGCGTCGCGGTATGGTGTTTTTGTTTTCCCCTTCCCTGGTGGCACTTTTCATGGAAGCCTTTTCTCATGTGGTGGCAGATGAACTGCGTCAGGGGGGCACCGTGCGCATTCCCAATGTGGGCATTCTGTACATGCGTGACTGTGCCGCTCGTACCGGGTTCAACCCGCATGTCGGGCAGAGTGTGAATATTCCCGCCAAGCGTTGTGTGCGTTTCCGGAAGAGCCGTATTTTGGCGTGTCAGGTGGAGAAGGTACTGTCCAATGACTGACACCAATTCTGCGCCCAAGGAACTTACCCCCGGCGAACTTGCGGGATTTCAGTTGAAAGTGACCATAGCGGCGGCCCATTGCTACACGTTTCAGGACAGGCTGTACAAGCTCGGCGAATAGTGCGGTGAGCTTGTTGCCGCGATAAACCGCCTGCTTGATCGCGGGTAGTTGTTCTAGTTGTCCTATCCGGGAAAAGGCGGGGATATGTGGTACGATTTTTGAAAATTTGTGGGGATCAGTTTTACAGATTGCAGTGCAGTCTGGATGCCCGCCCTTTCGAATGGGCGAAAGTTTGTAATGTTATGGCTGATGCTTGGTGTGAGGTGTTCTGACTTGGCTGTTTATTACAACGAGATAGACCCGTTTGCTGCCGCATGGCTGCGGGAGCTGATAAGGGCCGGGCACATCGCGTTCGGTGTTGTTGATGAAAGGAGTATCGAAGATGTTTGTCCAGGGGACCTCACCGAATTTACACAGTGCCATTTCTTTGCCGGAATCGGAGTCTGGAGCTACGCCCTGCGTTGTGCCGGCTGGCCCGATGATCGCCCTGTCTGGACAGGAAGCTGTCCTTGCCAGCCTTTCTCCTCGGCAGGCCGCCGAAAGGGGATTGCTGACGAGCGGCACCTGTGGCCCGCGTTCTTTCATCTCATTAGCCAGTGTCGCCCTGGCACAGTCTTTGGAGAGCAGGTTGCAAGTCGTGACGGACTTGCATGGTTCGACCTTGTACAATCTGACATGGAAACGGCGGGTTACGCCTGCGCGGCGGTGGATACCTGCGCTGCGGGCTTCGGTGCGCCGCATATCCGACAACGACTGTACTGGGTGGCGCAGTCCGTCCGCGAGCGACCCGGTGGGGGGAGTAATGGAGGTTCGTTCGGGATGTGCGGGAAGATACGAGCTGAGGGACGAGGCGCATCTTGCGGGCTGGCCAACACCGCGTTCTGTGGAAGCGGGGCATTCCACGGGCAATCCGGCGAGGGCGTTCAACCGCAAGAGCCGACTGGAGGACATGATTTTTCTGACGGGCTGGGTAACACCGTCCGCACGGGACTGGAAGGATACGCCGGGCATGTCCACGGAGAGGCTGGACGGCAGAGGAAGGATAGATCAACTGCCAAGGCAAGCGGCAATGGCAGGATGGCCGACGCCCCAAGCCTTCGATGCAAACGGGAACGGTCAACCTCGCCCCCTGCGTTACAAGGGCAATGCGCCGAGCGAGGCGGGGAATACCCGCCGCCCGGATATGCCGGGCAGTTACAGGGGAGACTTGAAGGACTACGCGGGCATGGCGCCCCCTTGTCGACTAACGGTTTTTGGCGAAATGCTGACTGGCTCCTGTGCAGAGATGGAAAGTGGCGGCCAGTTGAACCCGGTTCTTCCCCGCTGGCTCATGGGGCTACCGCAAGAGTGGGACGCCTGCGCGGCTATGGTAACGCTATCGTTGCCCCGCAGGCGAAAGCGTTCATAAGAGCATTCATGGAGTTGCATGATGTTGACTGATAATGAAAAAACTGTGGTTGGAGAAACGGCGGAATTTGAAGCGAGGGTTGCCCTGTATATGGCGTGTGTCCGGCCCACGGAGCTGTTTGTCTGTGATGACGGAGAGCTGAAAACATGGGCGCAGATGTGCCCCGCCTGTCGGCTGAAACATGCGCGGATTGCGGTGGAGTAGTTTATGTCGCGCTACATTTTTGGTATAATGTTGCAGTTCTTGTTGCTATTGTTGGGCTTGTACATATTTCGTACTGCTACGACGCGGTTGCGCCGCTGTTTTTTGCGGGGGTCTTGTTGCTTATGATTGGTCTCCCTGACGAAACTACGGAAATATCAAAAGGAGATGAGAAATGACAATGAAACGGTTTACGGTGTTTTTTGTACTGGCGGTAATCGTAGCGCTTATTGCGGCGCCCCTTGGAATTACGGCCTGTTCCCATGACAACTGGATGCGCAATTCCTATCGCGTTATGGTATCCGCTGCCGCGACCTACAATGTGGTGATGGAGTCAGCGGCGGATGCGCACCGAAACGGCGACCTGAGTGATGAAAATTTTTCGCGGTTGAAGGATTCAGCGCAGGTGTACTATGATGCCTATCAGAAAGCCGCGGATGTTCTGATTACGGTAGCGGCGGAAACAGAGAAGGGAGGAACTCCGTCCGAAGCTTTGATGCGCCTTTTGAACGAGCGGATTGCGCGTGTCGGGGAGCTGGTAAGGGACTTGCTGTCCATGGCGGGAAGAGTTGGACTTGAGCTTGAGGAGGTGAAGTGATGTCTGTCGAAACTATTTTGCGTATTCTCCAGCTTGCGGCGCAGTACGGCATCCCCGCCGTGCAACAGGCGCTTCAGCTCTGGGGCAAGGAAACTGTCATGGTTGAAGACCTGGCCGCATTGAAGGGCATGATAAAAAGCCCGGATGAATACGAGGGTTAGTCATGGGTAAAAAGGTTAAACGCGGTGCCGCGCTTGAACATGCCCTTGATATTATTAATGGGGAGCGGCAGGATGCTTACGGGAATCCGGAACAGTCGTTTGACGTAATCGCGAAGTTCTGGACGACCTATATATAAGCAAAGCTTCCTTCAACTTCTGTGGTGTTTATTCCGTCTGACGTTGCCGTGATGATGGCTTTGCTCAAGGTGGCTCGTGAAGTTGCCGGGCGTGGAAAACTGGATAACGTCGTTGACCTTGCCGGGTACGCCGGGCTGTACAGCGATATACGATATGGTGTATCCGACGGGGATTGACAAACTCACGAATAATATCTAAACTGGCTTTATTGTTGTTGGGGGATTCTCTTGAGGTCAGGACAGCGCGGGGTAGGCTGTGTGAAAGCACTGTCTCCCCGCGATTTGTTTATATGAGGGTTTGGTATGCGATTGTATCCTATTGACCAGGTACATGACCTGTTCCAGCGGAAAGGCTATGTGCCTTTGCGTATGGATGGTATTCTGAATCTTGTCGGTGTTCGGCTGTCTCGCATTGCCACGAATCGTTTTGACGACACGTTTATCGCGATTGTGTACACGCGCAACGGCATAATCATGCGGCACTATGCCTGTACGACCGACCCCGGAGAGCATTACTTGCTTCATGGTCTGGAGAAGGGCACCGCGATTTTGAAGCCGGGGCAGTATGTCGATGCGTATGCTCTCGGCAAGCACCAGGGGAAATACACGGCTCTGGTGCAGGTTGCTCCTGTTACGGTTTATCGTGACACGACGAAAGATACATCGTTGGACTATACCCGCGAAGAAACGGGCATGTTCGGTATTAATATCCATCGAGCCAATCCCTCTGTTACTTCCGCGCAAGTGGACAAGTGGTCTGCCGGTTGCACTGTTATTGCTTCTCCTAACGATTTCAATGACTTAATAAATTTGGCGTTTTCCCATAAGCCGCACGGGCACGGGCGCTTTACCTATACGCTGTTGGAAGACGCGGATTTTTGGAGCATTGAACATGTACGATAGCATGCCTCCCGTTGATCATCGGGATTACTGGGATATTTTGAAGTCACTCCTGCCCATTATGCTTGCCGGGGCGCTTTCCGGTTTTGCCTACGGGCTTAAACGCATATTGTTGGAGCAAACAGTGGGGGACAAGGTAGTGGCATTGCTGCTGGCTACTGTGCCGTCCGGTGTGGTTTCGTGTATTTTTATCCTGCTCCTTCCTTTTGTTTTTGGGCATGAGTTTTCGCGCGAAGTGCAGTTGGGTCTTGCGGGTGTTTGCGGCGGTATGGGTACCAAGGGGTTTGACCTCCTTATGAAACGATTCTATAATCTTGTAGTCGTGGAGAATCACAGAGTCACGTCCGGCAGCGCGCGACCCGCGCCGCAAGAGGGACAAGACAGTACGTCTACATCAAGGATGTAAGCTATGGGCAAGACAATACAGACCCCCCTGGTGCATGACGCAGGCAGGAATGAGCATACCCCCATGTCGCCGGGGGCTGTGCTTCCCGTGTCCGTTGTTCCGATTAGCGCGACTGCCGGTAATATGCTGAAAGCTGAAGATGAAGGGTTGCTCGTTGAGAAGTTTCCGGTGGTGTCTTCGGACAAGGGCAATGTTTTGACTCCCGGTTCTGACGGCGGTGCGCTTCTGGATTTGCGCGATGTTGTTTCTCCGGCCAGTGGAAATATTATCAGGACGGCAAAGGATGGCGGTTTGTATGCCGCTGCTACTGATATTTCCAAGGATGCGGATAATCTGCTTGGGTATGGAAAGGACAAGGGTATCAGTCTTTCCGCCGGGGATATCTTGTCCAACGACAGGGGCAATCTGCTCCATGTCGGCCCGGACAACAAGCTTGCTCTGACACGGGAAGACATGGCGGAAGTTACCGTTGTGTCGCGCGATGCCGGTAATCTGATACAGGCCGGGGTGGCTGACCATGGAGCATATCTGGACGCGAACGGCATTCTGTCCAATGATGCCAACAATGCGCTGTCTATCGGTTCCGACGGACGTGTCATACTGAAGAAGCATGACATTTCCACCAGTGCGATTGTGTCGGAAGAAGGAGGGAACTTCCTGCGAGCAAGCACATTGGATGGTGGGGCTTACCTGGACGCTTCCGGGGTATTGTCTCACGACAAGGATAACCTTCTGGCGCAGGGTACGGACGGCAAGGTTGTGATGACCAGGGAGGCATTGCAGATTCCTCCGGCGGTTTCCACTGACGATGATAACCTGCTTCGTGTGGGTGTCGCTGATAGTGGTGCATACCTTGATTCCGATAGTGTGCTTTCCAATGAGGCCGGAAATCTTTTGTCCGTGTCTCCTGTGGATAAAAGGGTTATGCTTCGTCGGGATGATTTGGGTATTCCTGAAGAAGTTCCTACAGTATCCGCTGACGACGGCAACGCTATCGTGGCGGGGTCTGACGGTGGTTCGTATTTTCCTTATGATTTTGGCACGATGAGTGTCTGACATTTTTTCTGGGAGTTCTATTATGGCGCGTCTTACAACCAAAGCGATTCAGCAGTACCGCGGCACTACTGACCAGCATCAGGCATACACTGGCCCCATCGGCGAAATTACCGTTGACACCACAAAGAAGACAGCGGTGGTACAGGATGGTGCCACTCCCGGCGGGCATCCGCTTGCCAAGGAAGCGGTCAAGCTGAAAGCCGCGGATGACATGCTGACCATCAATGGCGGCACGGAAGCGACCCATGCCGGCGATATCACCATCGCGCTGTCTCTCGCGCAAATGGTGTCCGGTGATGCCAACAATGGCCTGAAGACCGGCGGTGACGGCAAGCTGTTCGCTTCCGCTCCCGACGCTGGGATTATCATTGCTGCGGGCGACAAGGTGCTGACCGATGTGGACGGCAAGCTGGGTACCACGCTTTCGCTGGAATTTGCCGAACTTACCGGCGTTCTGTCTCTGAAGGGCAAGGATGGCGCAGTGGTTGGTACCGCCACCATTCCCACTGCCTATTCCTTGCTTCAGGATACCGAGCTGGTGACTGAGGATGCGGAGGGTACCCAGGGTCATTTCCTGAAGATGACGTTTGAGGTGACTGACGGTGAAACGCAGACTGTCTATGTTGACCTTGCCCCTCTGTCTGATGTGTACACCGCGGGAACCGGCCTTGCGCTGACCGGCAAAGAGTTCAGCGTGAAGGTTGACCCCGATGGCGGCCTGACTGTGGGAGCCGCCGGTGTGGCGGTTGACCCGGAAAAGCTTTTGTCCACAGCTGTATCCAGTGACGCTGGCAACGCTATCGTGGCCGGCACTGACAAGAAGCTGCTGGTCAAGGTTGTATCCTCCAATGCAGGTAACATCATCAAGACCGGCACTGACAAGGGCGCTTTGCTGACTGCTACGGAACTGAACCCGGTTATTGATGCGCGAGTCGCGGAACGCATCGACAGCGAAGATGACCCGCTGGCCTGCGCCATGGTGTCCCCCAAGGAAGGCAATCTCCTTCAGTGCGTTGATGGAAAGCTCATGGTGTACGCCGACTACGGCACCATGTAGTGATATTCGTTTTGAGCTGGACAGATAAACCAATACCGTTTATATTGTAAACGGTATTGGTTTATTTACAAGTATTCATGGAGTTCTATCATGGCGCGTAATGGCAATGACTCGGTTCAGCAGTACCGCGGCACTACTGACCAGCATCAGGCATACACTGGCCCCATCGGCGAAATTACCGTTGACACCACAAAGAAGACAGCGGTGGTACAGGATGGTGCCACTCCCGGCGGGCATCCGCTGATGCGAGAAGACGCCCCCGATGAACTTACCATTATGCGCACTGATGACGGGCACATTCAAGGCATGGATGTTGCCATCGGCGGCGACCCTACGGATTTGGCCAGTGCGAGGGGGCAGATAGGAAATACGCCAACCGTAGGCCCGCACGATTTTTCCACGGGTATGCTCGCAGAAAAATCTGGTCTTTATACCGCACATCAGTCTGGATCAACAAACGGCCCCTTTGCTGGGCCCTATGCGGAACTTATAGCCAGAACTGGAATGAATGCAGGATCGCTACTTTTTTCTTCGGGGAGGGGCGCCGTCAAAAGAGCCGCACTGGGAGCAGTATCAGCAAGTATTGGATTCACTGGCTATAACCGCCTCATCACCGAAGAACAATTCGGAGATGGCATGCGCGTCACCAACGGCATGGTCTCCGTGCCGGAGTATGAGGGCGCGACTGCTACCCAGTCCGGAACTGCGGGACTTGTGAACCCCGCCACGCCGGAAGAAAGAGATTACGTGTACCATGGAGATGGTACATGGCGGGAGATTCCTTCGGCGGGTTTCGGTAAGCTCGCTCATGCTGAAATAAATACATACCACAAGCGAAATGTTGTTGTTACCCCTGCCAGCTTTGACGTTGGTGAATTATATTATGGAGACGATATATCAACCACTGGCAGAGTATTTACTCAGAAAGTCAATGATGGCATCAAAATTCTTGAAGATGGTATATACAACGTCCTTTTAGAAATTGGTGTTAACAATACGGAGCATATTACTGGCGACTTGGTATTCGGAACCAGACTTGTAGCCAGAGAGGGTGGAAAATTATCTTCGCCGATTGTCATGTCTACAAATTCTATTTATGTAAACACTATAGCCGCTGATATAGATTCTGGTAGTGTTACCATTACAAAATCTTTCAAAGCCGGGGATATTATAGCTCCATACCTGGCCATACGGCGGGAGGGTGTTTACAAGCTGCAATGGGTAAGTGTTGTACTGACCAAATTTCCTTCTGGCGTATCTACTGAGTATCAGGTGCAGAATGCGGAATACTTTGGGTGTTACCAAAGAGAATGGGCGCTCTCTCCTGCTCAGGTTCTGCCGGGAGACGCGACGAAGAAATCTGTTGATATAGACTGGGCTCTTGGCAATACTATTAATGAAACTCCAAATGCTCTTTCTATCGTACCAAACAAGGGGGTAGTGCCGAGTAGACTGGGATTAACCTTGCTCAATTTTGGACTGTCCGTAAATGTTTCGTCAGGTAATAACATATACGACCTTGTTTGTCAGGTTTACAGAAGAGATGCCGCAGGTCAGGATGTACTTATTAGAACTGGTACATTTAGGGTATATGAGGGGCAGATAAATGCTGATTCGTGCAATCTTGTTATTCTTCTCCCCATGCAGGAAGGTGATGGGGTTTGGTTCAGAATATTAGTCCCTGCTGTTTTTACAGATTTGAGTTACTATGCTTTTCTTACCGGCACTGTTTTCCCTTCGGTCATCGATCAGACGGCCAATACTTATGTCAGGCGAGCGCAAGCCGGTATTGATCCAGGCGATACGCCGGTGGGGGGAGCCTGGACAACGCTCAACGCTCCCCGTCCCCAGGCTGCTAATGGCGCGGGGCAGTGGAAGAATATTGGACTCAAGGCCTCCTCATATACGCTACCGCAGGGACATACTTGGGCGTGTCAGATACTAGGTCTTAGAGAATCAGATGGTCGTATAGTCGTAGCGCAGGCCGGTGTCTATGCGGGAGGTACTGTATTCAATTGGAGTTCGGCAGGTATCGATACTATTGTTGGATTTGCTTGGAGGATAACAGAATGAATACTTGGCGGACTTATCCGATTACTCGCCGTGCAGACGGCTCTTATGTCATCACACACAACGGGTATCCTTACCACGTTGTCGATGACGAGGAGATGGCTTCTTTCTGGTCAGAGGTCAACGTCTACGCCCAGGAGCACCCCGAACAGGTCACAGACGAGCCAGCGCCCCCTGAACCCACAGAGGCCGAGCTGCTGGCCCGCGCCAAGACTATCAAAACGGCGGAGTTCGACGCTGTTGACATGCGGCATCGTGATGAACTCATGGAACTGACCGCTGACATTCTTGCCACGTCTATAAGTCCCGACCCTGTAAGTGTTGAGGAATTGTCACGGGTGTCCGGCAAGCAGGAGCGGTTTTTTAATATTCGGCAGGTTCGAGCGGATAACAGGCAGCGCAGAGAAGCTATGCTTGCCGCTACGACTGTCGTAGCTGTTGAGGCTATTATTCCGGCCACTTTGAACACCCCGGAAATATCCGGGGCTGCTCAGGGCTATACAATTTAGCCATAACGAGGTAATTATGCGACAAGGTTACAATATTCGCATTGAACCGAGTTACGAGGAACGTGTGGAGTGGAAGCGTTTTCTTTCCTCCGCCCCTGACGGCAGCGGCATGTAAACGGCATCTGTCAGATATCACACATCCGATCTCCCTTGGAACGGCCCGAAGTGCGTTTATTTTATACGTACTTCGGGTTTTTTATCAGGAGTAGAAATATGGCATACGCTCTTTCCCAGTTGCACTGGCCGGCGCTTGCGCAAGACCTTGCAGTAGTAGCGGCATCCGGTTCTTCGACCAAAGACTATTCGGGTATTCTTCGTACCTATGGCATCAAGGATGCGGAACTTGCGGAAATTATTTCCGTACCCAAGTTCAAAATGCTGTTCGAGTATGCGGTCAAAGACTGCAAGGCATCTGACAAGACGCGCAGTGATGTCGTGGAGCGGTTCTCTGCGTTGTCACAGTCTTTGGCGGAGAAGCTGTATCGTGATGCGCAAACCGGAACAATGGATTCCAAGGAAGCCGTGCGGTTATTGGAGCTGTTCCTGAAAGCTGCTGCCATTACCGACAGCAAGACAGCGCAGGTAAACACGCAGGTTAATGTCGGTCTGTCTCTCCCGCTTCCTACAGGACTTTCCAATCCCAAATTGAACCATCTCATTCCGAAGGAGGCACAGAGTGTTTAATTATTCTATGTCACCTTCCGGCAAGATTTTTCATGAGTCCGACAAGTTTATCAAGGCTATCTGCGGGCCGTTCGGTTCCGGCAAATCCTGTGCCTGTGCTGTCGATGTGCTGACATATGCCTGCGCTCAGGCTCCCGCGCCGGATGGGAACCGGTATTCTCGCGTGGGTGTTATCAGAGCAACTTACCCGGAGCTGCTGTCCACCACGCGGAAGAGTCTGGAAGAAGTCATTCCTCCCGGCTGCGGGAAGATAAACGGTTCCGGTGCCCCAGTTGTGGGTAATATCGTAATTCCGCTTATGGACGGCACCACAGTGCAGCTTGAGTTGAACCTGCTCCCCCTTGCCAACCCGGATGATTGCCTGAAGATTCGTTCGCACAACTGGACATTTGCCTGGATAAACGAAGCTACAGGTATATGCCCTGAAGTGTTTGATGCTGTCCTGTCTCGTGTCGGTCGTTATCCTTCGGAGAACTTCGGCGGGGTTTCGTGGGGCGGCGTTATCATGGATTTCAACATGCCTGACCGGGCTTCATGGTTGTATTCCTACCTGTTTAATCCTCCCGTCAACTGGCTACTGGTCAAGCAGCCCCCCGCCGCGTTTACCCGTGAGGATGAACACGGGCATCGGTATTTTGAATGCAACCCGGATGCGGAGAATCTGACAAACCTTGGCTCCCGTGAGGAAGGCGACCCGACAGAATTTGCTTCAGCCGAAGAAGAACAGGCGTATCTTCGCGCGAAGGGTATGCGGTATTATCGCAACCAGATCGAAGCATTGGTGCGTAACGGCAGAGAGGACAAGGTACGCAACCTGTATTGTATGGAAGATGTCCCGTTGGTGGAAGGCAAGCCTGTATATTCCGGGTTTTCTTATACTCGGCATGTTGCATCGGACGATGTTTCTCCCAACCCCTTTCAGGAAATTCTGATAGGCATGGACCAGTCCGGCATTCACCCTGCCGCTGTGATTTTACAGAATCAGCGGGGGAAATGGATTGTGCTTGACGAGCTGTATGGGGAAGGTGAGGGTCTGGAGAATTTTCTTTATGGAATGCTTGTTCCTCTGTTGCGCGAGAAGTATTCTTCCAATACGATTATTGCCGCTATTGACCCCAGCAATACGCGCGATTCGTGGACGGCTACTCCTCCGCGGCAACGGCTTGAAGATTTGGGGATTACTGCGGTAACAGAAATAAGCAACAACCCCAAGTTGCGTATTCAGACTGTGGAGCATATGCTCAATCTCGAAGTGGGGGGTTTGCTTGTTTCTCCCAAATGCGATTTGCTGATTCGAGGGTTTCAGTCGGAGTACAAATACCGCAAGCTTCGTGCTTCCGGTACTATTGGTGCGGCTTATACTCCCACGCCGGAGAAGAACGATTCTTCCCATGTACATGACGCTTTACAATATGCCGCTTTACTTATAAATTTGGGCGTAAAGCAGGCTACTACCGACATGGATAACGTAGCACGGGTTTTGTCAGACAGGCGTCGTATGCTGCGGCGTATTGTATAAGGTGTGCCGATGAGCGAGTCAGCGATAAAATGGCTTCAGGAGCTTGAAGATATTCCTGCCAAAGCAGTAGACCCTTTGGCTGCTGAAGTTATGCGGCGGTATAATGGGGCGGTTGCCTGGCAAAGCATGGAGCGTGTGAACGGCAAGTCGCTGCGCACCGTACTGGAAGAATGCTGGCAGCAGCAGAACGGCATTTTGTCGTGCGCGGACAAAGCGCGCGCGGATGCTATCGGAGTTGACGCGATAATAAATATGACTGCGTTGAAAACCGGAGTTGCCAACTCGTTTCTCAATGACGCTCTGACTGGTGGTACAACGCAGTTGCCTTGGATTATCATGCCGACTCCCCGCCCGGACATTTCCCCCATTGCCAAGGATGAAGTACTGGAGGAAGTGAAGCAGCAGCTTTTCGCAATGGGCGGGTACAGGTCTCCGCAGGATTTGGTTGAGCATATCCGCAATCTCAAGGCCATGTCGAAACGCCGTGAGGATGAAAAGGCGAAGAAAGCTGCTGACGAAATGATGCTGCTGATTGAAGACCAGTGCGCCGAAGGGGGGTTTCGTCGGGCGTTGACTGATTTCAATCAGTATTTTCCTGTCTATCCTTTTGCGGTATTCGCCGGGCCGTATGTGATACGCGCCCCCCGGCTTGTGTGGGGCAAGCAAAAGCCGCGGCTGTCCACGGAAGTCTTCCCCACATTTCGTGCTATCAGCCCATTTGACTTTGCCTACTCTTCCGATTCCCCCGACACTCAGAGAGGGACATGCGTTTTTACTCGCACCCTGTGGACACGCAAGGAATTGTTGGATGTTGCCAAGCTTCCGTCCTATCTGACAAAAAATGTGCTGGAAGTATTGGAGCAGGCGGACACCAACCCGGATTTCAATTTGAGCTGGCTTACGCATTCGCCTGATTCTCCCAAGCGTAACCTTTCTCTGTGGGCGTCGAATGTGTCACCGTTGGAAGTGCTTACACATTATGGTGTCATGTCCGGGCGGGAGCTTTCCAAGTATGGATTCAGCGGGCTTGAAAATCTTGAGTTTTATAACTGCGAAATTGCCATGACGGGGTATCGCGTTATCAAGGTCAGCGTCATAAGCAATCCCATGATGCAGGTGCGCCCCATCTATACAGCCAGTTTTTACCGTACAGGTGGCGACCGTATCGCGGGAGACGGCATTGCGCAGCGTATTCGCGATGTGGAACGGGCGTATCATTCCTGCCTCATGTATCTCATGCGGAATGCAGATAATGCTTCCGCTCCGATGTGCGAAGCGGATTATCGGCGTATTGCAAAGTATCTGGCGGAGGAAGACTTCGGGCAAGTTGTGCCGGGAACCATGTATCTGGCTGACCCGGATGGCGGCGGCGGTAGTGCGCCTGCGCTCAAGTTTTTCAATGTGCCTTCCAATATTCCGGCCTATGCGCAGCTTATGGAAATGATGATGCAAATCGCCGACCGCGTGACGAACATTCCGGCTTCTCTACATGGGGAAGCGGTAGGCAGCGGCGCGATGCGCACCTTCCGAGGCATGAGCTTGTTGCAGGGTAACGCTACCAAGGCGCTTCAGTCAGCGGTGTCCAACATATCCAAAGGAGTATTTGAGCCTTTGGGTGAGCTGTTGTACAATACCAATATGCTGTTCTCCTCCGATGTCAGCGTGAAGGGTGACTCGCAGATTGTGGCGCGCGGTGCTGAGGGCATACTGGCGAAAGAGATGGAGCGCCAGTCCGCGATGGAGATTCTTCAGGTTGTCGGAAGCGTGGGGGCGCAGCTTGGACAGTTAGTAAACATCGCACCGGTGGTGCAGTGGTCGTTGCAAAAGCTCATGGGCACCATGGGGGTTCCCGATGATATTCTCAATCAGATGGGTCAATCCATGATGCCGCAAGGTGTGGGGCCGATGGCCGGCGCTCTTGCCGGTAGTGATAATCCCAATCCGGCACCGCCTTCTCCTACTGGTGCGGGGGTAGCAGCGGACATTTCCGGAGGTGGAATGTGATTGATTCAACCAAAATCGTTTTTGAGAAAGGTACATGGAAGTACCGGCTGGCGGCATGGTTCATTAATAATGTGAATTTTTGCCACGGGCTGCGTATTGATGGAACGCCGAAACCCGACAACAAGGTGTACAACGCGTTCTATAAATACTGGTTATGGCCTTTTCAGCAGACTGATTGTATCTGTTGCAATACAGTACGCGGTTTGCTGTACGGTTTTGCTGCCGGGTTTCTTCTGCGAGGTCTTTTATGATTAACCATTTCCCCCTTTGGGCGGAAGTTCCGGAATGGGTTTGCACTACGCCTGCTCCGCCTCCCACCACGTTTGTCCCGTTACCGGAACCATGCCCGCCTTGTGCGCAGCAGGAAGAAAATTCTGTACTGCGCCCCGGCCGTGACCGCCCGACTCGCCCGGTTGGACCAACGGAAATTCCGGTTATTCCTCCCTGTGACCATGAGGAAGACCCTGTACTTCCTGACAGGGTCTTCGCGAGTATCCGGTCTAACCCGTTTCGGGTTAATGTAGGAACTGTGGTGTTACTTACGGCTACAGGATTCAAGGAAAAAAAGAGACGTACCGATGCGATGCAATTTGACGGGCCGCAAGTAGCGTGTGTGCGGCGGCTGTTGTTCGGGCATGAATGCAAGCCTGTACCTGAGCAAGTTCCGTGCGGCTGGATACTCGACCCGCACAAAGTACACGCCACGATTGATTCCGATGACGTTGTTATCAGCGGCTGTCAGCCGTGGCAGTTGACAGCTTGCAACAATATCGGCATTATAGCGTTACCGGGTGTTTACCAGTTGGAGTTCAACGACGCGACAATGGTAGGCGTTGCCCAGGTATACGCCGAACGATACAATCTTGAGGCATTGCCTGTCGGACTTTCCGGTTTATATTTTACATAGAGGTTTGACATGAACTCATGCGGCTCTCTTGAATCCCTTTCCGGTGGTACGCTGACCCGTCCGATTATTGTCGGTGCGAATATTACTGACAGTGCGATTTCCGGGTCGACGTTCGCTACGGGTGATATCACTAATCTGGTATCCATTGATGAAGCGTCAGCCTCTACGATTGTTGACACAATTGCCAAGCTTCCTACTGACAAGCTTACCGCGCTGGCGGCGGCTATTTTCTCCGCGTTGCAGCTCAAACAAAAAGCCCCTGCGGTACAGCCCACTGTGGCAGAATCTCTGCCTACAGCGGTGCAAGGAAGCCGGGAGCTTTTGCTCGGAAAGCCGAATGTCTGGCTTGTTCTTCAGGCGGGAACCCGCGTCCCTGCATATAAATAGCGAGGAGGCTATGCACAACTTTGATTATTGGGTAGAACGGGAAAAACGTATTGACGAAATGACCCGGCAGAATCCCATGGTGATTAAGTCCAATCCCATGATTGACCCTGATGATGATGAACCTCAGGGGATGGCTGACCGTATGCACCGTAACCGTGAGCGTTTGTATGCCGATAAAGCCGCCCGTCTGGGGCTGCACGGCAATGTATACTCCGGTATTATGAACATCCGATATAATGGGTAGGAGGTTTGAGTTATGGCTTGTTCTCGTTGTGGCGCTCGCCGCCCTGTGCGTCAGAGTGATATGCCTTCGGGTATTCGCCCCGGCAGTAATCCGTTTCCCGCGCCCAATCCCGCGTCCCGCTCGTCCATCGTTCCCGGCACTTCCGTCAATGACCCCAAATCCGTCATTGGTTCCTTGCGCTATGTCCCCAGCAAATGATCGACCGGGGCTGCGCTCTATTGCTGGGAGAAAGTTTTTTTCCCTGCTGGCAAACGACGGCGCATTTCGCTATGATGCTTTCCGGCAAAGCATGGTTGAACGGCTTGAACAGACTGAACATGACCTGCATCAGATGGCCGTTGTAGCGTTAACTGACCCTTCCAAGCAACCGCTTGCGCTACGGTTGCAAGGGCGCTTGGAAGAACTCCGTGACCTTATTGCTTTCGCGGATTATTTTAAATTCACAGGAGTATAACTATGTCTCAAGCTGATCCCGCTCCAGCGACGCAAAGTTCTCTTCCGCAGAGCTTTTTGAAGACTCCCGCAAATTTTCATACTGGTAAGGTGTCTGAAGGCACAAACTCCGCATCGGACTCGCCTTCCGTACCTTCGGCTGTTCCGCCGCTTACTTCTCTTGCGCCCAAGCCTCTTCCTGAAGACACGAGTGTTCCCCCTGCTGCACCCGTGGATAGCCCGCCCTCTGTCCAGTTTACACCGTTATCGCAACAGACCTTTGACTCTTCCTATGTTCAGCAAGTGATTGCGGAACGCGACCGGCTTGCTCAGAGCTATGAGCAGATGCGGAAAGAGCTGGAAAACTACGCTCAGTCACAGCGGGAACTGGATGAAATCAAACGTCAGCAGGCATTGCAGCAAGCTATCTCGCCGGAGCTGTATGACAAGCTGGAGTCCATTGACAAGGCGGATGCTGAAGCTCTTACTCAGGCTGTGCTTACAGCGGCCCGCGCTCCGATTGAGTCACTGAAAAGTGAGCTGGAGAATCAGCGCGCTCTGGTAGCGGCGCAAGCCAAATCTGTAGCGCGGGAACAGCAGCGCCAGCGTATAGAACGGCTCAATGCTGAAGTACGCAGGTATCACCCCGATTTTGACACATTGCAGAATACCAAGGAATATCACGAGTTCATGTCGCAGCATGATGGGCTTTCTTCCAAAACCCGTGATGAGCGAGCTGCGGAAGAGTTTCTTGCCGGTAACACTGCGTATGTCGTCGACCTTTTGAACCAGCTTAAGGGTAGCAAACCCCAGGTTCAAAACATTACAACTGTGGCCCCTGTTCAATCCGCATCCGCAGTAGCCGCTGCTCCAGCGGCTACTGCGCAGATAACGCTGCGCGATTTGAACAACATGTACCAAATGCGGCAGATTTCGCATGATCAGTATCGTGCAGAGTTGCAAAAATTGCGTGCCGCAGGCGCGATTGGGTAGCGTTACCCTATCCGTCGGAATGTCAAAAGGAGCAAACCTATGGCTTTGTTTCCCTCTGCGAGCGGTTACGCCGGTATTGAAGCTTCCCCCCTTGCGCGCATCGGATACAGCGATGTAATCCTTTCGCGCGTATATGAAGAAGACTGGCTTCCGCGTGTTACCAGCTCTGAACTTCTTGAACCTGTAACCCGCTGCAATCAGGTTATCCAGATTATGCGCGCTCCGGAAGTTGGCCCTCTGCGTTCATATGAAAAGAACCAGCAGCTTGTGCCGAACACCGTGTCCACTGATGCCAGATGCCTTACCATTTGCAACCTCGGCTATCAGGATATCAAATTCGACACGACTGATGCAAAGCAGGCTTGCGAAAACTGGGGGCCGTTTGAAGAAAAGATGCTGGAGTCCATGTACCAGTCCTATGTGGACAGCCAGCGTCGTTTCGTTCTGGGCCGCATGATGGCGCAAGTTGCGTCGGAAACGTCCGGTCCCGCCGCCGGCAAACTTGGCGATATTGATCTTGGCGAAGCCGGGCACCCGGTCAAGGTCACTCCGGCCAATCTGCCCGTCGTGCTGGCTGACCTTCAGCGGGCGCTCATCGAGCAGAAGCGCTGGCGTGAAAATGAGATGTTTCTTATTGTCCCGCCCATCCTTCGCAGCTACCTTGCCTTGAGCAATTTCAGCAACTCGCTGTGGTCCTGCTCTTGTGGCAGTATCATCTCCGGCGTGTGGGATCATCAGCTATTTGGATTCAACGTCATTGAATCCGTGCATGTGCCGGTACGTCGTGACGAGTCCGGCGCATGGTGTTTCTATATCATTGCTGGTCACAAGGAAGCCACGGCTTACGCGTCCAACATTATTGAGGCTCGACTGATTACGCAGGATGCCAATTATTTCGGCTATCGCTATCAGTATCTTGTGGCGTGGGGCGCGGAAGTGATTTACCCTGATGCGCTGGCCCTGGGTTACTGGACTTTTGACCCCCTGCGGGTATAAGCGAGGTTTATTATGGCTGATATCATTATGGCCCGTGGCGGCCAGCCCGATTTCAAAGGGTGGATGTGTGACGGGCAGTGGCAGGAATACGGCCCCCCGTACTCCGGCCCGCATATGGACGCTACGCCCCCTTTCAATTCCCATGCCGACGCTGCGCACGAGCAAGGCTTTCTGAACCTGCACTTCCCCCTGGTGCCGCACTTGGGCGACACTGAAGCGCACCGCTGGATGGTGTCCGCGCTGAAGGGACTCACCAAGGTTGGTGATCGCATTTTCACCAACTGGGTTCCTCTGCGCTCCTATCTGGACAGCGTGTACTATGAAGTGACCCGCACTGACCCTTTGCTGGACGGCGTATACCTGACGCCCGTAGCGGCTCGGATTTCTCCGGACTTCAAGACGGGCGAATGGAAGACCGAAATTATCGACGACTTCGCCGCCGAACTCGCCGCTGCCGGCGTCAGCAAGCTTCCTCTCGGGACACCGCAGGAAAATGACCTGGTGTATGGTATGGCAAGGCTCAGTCTTGACCCCACGAGAAAGCCCTGCACCTTTGGGCACAACATTCCCCTGTATGACAATCTCGGCAAAGCCGTTGGCCCGTTTGACGAATACTTCGGCACGGTGCTGCTTGGCTTTGAGGTTGAGGAAGGTACACCGGAAAAGATCGCGCGTATTCACCGCGGGCATTTTTCGCTGTACTTCTCTTCAAAATTGATGGCCTTTGAAGGCTCTTCGCAGGTGGGGTAGTTATGGCCAATGTCGCAAACAGCAAGCATACAGGCCCCGCTTCCAAGGACGCGGTATCCGGTGGCAAAACCTTTCCCAAGGTAGGTTCCGCCCAGAAAGGCTCTGGTGGTCTGGACATGGGCAACACTTCCGATGATGCCCACAGGGCTATTATGGGGCTGCGCTATAACAATGGCGGTGGGTTCGGTTCCGTGAGCGAAAGCTCTTCCACGTCACCCAAAGCGGCAAAGAAGTAATAAACAGTCGGCATCTAACAAGGAGTAGGTTATGAGCCAGTTGTTATATTCTCAGGTAAATACGCCTAGCGTGCATGATATTTTCAACAAGGGCACTGCGGAAGAACGCAATGCCTACATGCGTTCGCTTGGGGCGAAAAACATTCTTCCCCCGCTTCCGCACTCGTCCCATGTACGGAATCGTAAAACCGGGAAGATTTACCCGTGGAATGAACTGCTCGCGGAACAGCAGGAACTTATGGAATGCTGTGATGCTACCGGCAATACCGACCCTAATGCGTGGATGCCGACTGTTGCTACTAACCCTGATGAGCCTGTCAGTGGGGATTTGCTTCAGGCGAAAATGCTGCGTGACGCCGTAGCGCAGGAAATGACTTCCCAATACCTGCAACCCAATGCGCCTGTTACCCAGCCACAAGAAGCGCCCCTGCCGGATAACACGGTAGCATTTACCGATATCAATGCAGAATCGGTAAACAAACTGTTGAGCATGGTGTAACCATGACCGGCGGGGAGCTTATACGAGAAGTTTCTCTTGACCTGAACGACCAGGAGCCGGGGCACGAGTACATCCGATGGACAGTGCCTCAGCTCCAGTCGTACATGCGCGAAGCTCTGTATGAGCTTGGAGAATACTTCGGGCATTGGTTCCTTGACCGTATCGTTGTCCCGGTTGTCCCTGGTGCAGACTGGCAGACTGCATGTTCCTGTACGGATATTATCCGTATCGTGGGGGAATCTGCCAGGAACGGGCGAGTGAAACGTCACCTCTCTCGATCCATGGATATTGATGAGAACGTCTGGGCCGGGGATGTGTGGGATGCGTGTAATCTTGGCGGAAAATACACTATGGAAAGCTACGCTATTTCCGGTACGGATGAAGCGATGTTTCGAGTGTATCCCCCTGTTCCTCCCGGAGAGTCTCAGCGATATGTGCTTGTGGAGTGTTATGCCAGACCTTCCGGAAATATTGCGGATGTAATCCCGGCTCGCGCGGTATCGCTGGTAAAGCAATGGATGCTGTACCGGGCACTGGCTATCGACTCGGAGAACAATGCCACGATTACCAAGCTGGCTGAACAACACAAACAAACGTATTTTGATTTGCTCAAGCTGGCAATGGCGAAACAGCAGGCAGAGGAGCAGCAACGTGATAGTTTACGAATCCGCGAAGACAAGGCCACTAAGTGACTTTCACGAAGAACTGCGTTTCGAGTTTCCCAATCTTCCAGCACAACTTTTCTCTTATTATATCCTGCGATGCGCCCGTATCATGGCGCAGGAAGGCAACCTCATCCGTAGGCGTGTCGTTATCCATGCAGAGCCAGGAGTAACACGATATGCGCTACAAGCCCCCGAAGAGATGGATTTGGTTGGCATTCTTGGGATTCGTCATCACGACATGTGTGGTTGCGTCGTCAATACTGTCCCTCGAACTTTTGTTCCGCCTGACGGTGCGGTAAGATGTGACAGACGAAGCGCCTGGTATGATGCTCATGAAGGTGTACTTCATTTATCCGGCCCCGCACAAAGCAAGGGAGCGTATTATGTGGAGATGTCAGTCGCTCCCGCATTGAACGCCTGCGAGCTTCCCGAAGAATATCTGAAAGACTTTTTTACCACCTTGATGTTCGGTGTGCGCGGCAGCATTATGCTTATCAGCGGCAGACCGTGGACAAATCGCCAGGTGGGACAGGGATACTACAACGAGTTTCTTTCACAGATTCATCGTATGGCTATTCAAACCATGTCGGGCAAACAGCGTGGCGGTATCAAGATGAACTTCGGGAAGGCGATGTAATGGCAAAGTACACCTGCGATAATCCGCGTCCGCTTCAAGTTTGCGGACCTACACCTGAGCCTGTAGTTCCGGAACCTTGCCCGGAGTGGGAAATATGCCTGCCGTTTTACGGCAAGCTCTATTCTCGCGAGGGCTGTATCCACCATGAACCAGGCAACCCACCTCCTGATGGTGTATACAGTAAACTGACCATTATCAACGGCTGTATTGTTTCAGCCGAGAAAGCCGATCTTGCCATGTATGCCGGGGCATCCTGCGCACCTGTGCCGTGTGCTTGTAATGAAGCAGGTACGGGAGGCGGACCCGGAGGAAGCAGTTTGCCGGAACCCTCGCGAAACGATGGGAACCTATTTGAATATGACCTTTCCGGACGCCCGCTTGTTCGCGTAATCGCGCGCGGCGAAAACGGTATTTCAGTTACTGGTGCCGGCACAACGGAAAATCCTCTGGTAATATCAGCAGTGGGTGGTGAAAGCGGAGGGGTCATTTATCTGCAAGCAGGGAACTCTTCTATCGAGGTTACAGGCTCCGGCACAAGGGAAGACCCCTATCTGGTGACTCATGCAAAAGGGCATGAAGCTATTATCAACGGTATGAAGTTCGATGCTCGCGGGCATCTTGTGGGCTTCGTGGAAGACTCCGGGTCGGCAACCGGAATAAACGGTATCAAGGGCGGCGAGAATATCGATGTGCAGCTTGACCAGAAAACCAAGCTTGCTACTGTATCGCTCCAACCCCCGGCGACCGCGCTTTCCACTCAGGTAAGTATCGGCAATACAACGCTTACGATATCAAAGGGATTTCTCACTGGTGCTGTTGCAGAATGGCTGCTTCCGGCTTCGGTTCTGCAACTGGGGGATTACCAGGTATCTATCGCAGAAGGTGGAGTTATCGAAGGGTTTGTATTCGCCCCGGAAGGGAACCCTGTTCATGCGCTGGAAAAAAAGATTAAGGAAATGGCAGGTGAAACCCATGTTGTAGCGGGTATCGGTATCTTCGCTGATGGGTACAATAATTTCCAACATCACAATAGCGACAACCCTCTGGACTTTGAATTGGATGTGGTTACAGCGCAAGCGGGAAATCTTCTTATTGAATTTTTCTCCGACCCCTCCTATCAGGTGTTCATTCCCGGGCATGGAGACGACTACGGAGATAGAACAGAAATTGTAAACACCACACCTTTTTCTTTCGGGGAAGTAACTGTTGACGGAAACAGTGTGGTGTTTTCCTATAACCCTGATGCCACGCCTTCGCAGTTGTTCATCCCCGGCCCCATCTCTGCCGGAGCGCACCTTATTAACATGAACAATATTCAGTTCGATTCCTATTATTACAAACTGTCCCGTGACAAACGGAAGAAGATTCCGCAGCTTGTCAAGCTGACCGTGGTAGGGAGCATGTCCTCCACAAATACGACTCTGGAGTAGCTATGCGTATCACCATAGGCAGTTTCGGCGGGATTGTGCCCCGGCAGTCTGACCATAATCTGTCCGTGGTAAACGCTCGCAAAGCGCATGACGTGAAACTCAGGAACGGCAGGATTGAAGCATGGAACGAGCCTTGTGAGTTCTGGAGCGCTATTCCCGGTGCGCGGTCTTTTCATCTGCACGGGTGTTACCCTGTATCCTGGCGTGAGCAGGTGCAGGCCGCTGAGGTATCCCCGGACTGGCGGTGCTTCTACATTTCCGGGCGAACCGACACCATAGAAAGCGTGTATCTCGACCAGTCTTGCGCCCCTGTTTATTACAAGCTTGGCCTGCCCGCCCCGGAAACTGCGCCGCGGGTAACAGGTACAGAAGCCTGTGGACGCGACGTTGATGTGCGTTCCTATGTTTATACCTACGTCAATCAGTGGGGCGAAGAATCCGCCCCCTCTCCTGTTAGTGCTGTTATTCGTTGCGCTGACGGCGCTCCTGTAACCGTGACAAATATTGCGCTGCCTCCCGACGGGTATGGCATTGTCGCTGCCAAGGTATACCGTTCCGCGAGCGCACCGCGTAATGCAGACGGCAAGGAACAGAAACCGTCCACAGATTTCTTTTTTGTCGGTGTAGTGCTGTTTCCCTCCACATCATTTCTGGACAAGATTCTGATAAAAGGTCTGGGCTTTCCGTTGGAAACGCACAAGAACCGGATGCCTCCTGCGGGTATTCGTAATGTGGTGAACGTGGAAGGCACGGTTCGACTGGCAGGAACAACTGCGAACCGTGTGCATCTGTCAGAATTTTACCAACCGCATAATTGGCCTGCGAAGTACGACCTCACTCTGGATAGCAACATCGTCCACATGGGATGCGTTGACCAAAAGCTTTATGTTACCACAGACACAGTGCCGTATGTTATTGACGTATCAAGCTGTGAAGACATGAAGTGCATTCCTGTGATGGATATACAGATGCCCATGCCGGATATAAGCTGCAAGTACAACCATGCGGCTATTGTCACACCACACGGGTATATATACAGTTCTCCCCTTGGTGTTATCCTTGTCGACCCGTCAGCGAAATGGCACATCGTTACGGCCAAGTGGTTCAGTGCTGACGACTGGAAGAAGGTGCGTCCGGATACCGCACGATTCGCGTACTGGGAAGGTTTTCTTTTCGTTATCACTGATGAAGTATCCTTCATGTTGAACATCAACGGGGACCCGTATGGCGACATGAAAATGTCGGAACTTGTAACCATATCAGATTCTCCCATTGACCTTGCGGTAAGCAATACCGGCTCCCTGATTATGCTGTCAGACGCCAAATTGTTGACATGGAACGGGTCTAATACACCTCGTCCCTACTTCTGGGAGAGCCGGGAATTGACTGGCGGCAGCAATCAGCCCAACGGTACAACGCCTAGCGTAGCTCCGCCGGTAGGATATTTGTGGACACCGGTATCCGCCAAGATACGCACGAGAGAAACTGACTTTACCTTGCTAGACGATGCAGACCACGTTGTATATACTCGACGTGTTGCCTCGGAGCGTCCGTTCAGGCTCCCGCGTTACGGACGCCATTCATATTATTTCGCCAGATTTCAAGGCGTGGAACCTGTCGAGTTTTTCGACATGGGCACATCACATTTCACAGTAAACTATGGGGAGTAGACATGGCTGTCACTTACGACATTCTGGAACCGACAAAGGATTTCGATTCGGCGGTTGAACGCCTCAACTCCGTGGCAGGCAAGCTGTATGCGGAATCCTGGGCGCGTCAGCATGAACCCATTTACCATAAGCCTTTCGCTCTGGACGCGCAGTCTTTCGTGTCTATGTGGATGAACCGCGGCCTCAAGGTACTTGTCGCTTACGATGAAAAGCAGGAGCCTGTCGGCTACCTTCTAGGCATTGTATTCCGTCCCATGACGTATGACAGCAGCATCTTCATGGTGGAAGACTGGTACGTCCGCGACAATCGCACGGATGTGCTGGATGGGCTGTTCGGCTACATGGAGCAGGCAATAAAGTTCATCGGATGTGAAGAGGTACGCATCACGACAAGCAAGACCGATCGAGTGCCTCGGCTGTCCGGCTGGAAGCCTGATGCTGAATTTATCATGACCCGGTATGTGAAGGAGTAGGACATGGCCATGGCAACGGACTACGGGTGTGTCCCGCAAGTAGGCGAAACCGATGCCGACCGGAGTCTGTTTGCCAAGCTGTTGACGGCAGCCAATGTTGCCGCTGCGGGTTACGCCACTGCTACTGCAATCAAGATTGCGCTGGATGAGTACAATCTTGCGAAAAGGTACTGGCGTATCAGCCAGGACTGGCAGGATTACTACAAGGATTTTTACGCTCCCGTTGAAGACCAGGAAATCAATGAAGCGTTGAACCTGCCTCAAGAAGACGCGCATTACGACACTGCGCAAGGAAGAGCGCGTATTGCAGCATGGCTGGAGTTCCGTGGTTTGCTCGCGCAGACGCTGCGCTGCACTTCGAAATACTGCACTGGGTTGCGCGCGGATATGGCGGCAGATATTGTATCCGCGCAGGGGGCCGCGCTGGCTATGGCTGAGGGGTTGGGCTATCGTAATGAACGAGCCTACCTTGAAAGCCGCGACGATATCCGGTTTGAAAAGCAGCTCAATACCGCCAAGCGCGGGCGCGACATGACCGCTGATAATGTTAGCTTCGCCAAAGCAACAGCGGGGATTTACGGAGACTTGTACAATCAGGCATGGGAAGGGCTGGTAGGTGCGGGAACGTACCTTGGATACAAGGCCAATCGAAACCGGACGAAGTATCCTACGGTGTTCACCAATTCCCGTACCAGTGTACAACGTAACGAAACAGTGTTCTCCCCCATGCCTTCACAAAGCCCGGAGGATGAATCTGAAATTGTCAAAACCCTGATGGTGTAATCATGCCCGCCTGTACTTGCGCAAACCCCACTGCTGTAGCTAATGCTGTAAAAAGTGTAGCAAGCTCTGTGGATAATCATGCTCGCAAAGAGCAGGATGTCATAACCCAAGTTCATCGTACCCTGTACGGTGAAGCTATGGGGGGTAGGCCGGGTGCCCCCGCGCCTGTGCGGTTCTGTCATTGGGTTACTGACCAGGTTGGCGCCGCGGGAAAAAATGCGTGGGTGGTCGCATTCCAGGGGGCGGCTATTGCGATTGCGCTGGCGAACTCGCTTGCACAGGAGCAGATAAACGCGAAGAAGCAGGACTTGGCGGAAGGGTATTACGACCAGGCGAAATATCGGTGGGATAGGTTCAAGGACAAGTATATCCCCCTGGAAAAGAAGCTCTTGCATGAGGTATCTACGGAGCCGATACGCCGGTTGAATTGCGCTGACGACCAGCAACGCGCGCAAAATTCAGTAGCATTATCCTATGGGCAAGTGCGTGAATATCTCAAGAATGTAGCAAGCGGCTACCGTATGTGCATAGACGAGTCCCTGCTTGATAATATCAGCATCAAACAAGGCATGACATTTGTTGATACTACCAACTACAATATGCAGGATGATCAGTTCTACACTAATTACAAGAATGACCAGCGATGGAACCGCAGAAGCAACGTGCTGAATCTTGGGCGCAACCTCAGCTCGGAAACCCTGCGATATGGTGATGTCGCGCGTACTCTGCTTGACAGCGTAGGCGGCAAAGTCCAAAATGCAGCAAATGGTGTTATGCAGGCTTTAGGGTATTTCAACAACAGGATTGACACCACGTATCCTACGACCACCATGGCATCCAACACAGGCACTCAGATAGTGTCCATGCCCACTACAACACTGGCTTCGGCGCGAACCATTGACCAGTCCGCAAATGCGAACGCCTTACTGGGAGTATAAACATGAACCTTCTGGGAATAATAAGTCAATTCGGACGGCTTCTCCCCGGATACATTCAGGGTGAACGCATGGCTGTGCAGGATAACTGGAACGATTTGAACCAGTACAACCAGGTGCAGAGCGGGCAGATTCAAAATGCCTATGACGAAGCCGTGTTCAACCCGCGCGTGAACATGCTGTACGACCAGGCAGAGCTGTCCAGTCTTGGCGTTGACACAAGCCGTATGAACTACGATGTGAACCGCGCCATGCAACCGGGCAGGATGTTTCAGGCTACCAGTTTCTCCGGCCTCCAACCCTTGCTTGCTCCGCTTCAGGGAGCGGCGCAGATGCAGCAGGCACAGACTGTTCTGGATATGTTTCGCAGACCCAAAGCGTCCAGTTTACTCTATGGTGGATTTCCTGGGATTTACTCCAACCAGTTCAGTCAGCTCAGTCAGCTCATGAACAATAACTTGCCAAGCTGGATGTGACCATGGCCGCTTATCTCAGAAACGCTATGCTTATCCCTGAAGATATCACAAACGACCGGCAGGGGGTCTATCAGTATACATACAAGCCCAACCTACGTTGGGCCGGTTACACTGACGGTACCAATATCAACGGCAGTGTGGGGAATCTTGTTGCATATCCTTCCCCCATTCCCCATGTACTTGATGCTACGCTTCGCCCCCAGCGGTATCAGCTCACATCCGACGATGTGATGTTGGCCTTGCAGCAGCAGGCTCAGGACAATATTACGAAAATTTTAAATTCGGCCCCGCGCAGCACGGGAACTACGCGGGCGCGTACAGCGGGTTCTTCTACTCCGCCCGCTCCTGCGGAGGGCGTTGCATATTCTTCGATAAACGACGCCCTCGCCGCCTCTTCTGTAGCCACTGACGCACTTGGCGCTGAAGCCGTTCCTGTTACATTGAGCGCCGCTGCGTCTCCCAATCGTGCTGTTGCTACCCCTCCGGCTTCCCAAAAAATCAGCCTCATACCTTTGGAAGAAGCCGCCAGTATGGCGAACGATGCAGAACAGGCTGCTGACCTGGTAGGTGTGTCTTTGTCCGACCTGCCTACAGAAACAACGTCAGTTATAGATGCCCCCGCCTATTACCCTGCGCCCGGCTCGGCTGCTCCCGTGCAACTTCCGGTTACGTCCTTGCAGGGACAATGGGAAGAAGTGGAGGAACCCGGTTTTTTGAGTGACCCTTGGGGATACGTTAAACGCAAACTTGCCGAAGGCGCAGGTATTACTCCGGTAAAATTGTCAGAGGGATACCCCACTGAGCCTGTTTCCGCTAACAGCACTATTCCTGCTCCGCAGAATTTGCCCGACGTACCTCCTGCCCTGGCGCAAGCAATGCAACTGTCCATACCGACAGTGCAAGCTTCCCAGCCTGTCATTTCCGCGCCGGCACAGAATGCTCCCATACCGGAAACAGTAGACCCGCGTTCTTTCATCGAACGCTATGTGGAGAGCGACCCCATTCTTGCACGGATGCTTTCACAAGGCAGAGACCCCGCAGCGGCAGCCCCTGTGGGACAACGCCGTAAGCTTGGCGACGCGATACTAAACCAGCTTGTCGAAGTGATGCGCAGTTGGTACACCGACCCCCCGGTGGTTACTTCCATGCAACCTGCGGGGGCCGGCGGATTTATGACCTACTTTCCGACTCCCTCCGCACTGACCTCTCCGCACTGACCTCTCCGCACTGACCTCTCCGCACTGACCTCTCCGCGAGATATGGTAGTTCTGCCTGCCATGTAGGATATTGCGATGGAAATACCCACAGATTACGATACGGCTATGGCCGCACTGGATGAAGACCTTGCTCGACAGGAACAACTGCTTAACCCGGAATATCAGAACAACCTGTACATGATTGAATCCGCACTTAGGGATGCCGGCGCTATTCCCAGAGCAACCGACGCATACCCCAATGTTTACGATGAGCAGCTTCTTCAACTGATCGATGCGGTAACAATGGAGTAGGTTATGGCTTTCCCGTCTTTCAATCCGCAAGTGGTACAGGTAAACTCCATACCGCAATTCGGGCCTACGCTGGCACAGCTCATGCAAAGCGCCACGCAGTATGTCAGGTACCAGAACGCCGCGACTCGCGCAGCCGGTGCTGGTACGCCCAAAGCGCAGATGTTCGCAACCGTGGCTGACCCTTCCGCTCCTAACGGTGTCAGACAAGTTGCGTTGTACGGCAAGACGGAAAAGGAAAGAACAGTCGAACTCAACAGGATTTTGGGTAATCAGGCTCTTGCCGTTTTGCAAAACGATGAGGCCGTGCAGAAAAAGCTGGCACAACTGGAAGGTTCCAGTGTGGGCAAGCAGGAAGAAATTCTTGCTGATATTCGCAAGCACGACATGCCGCGCTTGCAGATGGCGGCAGGTGACGCTGCGGGTGCGCTGTTCCCGGAAATGCTCAAGGGATACGACAAGAGCATCTCGGAGCAGCGCAAAGCCATTGAGCAAGACTCCGGGTGGAAAGCACTGAAAGCTACTGCCGGGACAGAGGCAACCCGTGTAGGCGAAGCCTTGCTGAATGTGTTTCGTTCTGATGAAGAGCGGCTTGCTTCTGCTGAACGTATTAATGCCATGCGGCAGAAAGACCTGGAAGACAATGCCTACCTGCGAGACCAGGCGCTGCGAGCGCAGGAAGGAGAAGGTACATTATCCCGCACCTTTTCCGGAGATAGTTCTGCACTCACAAATATCGGCAACGCCGCGATTGAAACACTGGGGTTCATGGGAGGCCCGCTTGCGGCCGGCGCGGCCGGCGCGGCGATAGGCGGCCCTGTAGGTGCTGCTGTTGGTCTTTTGGGCGGTGCCGCGCTGACCTCGCCGCAGACTGCGCAAACCTTCTATGAGCGTGTCGCCTCTGACGAAAACAAGTCACAGGAACAGAAGCTCGCTGCAATAACCGAAGGCGCTAACGCTGCCATGGCCACAGGTGCGGCGGTCGGCGCGCTTGGCCCGGTACTGGGCAAGGGCGCGAATACCTTACTGGGAGCAATGGCAGGACGTGTAGCTCCCCGCATTATGTCTCGTATCCCCACAACCAGAGGATTACGGGCTTACGCTTTCCGTGATGTGCCACGTTCCGCTGTAGATATCGCCGCATTTTCGGGCGCGGATGTGCTGGGCGGCAATGCCGTTTACAACTATGCCACCGGTGAGAACACCCCGATTACACAGGGATTGAGCGAAGCCATGAGTGGAGCGGTGCTGTCCGCTCCGTTCTTTGGCGTGTTGGGTGCGCGCCGCCGGGAAACGCAGCGAGCCTACGATGCGCGGATGAAACTGCAAAATGACATGGCCACGGCAAGAGCTTCCGCGTTTGAGGAATTGCCCAATGACCAGGCTCGCGCGGAGTTCAATAACCGTTGGGCTGGAATGACGCAGGAAGAACGCAAGCGCTGGTACGATGACTTTATTGTGCAGCAGAGCAGAAAAGCTGAAGCAGAACGCGCAGCACAGCAGAAGCAGGCACCTGCTGCAAATACTGTATCTGCCGCGGAAACCGTAGCGGCAGAGAAAGCATCGATTTATGCGAACCCCCACCTTGAGGCGTTTGACCGGGTACTGCACTCCGGGGGCAAAGACCGCATGGACAAGTGGACAGCGGAGCAAAGGCTGGAGCAAACTCCCACTGCTATGGCTGAAATCCGGGAGTCGCTCAAGGATTACCTGTCGAAGCCGGGAACTTCGCTTGACGATATCAAGCGTGTTATTGAGTATGGGGGCAAGGGGAAGGAAAAGCTGGCCGCGCTTACCAAAAAAGACGGTGTGTACACTTCCAAAAAATTGTCCACCACTGTACGTAACGCACTGAAAGAGCTAATAGAATCCGATGAAATCGTGCAGTTCGCCGCTAATGCGAAAGCCGCCAATGAACATATTGCGTCTTCCCTCGACGCCGCAATAACAACATTGCAGGTTGCCGGTAAAGACCTCTCCACAGTTTCCCCTGAAGCCGTGAGAGCTATTGACGCGCTGATACGCGATGTAGGTGAAGGACAGACAAACACAGCTATCGAGCGGTTATCTCCGTTCCTTGCCAACGCCAAGCGGGAAGAAAGTCCGCTTATGGTGCAACTGCAAACTATGCTGAAGTCGTGGGATACTAACGCCGAAGCAGCAAAAATCAGGCAAACATTGGAGACCGCAAGTGGCGAACAAGCTCAACGCGAAAGCGGCGGCGGAACACAACCGCCTGCCGTCATGGAACTCAATGGACAAGCAGGAGAAAATTCTGCTGGTGCAGCAGATATTGCAAGCAATCGCGGAAATGAAACCGCTACCGGAGCGGATGCTGCAACCGTTACCCGTGGCGCTGCTGCGGAAGTTGCAGGAAGCGATCGAACAAATGAAAGCCGAGGGTCTGGCGGGGAACAGGTTCAGAGCATCCGACCGGATGAAGTTTCTGAAGCGACAACTGGACGTTCGGGGATTGACTCCAAACAATCAGAAACAGTCAGTGGACGACCTGCTGCCGAACCTGCCGGGCGGGAAGGAAATACTGGCGAACGAGTCGAAGAACGTGCGGGCGACAGAGAGCCAGGCCGCGAGACTGTGGGAGAAACAGATCGTGCGAGCGAACAATCCGATGTCCGAGCTGTAGAGGAAGAATCTGTTACGGTTCTTCCTGACGGTACGAAAGTACAGGACGACATACCCGCAGACATGCCGCTGGAAAACATTCTGTCAGAAACGAAGGAAGCGATTGACAAGGTAACGGGCGTGAAGACTTCCAAGGATAATACTATCAATCCCTTGAAAGCTACCATGAGTAAGTGGCTGAAGAACCAAGATATTCCTATAGAGAACCTGCGCACCGCTATGAACTCTGAAGCTTCCATGTCAGACACACAGGTGATGAAACAGGCACAGCATTTGCTGACTAAACAAGCTGTGGGTGACACGCTTTCAAAAAGTGAAAAAGACAAGTTAAAGGCGTTGAATGCGCTAGGTATGAAAGTAAAACGAGGCAGTCTGAAAGCTCCGATTAATGCAACCTATGCTACTACCGGGAACAATTTACTGCGTTTTGCCAGTCCTGAAATTTGGGCAAAGCTTGACCCATCGCTCAAGAAACAATTCTCTCTTGCGGATATATATGAGGCGACCGGGTTTACCAATTACAGATACAAGGAAAACAGAAGCCCTGAACTGACAGACGCTCTGTATAACATTGCGGAACGCACATTCCGCAAGAATGTTGAGTTGTCCTTGAGCGGCAAGATAAACGCAACACGAGCCAAATTAACCGAGCTCGGCATTTTGCCTTTGGATATACCTGCGGATTTTGACACAGCATTCAAGCAGTCCGGCATGAAAGATAAAACAGAATTTGCTATTTCCATGCTTAACCCTGCTGAAGCGAAACAACGTACAGCCGAAAGACCGAGGTGCTAGAACATGAGCCAGTGTCCTACAGACGCCGACCTTATGGTCAGTTCAAACACGCCGCAAGGGGGAGGCGGCCCCGGAGACGTACTTCGTAATCGCACTCCCAACTACGAAGAGATTGCCCATGCCCGTGATACCATCACACGCAGGGCAAAGAACAAGACCGAAGCTGTGCAGGCAGTTATCGACGCGATGGGGAAAGACTCGCCGTCCACAGACGCAAGTACCGTGAGAGATAAAGCCATGCAGCGCGGGCTGTCCACCCGCCTTGTGACGTGGGTGGAACAGGCCGCGGAAGGTTTGAAAGAACAGTACGAGCGCAACCAGGAAGCGATAGACCTTGCCGCAGGGTTAACCTCCAGCGGCAAAAGCACATGGCTTAATATCACAAACTGGATGACCCGGAAGTTCTCGAATGCCCGGAGCGATCTGGACAAGTATTTCCTGCTGCACCATGTACAGACTGACCGAAGCACTCAGGCTCAAGACCTGCTGCAATCCGCACATATGGTAAAGGCCGGTATTGCGGGATTTCGGCAGCAGTTCGACCCGCTTGTACACGAAGCTGTAGATATGGCACGGCCCATAGCTAAACGGCTTGGGCTTGAATCCCCCATCGAAGCGGCTACCATTATGGGCGACTGGACAAATCTTCGGGGTGTGCCTGAGCGTAATGCGTGGTATCTGAAAAAATGGCAGGAGCAAATCAATAGGGAAATGGCGAAGCCCGCAGAAAAGCGCAACATGCAAATGGTACTGGACAACCAGGACAAGATTCATTTGCTGGCAAGCAATCTGGATAATGAAGCTCCCGGCGCCGAGGTTATATCTTGCGGATGGACCAATGGAGAAGCCAGAGTTCTTCAGAAACAGATCGAAGCCCTAGGGATAACGGAGGCGGAGCTTACCAGATTTGCTGACAAGCTGGTTGAAATAAACCGAAAAGTTTTTGAATCCACGCTCAAGAACGGCTTGGTGCATCCGGAACAGGTAATGGCGTTTCCGGACTGGCAAAACTTCACGCCTTTCTACTCGCATTACGATAATGTAAAAGGTGTCGCTAATGATATCAGCCCCTACAACCCCGGCAGCTACCACGAAGTAAAAGGTACTACTGCGGAGAACCGCCCGGACAGTGCGTTTTTTACCACACTTTCCTATATCCGCAAGGCAGCCACCGCTGCGGGATCAAAAGACTTTGCCACAAAACTGGCCATGGTTGGCATGACTGACAAGGCAAATAATATTGACTCCGGTATCAGAGTAGTTTCACGCAAGAAAATCAACAAGCTTGCAAACAGCAACGACCCCCGGATGCGTCATTGGGCAGAGAACTTTATGGAGCATGGCGGGTACTTTGTAGACTTGCCTACCGCGCAGAAAGATGGTTCCGTCAAACTGGAAAAGAAACTCGTTTACTTTGACCCCAAGTGGGAAGACAAGGAAAACGGGCTGAATGGGGCCATGCTGAATGACGCGCTTGTAGCTGAACCCAAATTGGGCAACGGACTTGATACGGCGGCCATGCTCACGAGCTGGTACGGGCAATCCTTTACCCGGATGCAGCCTACGTTTAGCGTTATCAACGCAGGTCGTGATACCGTGGAACGGTCTTTTCACCTTGCCGCGACCGAAACTTTCGATGCCAACGGTAACGAAGTGCGGGGAATTGACCTGCTGGGGAGCTACTGGACAGGCACGGCAAAGACTGCGAAGTGGTGGCTTGACGGCACACTTGGCAATCTGGAAGCCGGAAGCAAACCGAAACAGTACATCGATGAATATATCAGCTCCGGGTTACGGCAGCAGTACACACCTGGCATAGACGCCAAAGCAAAAACTTTCTCTGAAATAATGGAGCAGTCTGCGGAGCGCAGAAACGCCGGAGGCATCCGAAACGCGCTTCGCAATGACAAAAGGTTCGCTCCACTGAACAAAATATTCCAGAGTCTCGGAGAAAACGGACGCATGGCTCTGGACAAGCTGGACAACTGGAACGACTATTTCAACAACCTTGCTTCATTCAACCATTTCGTAACGCTGCGCGAAGCTGGAGTGCCGAGACAGCGAGCCGCTGCTGTCGTCATGGACTCCATGAATTTGTCCGACACTGGAACAGCTACACCCATACTGCGTGTACTATATCCATTCGTCAAGCCAACATTCAAATCCGCAGCAGCCATGGCCCGTTCACTGGGGTTCTCCTATGATCCTCGCGGAGTGCTTCGCGCAGGCAAAAACGGATGGATGTACATGGCCGGCGCAACCGCCGCGCTTGCCATGCTCAAGCCTCTCATTGCCGGGGCTATGGGGGATGATCCGGAAACCGGATTTTCCAGGCTTGACAGCATGAGCATGAACGACCTGCAACGCTTCATTCCCATTCCGCTCGACAATGGTGCCTTTGTCAAACTTCCTATAGGCTTCGGCCCATCACAGATTGTCGCCACAATGGTATATGGTACTGACCGGGTAAACCGTGGGCTTATGACACCTACCGATTTCGCCGCTGAACTGTTGTTCTGTATTGTGAAAAACGCCATGCCGGGCAACTGGCCGGAGTTCAACGCAAGCGACAAGCCGTTACAATACATTACGCAGATGTTCTCTCCCTCTGTTCTGTCTCCCATTACGGAAATCGCATCCAACACTACACGGTTCGGACACACACTGACCAACGCAACCAGCGATGGCACAAAAGCACTGGCGAACCAGGGTAGAGCAAGCACGGCTATGGGCTTTCATCAAGTGGCCAAATGGATACACGACACACTGGGCATTGATCTCGCGCCTGAGCAGGTTAAGGCGCTCCACGATGGCTACCTTGTAGGCCCCGCGAAAATACTGGATACGGCATTTGGTGATGCTTTCAGTCTGCGCAAGGGAAGTGCTGAAGAATCCATGTATGAAGGTATGAATCCCTATGTGAAAGCTCTTGGCGGTACACAATGGTTCGGTGCTACACGCAATGTGGGACGCTCAATGTTTTACACAGCACTCAACAAGTACCAGCGCCGTATCCGTGACGCGAACATAGCGATGACTTCCAAGTCCTATGGTTCGGACGCCGCCAAAAAAGAAGCCTACCAACGGGAACAGCTTACCAAGTCAGGGAAATTTACACCGGAAGAGATTGACGATATTCTCCTACTTATGTCCGTATCCGGGCGCATACGTTCCATGAACAGCAAACTGTCCGATAACACACGGCAGACGTGGCTCAATGCGGACAGCTCTACAGAACTTCGCAAGGCTTTTGAGGAACTCGCACAAAGCGAAGGGGCTATATACAACGACACAGTAAAGCAACTGAACTACTACAAGGGCAAGTCATGATAATCCGACTGACACAGGATATGTCTACTATCGGGTTCCGAGTAAACGAAACCCTGTATGACCAGCAAGTTATTACATGGGAAGACTTCGAGCTTGTAATACTGCCGGGGCAACATGACGGGGAGTGTATCCCCAACGGTTCCCCATGGTTCCTTACAGGCTGCTGGCCGGGCAAACGTACCGATGTAGATGTGGCAAACACGCGCCCTGACTTTCCCCCCATTATTGTCCCTGCGTACAAGCTTGACCTCGACGGAAGAATCATGTTTCATATTGATGCCCGTATCAAGTCTTTACCTCCAGGGCGTTACACGGGCATCCTGCGCGTTGCCCCACACCCGCACGACTCGGGGCAACGCGCTCGGCTTGTGGTGGTAGCGCCAAAGGAAAAGAAAAAAGTGCTGCCTATGGAATATATGGCTGGAGCGCAAAGTTGCGACGTGAAGTTCGCCTCGAGTCCTCCGCCTCCTCCACGCCATCCGACTGTATGCGAGCTGGCCCGATTCGATATTGACCTCGGCCCAACATGCACTGACCATATTATTACACAAGTCTCCGTAGACTTCCCTCCAAACGACTGTGGAGTTAGCGATGGCGCGACATAATTTTTTTATCCCGGAACAGGAACAGCCCCCCCTGCTGATTATGGTTCCGGCCCCGGATGAGGACGGGCTGACACTCGTATCTGACGAAACCACTGGCGGGTTCAAGTGGGGCGCACCTATTCGTGGCCCCAGGGGAGAACGCGGCCCCCGGGGTTTTCAGGGAGACAAAGGCGAGCAGGGATTGCCCGGCCCCCGTGGCGCGGTAGGTCCTCGTGGTCCGCAGGGAGTTCAGGGTGAGCAGGGGATTCAGGGCGACCAGGGTGAACGTGGCCCGCAGGGCATAGCAGGGCCGCCCGGCCCCCGTGGTGAACAGGGCTTGCAGGGTGAACAGGGTGAGCAGGGCGAACGTGGTATCGCAGGCCCCCGTGGCGCAACCGGATTACAGGGGGAACCAGGGCCGGAAGGGCCGATGGGGCCGGAAGGGCCGGAAGGGCCGCAGGGTATACGCGGAGCTACAGGTATACGCGGCCCCATGGGTTTGCAAGGGGAACCGGGGCCGGAAGGGCCGATGGGGCCGGAAGGACCGCAGGGTAATCGTGGTATGCCCGGCGAACAGGGAGTTCCTGGCCCCATAGGCCCGTCAAACGGCGTGAAGATTTCGGATATCGACAAAATATACGCTGTTCTTGACAGTATTATGAAGCGCCTTGATGCTTTGGAGAATCGCTATGCCGATGAAGTATGAAAATTTTTCCGCTTATACCACCAAAGGTATAGGCGCGGATGCCGTACACTTGCCGTTGACACGGGAAGCCTATGCAGATTTGCTGGCGCTGCTGAAAGAAGATGAAGACTACATTTTCCTGGCGCTGGTAGGCGGCAATGAATACGAAGTCGTGAAGACACGGAACGTCAGCGGCGTACTGGTTATGGAACGCGGTATGGAAAACACCGCAACGCAACCGCATCATCTGGGCACATGCGTTCAAAGCATATCCCCGCTTTTTATTGCTGTCATGAAAGACCTGATCTGCAATTACGACTGCTGCGAAAAATCTATGGACAAACCTTCTGATATTTTGTAACGTCTCTTGCAGAGAGGAACTGCGCAACCACACCCTGTGCTTCGGCCCCCTCCCCTCCATCCAAGGGGAACAGAGACACCCCCGCCGTTCATACCCTACGGCGGGGGTGTCTTTTTTATTCAGAATTTCCATTCCGTTTCCCGCCAACATCGTATATCCACTTCTTCGCAATATGCTGCAAAGCTTCCAGCGCAGCATCGTGACGTGCTGAATCTCCATTATGACCAGCCATTTTGGGAAGAACATACATGGTGACTACAGTTTTTCCGGACGGAACCATACAAAGAATAGCCACCAGTACAGCCAGTATACTTACTGGAGTTCTGGCTTTTCTGCTCACCTCGTAAAGAGTGCTAAAATCCACGTCATCCGTCATGCAAACGCAAATGCGCAACATACACGCAACAGCTAGTGACAAAGCAAGTGCAATGACAAGTATGATTGTTACAAACTGAACATTATCCAATACATTTACGAGATAGATAAGCCAAGGCGAAATTGCAGGCGAACTAAACATTACTTCCCTCCTCATTGGTATTGACTGCCGGAATATAACCCAGCGTATCAAGAGCTGTGTCATCAAGCACTATGGTTTTCACCGTAGGCGTCGGCGCATAAGGTATGCCCGCCGTGATGCTTCCCTTGGAAGACTTGGTTTGAATGCCTTCCTGCCCAAGCCGCCGCAATATAACAGTGGGGGACATGCGGCGTTTCACGGTACACCAGTCACAAAAGTCGGACTTCGATATGGTAAGCTTTCGTTCATCTATGGAGTAACGTACCGTGCAGTCCTGATTTGCAGGAAGACTTTTGACAAACTTGTCTGGCAAACCCCGCTGGCCGGGGTCAGGCATGGATGGGTCACGTTGTTCGGCAGCGACGATAACGGTATTACGCTGCCGTGCCATGAGGTAATCAGTAAATACGGAGACTGCATCCGCTGACCAGTGTTCCGTATTGACGCGGTTATGTGGGACATAGGACTGAACTACCCAATTTTCCAGCGCATCCATATCAAAGTCCAGCAAACCCCACTCTACCGCCCAGCGCCCAGCCTTGATAGCCAACGCCAGACTGTTTGACATGAACCGTTCATTGTTGGAGAAGCCGTGCAACTGTATCCAGTGCGCTATTTCAGAGTTCAAGGTAGCCAATCTGGTCTGGTGCTGCAAAAGCTGATAGATAAACTCTGCTCCAGCATGGCCATAGTTGTGCTTGCATAAATCCAGACAATGCAGGATGTATTTATTTACCTGCGGTTCGGATTCATACGATTTGAAATCGCATTCATATTCCATAATACGAAGCAACGTAGCATTGGAATCTCCGGCGCGCTTGGAAATAACGCTTTTAAAACTTTTGTTGCTCGTGAGGAACGACACGGTTGACCAGCTTCCTGTCTCCACAAACTCTGCACCACTCGACCGAAGCTTGTTCTTTTCCTTGCCCCCTGTCAGCGTATAGGCCAGCCCGTACATGTCTTCTTCGGGCACGTCAGTCATTTCATCCATGAACGCGGGCAGGTTATGAAGCGACGCAAGCGTACGGCTTCGAGCAACCGAAGACGCCTCTCGCGAGATAAATTGCTCACCAGGGTTTCCCCATACGGAAGCGCAGGCGCGTAACACACCTGACTTGCCTACACCAGATTCACTGGACCACAAGGAAAAGATAGCACTGCTGGCCTCCCCATTGGCAAACTTCATAAGCGGTGCGGCAAAGGACATGCAAAGTGCAAGTTGTGCCGCTTTCTGGTCAAGTATCCGGTACATGCGCGGCACTTCTTTCCAGTTATCCAGTGTGCCCTTGATGGTGAAACTGCGCTCTGCAAGGCTTTGAACCGGCCCAGTGTATGCCGCAGGATGAAGCCCGGTGCTTGTGATAAGCCCGGGGCCGGTAAGGAACGCGGGAGTGCGTTCTTTCGTTACCGGGTCAGTAACAGTTTCCCATCCGAAATGCCTGTGTGTTTCCAGCTCCATACTATTTGCAGCTACTGAACTAAGATACGCATCCATAAACCTACCCAAAATTCCCGGCTTAAGACTGGTGTTTGCAAGATACGCTTTCGCGTTTGCAAACCATGTCAATGTTTGTTGCGCCCCGTAATGCTCATTGATAGAAAACTTGCGCCGTTCTGTACGGCCATTGGAAAATACAAACTCGAACATATGAGCGCGTTCGGGTGTGTCGTTTGTACCCTTATCCACAATCGAATACAAATAATAAAGCTGTGCGGTAAGTATAACTGTTTCCACAGTTTGAGCTATACCGGTCGAATCAGTTTTTACTTCCCTGAAAATAACCCCCCTATGGTCCACCAAAAATTGCGGATGCTTCAGAGTCATCCGTCGAACCTGACGGTCTGTGGTCAAATCCAATGAAGCCTGCTGCCCTGTCACAACAGCTATATTGGAAGCAGCTTGCGCTTCGAAGATAGGGATAGGTTGTGCTTCTGCCGTAAGCGCATGATTGGCCAGTCTAATAGGTGACTTGACCAGACCACGAAAACGGCATTTTACACACAACGCCGGATTGAGCCGCTCGAAACTGGCGCAAGTACATGGCATAGCTTCCGGCGCGTGGTCAAACTTCGCATCGGTATCTGCCGGATTATATCGGGCCGGGTCCATAGCGCTGAGCTTGTGCGTCCACTCTCTGCCGTCCACACAGCGTTTCAGCACAGACATGGCCTGATACCACTGAGGTTCCGAAGCCAGCCCCATAGTGAGAACTTGGGGACAATTGCGTACTACCGCTTCGGCTTTGTCCTTCACTATGTCCGGCCCCATTCCGCAGGCCGCTATGGCGGCCTGCTGTGCGGTGCAGCTTGAGGACACACGCATCGGAGCAGTTTGAGCAGGCACGAAGGGAATGACCGTTTGAAGAAAACTTTTTGCAGTGTAGGTAATACCGCTATCGTGAATAACCCGAACAGGCTTGTTCGATGTTATGTGCAACGTACCAGGAATACGTAATACACTGGACCGATCGCAAGCACGAGAGGGGTCTATGTCCAAGCCTTGCGCGTCACATGCGACCTTGAAATAATGCGCCACTTGCAACCACTTGTCAGCCGCAAGATTTTTATCGAGGCACCAGTACGCATGAAGTCCGCAGCCTGAAGATACCACCAGGGAGGGGGCCAACTTGGTAGTTTTCACAAACTCAATGAGCGCGGCAAGAGCTTCTTTAGTATTGGCGTATTTACTAGTAGGCTTGCCCGCGTCAATGTCGGCCCAGAAACATTTAAACGCTACCGCATTCTCATGTCTGCGACCACCAGCAAGATTACCGAACATGCCGAGCGCCATGTAGGAGTTCATGCCCAGCATCAAATGCTGTCGTGCTTGCTGTATAATGCCGTCAATAGAAACGCAAGCTTGTTGTATGCGTTCTTCAGTAGGCGAGATACCCAGAGAAAAATAACATCCTTGCGGGCCGAACATGCCGGCGGGAGGGAGGTTTGGAAGAATCCGATGTAAAAAATCTGAGGTTTTCATGTTCTCTCCAATACAAGCTGTGGGATAGCTTGTCTAGTGTTCACGCATATAATGATTGCAGGCACGTTCCCACGGAGGTAAACCAGAGGAACATGAAAGCTCTAGCCCTCCACGCTCCTGCAATCATTATATATGCGAACCATAGTTTTCGTTAAACCCCTCTCGCTATCGGAAATGGCAAGAGGGGTTATATCTTATCCGAGCGATGAAAGCAAGTTTTCAAGCGCTTGAGCGCTCTGCATAGATGCTCCTGCCGGTGTCGCAGGGGATTGCGCGGCCCCAAGCGGGGCGATAGGGGCGGCAGCTCCACTAAGAATAGCCTGCGCTTGCACCAAC
>OFGB01000268.1_pt1 | contig 38760 bp, 34 predicted proteins | sample 1521491 | NCBI WGS metagenome assembly OFGB01 (sample SAMEA3504095, study PRJEB24116) | mouse gut metagenome | biome: mouse gut; feature: mouse-associated habitat; material: faeces | place: Denmark | collected 2011
AGAAGATAAGAAATATGGCAGATTTGTTGTAGAACCACTGGAAAGAGGTTATGGTACGACATTAGGAAATTCTCTGAGAAGGATTATGCTTTCATCTTTGCCGGGAGCTGCGATCAGCCAGGTGAAGATTGACGGTGTTCTTCACGAGTTCAGTTCTATTCCGGGTGTTAAGGAAGATGTTACCGAGATTATCATGAATTTGAAGTCCCTGGCTATCAAGAATACATCTGAGACAGATGAACCAAAGACAGCATATATCGAATTTGAAGGAGAGGGTGTTGTCACAGCGGCGGATATTCAGGTAGATCAGGATATTGAAATCATGAATCCGGAGACAGTTATCGCGACTTTGAACGGCGGGGCGGACAGCAAGCTTTATATGGAGCTTACGATCACGAAGGGCAGAGGATATATCAGCTCTGAGAAGAATAAGGACGATGAATTACCGATTGCGGTGATTCCTATCGATTCTATCTATACCCCGGTAGAGCGTGTGAACCTTACGGTTGAAAATACACGTGTTGGACAGATTACAGATTTCGATAAGTTGACATTAGACGTATATACTGACGGTACATTACTTCCGGATGAGGCGGTCAGCCTTGCGGCAAAGGTACTGAGCGAACATCTGAAACTCTTTATTGATCTGTCGGAAGTGGCTCAGGCTGCAGAGGTTATGATCGAGAAAGAAGACGATGAGAAAGAGAAAGTTCTTGAGATGAGTATTGACGAACTGGAATTGTCGGTTCGATCCTACAATTGTCTGAAGAGGGCGGGAATCAATACGGTTGAAGAATTGACGAACAGGACTCCGGAAGATATGATGAAAGTGCGGAATCTTGGACGCAAGTCCTTAGAAGAAGTACTTGCAAAATTAGACGAATTAGGCTTGGGCCTGAGCAGAGGGGAAGAGTGAGCACACGGCTAGGTATTACACTAAGTGCGGATCTTGTTCTTTGAGCGAAGCAAGAAGAACGCCCTCCCTTATGTTTATATTATTTCCGTCACTAAGTCCGAAGAGCATGGCGGAACATTTGGCTAGTAAGCCCGAAGAAGCATAACCAAGTGTAATATGATATTCTCGAAACGGTATCCTTCCATCTTTAAAGAAGGCGTTTCGTGAATATTCATGGAATGGAGGAAATAAGAAGATGGCAAAGTATAGAAAACTCGGCAGGACATCCAGCCAGAGAAAGGCTTTATTGAGAAACCAGGTAACAGCATTGATTAATCATGGTAAGATTGTTACCACAGAGCCTAAAGCAAAAGAGATCCGTAAGATTGCGGAAGGTCTTATTGCGATGGCTGTAAGAGAAAGAGATAACTATGAGGAAGTAACGGTAAAGGCTAAGGTTGCCCGCAAGGATAAAGACGGTAAAAGGGTAAAAGAAGTCGTAGACGGCAAGAAGGTTACCGTATACGATGAAGTAGAGAAAAAGATTAAGAAAGATAAACCAAGCAGGCTTCATGCCCGTCGTCAGATGTTGAAGGTTCTGTATCCTGTAAAGGAAGTACCGGCGGCAAGAGCGGGAAGAAAGAGAAATACGAAGAATGTAGATCTTGTTGCAAAGCTGTTTGATGAGATCGCACCAAAATACGAGAATCGTCATGGTGGATATACGAGAATCGTTAAGATAGGACAGCGTAAAGGCGACGCTGCGATGGAAGTTTTGATCGAGCTGGTATAATTCAGAGATCTTATTTGAATAAGAAGAAAGTGTACTTTAAAGAATGATTTAGGGTACACTTTTTTGCTTAGATAGGATATTTTGCCGGAATTGGGAGCAAAAAGCCTCTTCTTGTAATATCAGGAATGTCGAAAAACCTTGACAAATAGATACAAGAAGGGTATTCTACAATGTAGGTATCATTGCGTATCATATAAGTAAAGAAAAGGAGCGCGGAATGGAACGAAGTTGGCAGCATAGCATAAACGGCATCATTGGAAAGATTATTACTTTAATCCAACTGGGGGTATCCATATGGTTTATCAGCAGTCTCTGGATCAGTGGAATGATGCCGATGAAGTTTATGACGATAGTTATTGTAGTTGCCCTGGTTATGTTTTTGATGACATTTGGATTACAGTTTGTCAGGAGTAACGGGGCGAATCTTGCAGGCATGGTCTTAAGTGTTTTGTTCTTGGCTGTTTTTGCAGTCGGTACCGCAGTTTTCCTGACTGCTAACAGTACGCTTGCAAATGTAGGAGGGGCGACTTATAAAACGGATAATATGCTTGTGGTTGTCCGCAAAGATGATCCTGCGGAAACTATTACGGATGCCAAGGATTACCTTTTTGGCAGACTAACTACTATAGATCAGGAGAATACCGATAAAATGTTGGATGAGATACGTGATAATGTGGGTCAGGAGATCTCTATCCTTCAGTATGAGACGGTACAGGAAGAGGCGCAGGCGCTTCTTGACGGAGAAGTTGAAGCGGCTGTGTATAATGAGGCATACGAGAGTGTTATAGAAGAGACGATAGAAGGGTATACTGATAAAGTAAAGATTCTTCACAACTACGGGATTAAGACCAAGATTGAAGCAGAGGAAGGCAGAAGTGTGGAGAAACCCTTTAATGTGTATATCAGCGGTATCGACGTGTCGGGGCCGATTACAACAAGCAGCCGCAGCGATGTGAATATTATCATGACAGTAAATCCAAAGACCAAGAAGATCCTGCTGACGACGACGCCGAGAGATTATTATGTAGAGATTCCGGAGGTATCAGGAGGACAGAGGGATAAGCTGACTCACGCAGGAATATATGGTGTGGATCGTTCTATGGCGACGCTGGAGAAGTTGTACGATGTTGATATCACTTATTATGCCAGAGTGAATTTCACTTCCTTGATTAAAATCGTAGATGCCTTAGGAGGAGTGGACGTCAATTCTGAATACGCGTTTTCCGCGGGCGGCTACAGTTTTTCGAAAGGGATGAATCACATGGACGGCAAGAAAGCTTTGGCTTTCTCAAGAGAACGTTCTAGTTTCTCGGACGGAGATAATCAGAGAGGTAAGAATCAGGAAGCGGTGTTGTCAGCGATTATTCAGAAGGCCGCGTCTCCTGCGATCTTAACCAGCGCAAACCAGATACTGGGGAATATCGGCGATTCTGTGGAGACGAATATGACCCATGAAGAAATGGCGCAGCTGATCAATATGCAGCTTTCGGACGGGGGATCGTGGAGTGTGGAATCACAGGCGGCCAGCGGTCAGGGAGATACACAGTCATGTTTCTCGTCAGGCGCACAGAAATTGTATGTAATGTGGCCGGATGAGGCGGTCATAGAGGAACTGTCAGCGAAGATGAAGCAGGTATTAGAGGAGAAATAAGAGAACCGTATGGGGAGGAAAAGACATTGAGAGGAGAATCCAGGAAGACTTGGGCAAGATACGGTTTGAAGAAAGAGAGTGGGGACAGATGATGGTAGTAGATCCGTACAGAGCTGTTGCGGCAGTTGTGATAGTTATTATAATCGGAGTAGTAATATTTGTTGTCCGAAATAGAAAATTATGGAAAAGCAGGCTGGTAAAGAAATATGAATAGACGACATGAATGGGAGTTTACCTGGGTCCATAAGGCGGTTCTGGTTGCGTTCCTGGATGCGATTATTGTGCTATTCTCCTATCTGATGGCGTTGCTGGCGCGGTTTGATTTTAAATTTTCAGAGATTCCTCTGAATTACATCGAAGGATATTTGTGGTCTATGCCCTTCTGGGTAGCGGCAACCATAGTAGTATTCTATGTATGCAGACTCTATCACAGCGTATGGAGTTTGGCCAGTATATCAGAGATTCAGATGAGTGTAGTATCATATATGATACTGCTTGTGGTATATTTAGTCGGCACGTTGTTTATGCGTCTCAGGATGCCGAGGTCCTATTATTTTATGGGATATATAATAAGCTTTGGACTTACGACGGCATTAAGATTCTCGTACCGTATTCTTCGCTTTTATCTGGGAAAGAGTGAGACGGATGCAGACGCCACTGACCGGATTATGATTATCGGCGGGGGAGCGGCCGGGCAGATTCTAATAAAGGAGCTTACGAACGGCAAGAGATTTCATACGAAAGTATGTTGTGTTATTGACGATAATCCAGATAAACTGGGAAGGGTTTTAGAAGGCATTCCTATCGTAGGAAATCGAAACGATATTCTGACGATGGTAAAAAAATATAAGATTAATCATATCATTTACGCGATTCCGGCTACGACCGGAAAGAACCGTAAGGAGATCCTGAATATCTGCAAGGAGACGGACTGTAAACTGCAGACGGTTCCCAGTGTTGCGCAATTGATTAACGGTGAAGTGAATGTAACCAGGATTCGTGACGTAGAGATCACAGACTTGTTGGGAAGAGCGCAGGTGAAAGTAAATAACCAGGAGATTCTGACGGCCATCAGGAATCAGGTGGTATTGGTTACGGGGGGCGGCGGTTCCATCGGAAGCGAGCTCTGCCGTCAGATTGCCAAGGCAGGCCCGAAGAGTCTGATTATATTTGATATTTACGAGAATAATGCGTATGAGATACAGCAAGAGCTTAAGAGAACTCATAAAAATTTGGAAATCGTCGTATTGATTGGTTCTGTGCGCAACAATAGCCGAATCAACTGGGTTATGGACACATATAAACCGGATATCGTATATCATGCGGCGGCGCATAAGCATGTTCCGCTGATGGAAGAGAGTCCGAACGAGGCAATTAAGAATAATGTAATCGGTACGTATAAGACTGCAAAAGCGGCGGCCAGAGTCGGAGTTCGTAAGTTCGTGTTCATATCCACGGATAAAGCGGTAAATCCAACCAATATCATGGGCGCGTCTAAGCGTTTATGTGAGATGGTGATCCAGATGATGGACCGCAGGTGTGATTCGACAGATTTCGTTGCAGTTCGTTTCGGGAATGTACTGGGGAGCAATGGAAGCGTGATTCCGCTCTTTAAGAAACAGATTGCGGAGGGTGGACCGGTCACTGTAACAGACAAGGATATTATTCGTTATTTCATGACAATCCCTGAAGCGGTATCGCTTGTGTTACAGGCATCTTATTATGCTAAAGGCGGCGAGATCTTTATCCTGGATATGGGAGAACCCGTTCGTATCGACGATATGGCTCGGAATCTGATTCGTCTGTCAGGTTATACGCCTGATGTGGACATACCGATTGTATATACGGGGCTTAGACCCGGCGAGAAGCTGTATGAAGAGCTGCTTATGAGTGAAGAAGGCATGCAGGATACGGAGAATGAGCTGATTCATATCGGACATCCTATCGATATGGACGACGAGTGGTTTGAAGAGAGACTGGGATTGCTGGAAGAGCTCAGCAGCAGTGAATCGAATGAAATTAAAAGAGTCGTGGCCGAGATTGTGCCGACATATCAATATATGAAGTAGATTAAAGCCGGAAATCTGTCATTGGATTTCCGGCTTTTTGACTAATATCATTGGGTTCGCTGCCAGAGGAAATATTTACATATAAACAGGTGATTATTATGAATGCATTTGGTAAAGAGTTTACTGAGATTTATAAGAAAAACGAAAATTATCATTATTTTAATGAGGTAGAATTAAATTCTGGTCTGGTGTTAGAATTTCAGGCTCCGGCAGATTTGTATAATAATTGTGTTAAGATCGCTAAGGAGAAGGCAAAATATACGATGAATTATTCTCAAAACCTGATCGTAAGAACAAAGAAGGAAAAGGAGATCAAGCAATTTAAAGGCGTTCTTGCGGAAATGGCGATACAATTATATTTGATAAAAATATGCGGCATACCCTTTGATCAGGTACATAGATGGGATTTGGTCAGAGATACGTTTCGAAATGCTTTCGGTGAATATGATTTAAAGGTTACGACAGAAAAAGGTGAAATCTATATAGAAAGCAGAGCCTCAGACAGCTATAAGACGTCTTTAAACAGGTTCGTTAGGCGTTATGATATTATTGGTAAGTATTCAAACAGCAGAAAGGTGAAAGAAAAAAAGGCAGATGTGTATCTGAGACCGGTCTATCAATTCGTGCCCTGTGTGAAAGAGAACGAACACGATGATAAATTGTTTGAAACTTATGATTTGATACAGTCAAAAGAGTTAATATTGTATCTGGTATCCGGCGCTATGAGGGAGGAAATGTACGGACAAAAGTCATATACAAAAAATATGGGGCAAAATAATACGATTTATCGGTGTTTGAAGATTGCGGATGCCGGCGATATGAATCGGATATCAGAAAGTATTCGCCGTAAATTTATTCAATCAGGGGGAGCGCTGTAAGAAACCGCAAGTTATTTCCTTGCGGTTCCTAAAAGCGCTGTACGGAATTGGGGCAGCGCGGCTTTCCCGGTTTCCGTCACGGGTTTAATCCATTTTCCGCTCTTGGTATACCATAGTTCGAAGACGAGGCGGATCAGTTCGTCCGTATATATGAATGCAAATACCGCAAGGAACGGAAGATGGAATATCATACCCGCCGCCCATGTTGCGGGAACGCTTACGGTAAACAGGCATATAATCTCCAGCAGTGTTCCGAAGACGGCTTCTCCTCCGGCGCGGTAACAACTGTTCATGATATAATTGCAGGTGCGGATGGTTCCGGCGGCCAGATAGATCAGAATCATATATTTCCCGTAAAACGTAGCGTCCGTCCCAAGACCGAACAGAGAAAGCATAGGTCTGTTCAGGAGCAGTCCGGTGAGGCATATGCAGAAAGTGATCGCCGGACACAGTATGGCGAATTTTTTCACGTACTGATAGCCGTTCATGAGATGGCCGGAGCCGACTTCTTTACCCACCACCACGGAAGACGCGTCTGCGAGACCGCCGAAGAAGGCGAATACGAAGCCCTCCAGGACTCGGAACGCAGCCATAGCGGCGATAGCCGACTCTGACTGATGGCCGATAACGATATTGATCAGCATCTGCCCGACCCCGTAAAATAATTCATTTAAGATAATAGGCAGGCATTTCCCCATATATTCTTTCAGAAAACCGTCGCCCCAGGAGAACATATCCCTGACTCTCAGGACGAGCGTCTCCTTATCCCTCAATAAGAAAACGAGAAGCACGAGCACGTTGACGACGCCGGATACCAACGTACCTACGGCGGCGCCTGCCGCGCCCATCTGAGGCATGCCGAAGCGTCCATATATCAAGATCCAGTTCAGGATAAAATTCGTGATCAGCGCAAGAATAGAGCTGAAAAGGGGCGGCTTAACCCGTTCTGTGGAACGCATCAGGAAACTGATGATCATGGCAAGTACCTGAAGAGGGTACGCAAAGCCTACGATCCGGATATAAGGAGAGCCGATCGCGATAATATTCTCTTTATCCGTATAGATTCCCAGTATAAATTCCGGTTTTGCCACTGCCGTTCCGCCGAACAGCAGAGATACGGTCAGCATACAGATCAGCGCAAGACCAAAAGACCGGTTGATGCCCTTCTCGTTGCGCGCTCCCCAATACTGGGAGAAGAACAGCAGCCCGCCGCTTGCGAATCCAAAGTAAGTAGAAAAGAATAAAGATGTAATCTGGGAACAGATTCCGACTGCCGCGACGGATAGTTCTCCCTGGCTTCCGATCATGATGGTATCTACCATGCTCGCCGTGGTGGAGAGAAAATTCTGAAATGCGATAGGCAGCGCGATCGTAAATACGACCCGGAAAAAGTTTCCCCAACTAATTTTTTCGCTTCTCATATCCAACGTCCTTTCATAATATATTTTTCTGCCGGGACAGTGAAGCGCTGTTCCGGCAGAAATCAGTATCCTCCATTATACCTGGAAAAAAATACATTTCAATAGTTTATTTTTAAAATTTTTATAAACTCACAAAAAGAAATTTATTTGACTTTTGAATATGTACAACGTATTCTATATACAGGTTGTTGGAAAATATGGGGATATCGAACAGAAAGGGATAGGACTATACGCTATGACACGTGAAGAATTATATCAGTCGATTTATACACATGATACCATCTATCTGCCGCCTCACGAGCAGACGACTGCGGCGTTGGAGGTTTCTCTTGGATGCAGTTGGCACAAGTGTACGTTCTGCGACTTTGCAAAAGATGTGTTTCAGATCCACCCTCTGGAGAGAATCAATCATGATCTTGAGATACTCGCCGGACTCAGGCCGGAGGATACCCGTCTGTTTTTTCTTGGGGAGAATGCATTCTGTATGGATACAGAGCGTCTTCTTGATATCATAGAACTTACTCACAGGCATATGCCGAATGTGCGGGAGTATGCCATGTATTCCAGGATAGACGATATTTCGAGAAAATCAGAACAAGAACTTAAAAGACTCTCGCAGGAAGGTGTTCAGGCGCTTCATATCGGAGTGGAGAGCGGAAGTGATTCTATACTTGAAGCACGGAAGAAGGGGATCACATCCGCCCAGACTATCGAGGCCCTTCTGCGTCTTGACCGGGCGGGTATCGATTATTATCTGACTGTTATACCAGGGCTTGGGGGCCGTACTTTCTCCCGTCTGCACGCGATAGAGACGGCGCGGATGCTGAATCAGGTGCACCCGAGAAATATCTGGTGCCTGAAGCTGAAGCTATGGGAGAATACGCTTCTTTATAAGGAAGCAAAAGCAGGTACATTCGAGGAGATGACGCCGGCGGAGATATTGAGAGAGGAGCGGCTGCTTATTGAGAATCTTGCGGTTAAGGACTGTCTGTTTGAGGATACCACGGTTCTGGATCAATTTACAGTGCAGGGAGTGCTGATGAGACAAAAGGGGGAGCTGCTGGGAGCGATAGACTATCTTCTGAGCCTGTAATATATGCAGCGTCACATACAGACAGAAAACTTTATAATAGATACAGAACTACGAAATATCAGGAAAGCGCCGGGCGGAGAACCGGCGCTTTTTTACGGAAAAGCCAGAAGAATCGGCCATTTTAAAGAAAGTGTAATGTATGGACAGAAAGATTCTCATATCAAAAGGAGTAAACATTCTGCAATGTAAAAGAATCATCAAGTCATAGAATTACGGGAGTGAGTGGATTATGATAATACAGACGGTATTTAAGACCTGTGGTCTTCCGGGAGTATGCCTGGGGTAGTGTTATCCTTGCGGTATTCGCTGGGAGTCGTCCCTATTTCTTTTTTAAAAGCGCGCGAAAAAGCAAAGGGATTCTGATATCCGCAGGAACCGGCGATTCTGGCAATGGGGAGATCTGTGTTGGATAACAGTTCACATGCATTTCGGATACGCGCCATTGCAAGGAAACGCTGCGGAGAAGTATGCAGGTGCTTCTTAAATAAAGTGAAAAGATAGCTCCTGCTTATATGCAGATAATCGGCGATATACGCGACAGAGATATCTCTGTTGGAATTACTCAGGATATAGCTGGTGGCCTGGGAGACATAGAAATTATCATTGTATTCCAATGCGCTGTAAGTGGCTTTGGAAGCTTCGCAGAGTTTTGCGAAGATGGCATAGAGCCCGCTTTGGATATGGCATTCATTCGCAGGCGTCTTTTCGGAATACTTCATCATCCCGGCGATGATTTTGCGGATATCTTCGGGGCTGGAATAAGGCTGGACCGGGGAATCCTGGCTGATATGGCAGCGTCTGAGCATATGGGGCGCCTGGTTTCCGTTGAAGCAGATCCATGTATAGGTCCAGGGGTTTGTCGTCTCCGCTCTGTAGAAGACCAGTGTATCGGGAGTGATGAGAAAGTACTGGTTTTGGTTGATTACATAATGAGTCTTGTCGTTATAAAAATGTCCTTGCCCGCGAAGCACGAAGTGAAGGATATAGTAATGGCAGATGATCGGTCCGTAAGATTGTTTTTGAGAACATTCTTCATATCCGCAGGAGACCAGATGAAGTTCTTCGGAAGTTGTCTGATGGAGCATCACTTGTTTTTTTTCCATAAAATAATAACCTCCTGTAAAATTTATATCAGATAATAGAAAATATCTTTTGATTTTAACGCCATATTATTGTAATATATTTACTAAAATAAGTAAAGTTGTTCTACCAAAGCTACACATTTAGATCTCTTAAGAGATCAGCACTTCAGTACTACATTGATATAAAGATTGTCAGATGGGAGAGTGGAGCAGTGAAAAGCAAAGATAAAAAGACGGTAGGATATACGGAGAATACGAAATACAGATGTCTGGAAGATCACCAGCAGGTGAATTCCATGAGTATTGTAAGTCCGTTGAATCTGGATTACTGCGGTATAGAGCAGTGTGAACCGGGACATACGTTCGGTCCCTATGCACGGGAGAATTATGTAGTGCATATTATAATGAAAGGCTGCGGAGTGCTGCAGATGGGGAAGAAGGAATTTCGGATGTCGGCGGGGGAAGCATTTATTATCTACCCCGGGCAGGAAGAGGCGGTATATCAGGCGGACGGAACGGAACCATGGGAATACATGTGGGTAGGATTTCATGGTCACGTGGCTAAGAAGATTGTCCGTTTTATGGGATTTACAGAGGAATATCCGCTGATACGTGTTCAGGATACCGAATTGCTGCGAAAAGAAATAGAGAAGATGCTGGAGGCCAGGGCGCTTACCTTTGTAAATATGCTGAAGCGATCCAGCGCGTTGTATGCATTGATCAGTATGATGATCGAAGAGAATCCGGACGAAGGAGAGTTTGAGAATTCCTGCAACACGGCTTATGTCAATGAGGCGGTGGAGATTATGATGCAATCTTATTCAAAGAAGCTGAAGATCTCGGATATTGCGACTACGATCGGAATCAGCCGGAACTATTTGACAGATCTTTTCAAGCATGAATTCGATATGTCGCCCCAGAGCTTCCTGATGAATTTCAGGATGGAAAAGGCGGCTCAGGAATTGGTTGAGACGGATGAGTCTATTCAAAATGTTGGAATCAATGTGGGATATCCCGACCCTCTGGCTTTCTCCAAAGCATTTAAGCAGAAGTATGGGATGAGTCCCAGCGCGTACCGGACTTCGTCGGTGGAACTGGTACAGTGTGATATAAAAGGGGAATATACAGGGTGGTATCACCTTTGATTTCCATATATAAGAGGCTGCCGCAGGATGAAGGAATTCTGCGGCAGCCTCATTACAATTAAGGCAAATTATGTTGACGCTAATCACATATCTCATCGGATGTATCGTCAGCAAGGTAAGGGCTGAAGATGCGGTAGAAAAGGAATGTATTAATCCAGGCGACAGCTCCGAAACCGGCGATGATCCAGACGAACAAAGCGGTGCAGAATATCAGGGGACTCGGAGACGTCAGAGACAGATACAGGGGCGCCGCATTTAATATCAGGATCGCCAGTGCAAGCGGAATATTTTTAGCGGCGAGAAAGAACGCCTGTGTCCACAGGTTTTTCAAGGTGTTCTGAAACGTTGCGATTACAGGGAATACGAACATGGCCGTAATCATGACGATAATCGCCAGCACAATGATCAGATAATAGATTGCCGTTATCGGGTACACGCCGTTCGGTCCGAACATGCCGACGTCTGCAGAGAACACTATAATAAAGATAATCGAAATAATCCAGGATACTGTGGATTGTTTGAAATTCTGCCTGAAACTGCTGAAAAAATCACGGGTCAAAGAAGAATCCCCATATTTAAGATTGCGAAGCAGCGCATAATACATAGAAGTAAAGGCGGCTCCGAAGGTGATGACAGGGATACTGCACAACAGGAATAAGATATTGACGGTGATCATGTCGCCCAGAGTACCGAATATGCGGCCAAACAGGCTGTCATTCCCAAAAAATTTATATATTCTGTTCATGGTATTCCATCCCTTTCTGAAAAAAATTGTTTAAATTTTTTGAATTGTTGCTTATTGTAGTATAAATATGTATAAAAGTCAACTCGAAAAGTGTCGATGCCTTGTGCGAATTATCATTTTTACATAAGTATTAGACATTTTTCCATATGAAAACCAGACAAAAATATATAAAATACATATAAGATGTGCATAAAAAACATATAAAGGGAGGAACAAGAAAATGAAGAAAAGATTAATTTCAGCACTCTTGGTGTCAGCAATGTGTCTGTCACTGACAGCATGTGGAGGTTCAGGAGGTTCATCTGACGGAGGTTCATCCGACGGAGGTTCTTCATCAGGCGCCCTCAGAGTTGCAATCTGGGATAACAACCAGCAGCCAGGTATCCAGGAGATCTGTGATCTTTTCACAGAGGAAACAGGTATTGACGTTCAGGTAGAGGTTAAAGAGTGGGACAGCTACTGGACATTGCTCGAAGCAGGAGCTTCAGGCGGGGATATGCCGGACGTATTCTGGATGCACGCCAACAATTCACAGATTTATATGAACAATGATATGCTTCTGAAACTTGACGACTATATCGATAAGAGCGATAAGATCGATATGGACAAGTATCTTCCGCAGGTAACGGCGCTTTATACATATGATGGTTCCTATTATGCGATCCCGAAGGATTACGATACCATCGCCCTGTGGTACAACAAGACTATGTTCGATGAAGCGGGTCTTGAATATCCGAATGAGAACTGGACATGGGACGATCTGTATGATGCGGCTGCTAAGCTGACGGATAAAGATGCTAAGAAGTATGGTTATGCACTGAACGTAACGAATGATCAGGACAGCTACTGGAATATAATCTACTCAAAGGGCGGATACGTTCTTTCAGACGATCATAAATCATCTGGTTACGACGATCCGAAGACTCTTGAGGCGATGGATTTCGTAGGAAAGCTTCTTTCAGACGTATGTCCGCCGGCATCCGTAATGGCTGAGACACAGACAGACGTTCTCTTCCAATCCGGAACAGTTGCCATGATCACACAGGGGTCATGGATGGTACCTGCGTTCAAGCAGAATGAGTATACTGCTGAGAACTGTGACGTAGCGATGATTCCTTACGACAAAGAGACTGGTGTTCGTGCATCTATCTGTAACGGACTTGGATGGGCGGCAGCTGCAAGCACAAAGCGTGCGGATGACTGCTGGAAACTGATCGAGTGGCTTGGTTCCGAAGAGATGCAGATCAAACAGGCAGAGCTTGGTGTAACGATGTCCGCATACGAAGGAACTTCCGATGCATGGGCAAGCAACACAGACCTCTTTAATCTGGCAGGACACCTTGATATGGCAGAAGAGTCTACAGTTGAGGGCGTAGAGAATAAGATCGTTGAGTATCCATTTACATACAATGCTGTAAAATGGACCAGCCAGTGCCAGAAGGATCTGGTTCCTGCATGGGATGATCCGTCTCAGATGGAAGAAAAGTGTAAAGAATTTGCTGGAACAATGAACGATATTATTGCAAGTGAAAGTAAATAGTTGAAATCGAAATGAAGAGTATAGAGGGTAGAAGAGATGACAAATAGCAAAAGTGAAGCTAAAGCGCCTGCTAAACAGAAGATGACGACGTGGGAAAAGAACCAGTTGTTCTGGGGCTGGCTGTTTATCATTCCGACAATGGTCGGCTTAATTATACTGAATCTGTACCCGATCGTGGATACGATCTATCAGTCTATGTGTAAGACGGGTGACTTTGGCAAAGGAAATATTTTTGTTGGATTTGACAATTTCAACAGAATGTTTGGTGATTCCGAAGTGTGGCAGGCATTGCTCAATACGATTAAATACGCGATTATAGAAGTGCCATTTTCTATTTGTTTTGCTCTTGTTCTTGCGGTTCTTTTGAACCGCAAGATGGTAGGGCGGAGTGCATACAGGGCAATATTCTTCCTGCCTATGATCGTAGCGCCGGCAGCGGTAGCTATGGTATGGCGTTGGTTATATAACTCACAGTTCGGTCTTCTGAACAACCTGTTCGGATTAAAGGTTGAATGGATCTCCAATCCGAAGATTGCATGGATTTCTATCGCGATCATCGGTGTATGGTCTATTCTGGGTTATAATATTGTATTATTTATTTCGGGTCTGCAGGAGATCCCGCACGATTATTATGAAGCGGCGGATATCGACGGCGCGTCCGGAATACAGGCATTCTTTAATATTACGGTTCCGCTGCTTTCGCCGACGATCTTCTTTGTTCTGATTACCAGAGTAATCGGCGCGCTCCAGGTATTCGACCTGATCTACATGGTAATGGATCAGTCGAACAAGGCGCTTCCGAAGGTAGAGTCCCTTGTATATCTGTTCTATCGCGAGTCTTTTGACTTTGGCGATAAGGGATATGGATCTACTATTGTTGTACTGCTTCTTGTAGTAATCCTGATCGTTACTGTATTCCAGATGATCGGACAGAAGAAATGGGTTCATTACGAATAGGAGGGGGAAGATAGTATGCATAGTATGGAAACAAAAAGAAAGATTGAAAGGGTTATCGTACATGTTGTTTTGATATTTTTCTCTATTATCATGCTGGTACCTTTCATTTGGATGTTATTAACGGCGTTTAAGTCCGTGTCCGAGGCGACGCAGATTGATCCTTTTGTAATCTTTCCGACCGTATGGACGGCGGAGTCTTTCAGTAAAGTATGGAATAATATGAACTTCCTGCTGCTTTACAAGAATACACTGTTACTGATTTTCTGGCGTGTAGTGTGCGCGGTTTTGACGGCGACATTGGCAGGTTATGCGTTCGGACGTCTGGAGTTCAAGGGAAAGAACTTTATGTTCTCCCTGGTACTGTTCCAGATGATGATTCCGGCACAGATCTTCATTATACCTCAGTATCTGATGGTCAGCAAGATCGGAATGACCAATACGATCTTCGCGTTGGTATTCCCTGGTATCGTTACCGCGTTTGGTACGTTCCTTCTGAAGACGGCTTATATGGGACTTCCGGTGTCTCTTGAAGAGGCGGCGAGACTTGACGGATGTAATATCTTCCAGTCATTCCTGCACATTATGTCCCCTCTGACCAGGTCATCCATGGTAGCGCTTGGTATCTTCACGGCAGTATTTGCTTACAAAGATCTGATGTGGCCGTTGGTTGTTAACTCCAGTGCGAACATGATGCCGTTGTCAGCAGCGCTTGCAACTATGCAGGGTCAGTATCAGTCCAACTATCCACAGTTGATGGCTGCTTCAGCGATTGCGTGTGTACCTATGATCGTCCTGTATCTGATCTTCCAGAAGCAGTTCATCGAAGGTATCGCAACATCCGGAGGAAAGTTGTAAGAGTATCTGGAAAATGCACAACAGTTGTTTTTAATAACAATAAAATGGAAAGGCAATGTCACACATGGCATTGCCTTTTTATCTTAAAGAGTTGAAAGTCCGTCTGCGGATTTTGCATAAGATCATACATAGAAAGAAGGGGTTTTTTGGATAAAGGACTGAAACCGTCCCTGAGAGAGAGGGCAGGAGCGGAAAAGCAGAAGATACAGGGGATGACGAGGGAGAAGGCGCTGCGGTATATCTGGACATATTATAAGATACCGATTGTCGGTATTCTGGTGTTTATCTTTCTGGTTATATATTTCATACATGCGTTTTTGAACCGGCCGGAGGACACGATTCTTCATGTGACATTCGTGAATTGTTATGACGATGTGTCGGAGAAGTCGGATTTTCATAAAGAATTTCTTGAGTATGCCGATTTTCAGGAGACGGGGGAAGTAATCTTTGATTCGAACGTATTCTTTGACCTGTCAAAAGACAGTGATTATGCGAATACCTACTTTCAGAAGACGGTGGCGTATCTGGAAGCCGGAACTACGGATGCGCTGATCTGTCAGGAGACGAATATGAAAGGAATGGCGAAAGGGGGAAGGGTCTTAAACCTTGAGGACGAGAGATCGGCCGGGATTTATGAGAAGTATAAAGACAGGATTGTGTATTATACGACGGAAGAAGGCGAGGACATTCCTGTGGCAGTCGATATCTCGGACAGCCCCCGCTTCAAAGGAATGAGCAGTTACCAGAATAGTGAAGGCTGTTATCTGTGCGTATCGGCATATATAGATCAGGCGGACCAGGTAGAAGTATTCCTTGACTATCTTCTTAAATGAAATGATTAATATAGGAAGAGGCTGCTTACAGCAGCCTCTGTTGTTTCTGTCGGATATTGCTTTTAATTATGCCTCCGCCTGCTTGATTATAAATAGCAGAGACGCGAAATCCATACTCTTTCTGTTTAAAAGATTTCTGTCGATAGGGATTCCTGCATACATAAGCTCTGTTCCGTATGCCTTGTATGTCTTCATGAAATCGTCGCCAAGTACGATACCATAGGCAGCCGCCATCTCCGGGTCCATAGGAGTATCTGACGTAGTATCATAGCTGATCTCGTACAGCATGTCCGGACATAATCCCTGAAGTTTTAAGCGTATCCAGGAATCATTTACTCTGTTCAGGCTCTGATAATATCCCGCCACTGCGTTCTTCTTATCAGGAGACACAACCATCCATGCGGTCTCATTTCCTTCAAACGGACTTAAGATCCGGTAGAAGTCGCCTTTTATCTGGATTAATTCCCGATATTCTTTCATGAACCTGATCTGTTCTTTTACCTGCTCGATCTCTTTGTCTTCTAACAGATTCAGATCCAACTCGTAGCCGAAGGTGCCGAAATAAGCCACATTCGCGCGGGTAGCGAGGGATGTGTTTCTGTGAAGCTGATGATTCGGTACTGCAGAGACATGAGAACCCATGCTGACAATAGGATAAACCATAGAGGTACCATATTGAATCTTGGTTCTTTCGTTGGCATCCGTGTCGTCGCTTGTCCATGTCTGCGGTGCAAAATACAGCATACCCGGATCAAATCTGGCGCCGCCGCTTGCGCAGGACTCGAATAAGATGTCCGGAAATTCGGTAATAAGACGAGTATACAAGTCATAAACGCCTAAGATATATTTATGCATCACTTTGCCCTGTTCGGACGCCGCCGCGCCTCTGCTGTAGGGTTCCGTCATATAGCGGTTCATATCCCACTTGATGTAAGAGATAGATGATTCGCGGATTACTTTTGCGATCATATCGTGGATATAATTAACCACGTCTTTCCGTGAAAAATCAAGGACATACTGATGGCGCGCGTGGCTTTCGAATCTGTCTGGTACCCCGATCAGCCAGTCAGGATGCGCCCGGTACAGATCGCTGTCTTTATTTACCATCTCAAGCTCGACCCAGAGACCGAATTTTAATCCCATCTGTTCTATTTTCTCAGATAATCCGGAGATACCGTCAGGCAGTTTCTCAAGATTCACATGCCAGTCGCCGAGACCTCTGTAGTCGTCGTTGCGGGTTCCGAACCATCCGTCGTCCAGCACGAAGAGTTCCACACCCACTTCCTTTGCCTTTCTTGCAATATTCAGGATCTTCTCTTCGTCAAAATCAAAATATGTTGCTTCCCAGTTGTTCAGGAGGATCGGGCGCGCCTGGTCTCTCCACTTTCCGCGCATCAGGCGTGACCGATACAGTTTGTGGTATACCTGACTCATTCTATTCAATCCCTGGTCGCTGTATACCATCACAACTTCCGGTGTCTGGAAGCTTTCCCCTTGCTTTAATTCCCAGGAGAAATCTTCCGGGTTGATTCCCATGAGGATCCTGGTCATTCCGAATGTGGAAACCTCTGCCTGTGCGAGGAAATTGCCGCTGTATACGAAACTGAAGCCATATACTTCTCCCTGAGTCTCAGTAGTATGAGGCCGTTTTAAGGCGAGGAAAGGATTAAATTCGGCTCCGCTGCAGGTTCCGTTCAGACTTTGGATTCCCTGGATACCGGTCTCTAATTTACGTGACTTCACATAGCGTTCTCTGGACCATGCGCCGGATAAATGCATCAATTCATAATCCATGTCGATAAATTCTACACTGGCGCTCAATGCGCGTTCCAGAATAATCTTCTCTGTGCCTTTGTGAAGAAAACGGCTGTTTCTGGTGATAACAGGATAGTCTTCGTATATAGTATAAGAGAGTATAAGATCCGTGTCTGTCACCTGATCATGCAGAGTGATTTCCAGAGTAGTTGCTTCTGCATCGTTCTCTACATAGGTTGCCGGAAGAGGTTCTAAGGACTTCTTACCCCGGAAAATGTCGTATGTGGTGTAGACATAGTTCACGATCCTGCTTCCGTTCTCCTGAAGGACGGAGAACGCAGGGGTGCGGTAGTCTCCCGTTCCGTATACCGGATATTCCTGCTTGGTATAGTGCATAGACAAAAGTCCGGGTTCCGGTATATTGATAGACATCTGAGAGCGCATCGTCTCCTCGTGCATGTATGAGAAATCTTCTCTGTCTTTCAAAGCTTTTCCATAGTAAAGATTTTCCAGTTGTCCGTTTTCCATGATCCTGATCAGATAGCTGACATTTTGGTTATACAGATGAAACACTTTAGATTCTTCATGAAATATGATTGCCATTTTGTACCTCCTGTTTTTAATGGTGAAAACCTCTTTTTATCATTTAGCATCTTATAGTATAATCATATTATACATGAAATCATTATTAAATGGAACCATGTTTTGGAATCATGGAAAAATGTTGTTACTTTTTGTGATTATGCCGGAGACACGGAAGGAAGCACGAGGATATAGCCGGGCAGGCGGGGCGATATTCCGGGAGCGCATATAGAGAAAGAGGAGGAAACGGAATGATTGGAGAAGAAAAAAAAGACAGGGGGAGGCTTCAGGGCGGAGAATGTGCGTCGCGGAGGGCCGAAAGGGTGGTGCATGAGTTTGCACCGGTATTCGACGCGTCCTCACGTATCCTTATGCTTGGGACAATGCCGTCGCCGAAGTCGCGGGAGACGGGATTCTACTATGGACATCCCCGTAACAGATTCTGGAAAGTGCTTGCGGATGTGTGCGGGGAAGAGACGCCGGTATCGAGGGAGGACAAAATCGCGTTTGCCCTCCGGAACCGTATCGCGGTGTGGGATGTGCTGGCAGGGTGTGAGATTCGGGGTGCGGACGACAGCAGTATCCGTAATCCGGTTCCGAATGATATGAACCGGATTCTGCAGGCTGCGGATATAAGAGTAATTTATACGACCGGGACGAAGGCGGCTGAGTTATATAAGCGTTATTGCTATCCAAAGACCGGGATCGAAGCGGTGAGGCTGCCGTCCACGAGTCCGGCTAACTGCCGGATGTCATACGAGGAGCTTTATCAGGCATATGCTCAGATCAGAAGGGCGCTGACAAGTCCGTAATCTTGTCTTGTTCTGTCAGATCGAATGGTCCGGACAGTACTTCGCGCGCTACGAAAAGTGTGCGGTCCGGACGGGTTCCCAGCGTCCATTTGACCAGTGATATCCGCATATGTTTAATCTCGATACATGTAACGCATCTCGGGTGTACGCAGCTTCCGGTATTACAGTATGAGACAGGGGAGTGGAGCATGGGACGGTGCGTGTGACCTGTAATCAAGATACAGCCGTTCCTTCTGGCCCATAGGGATAATCGGTTCTCTGTCTTTTTTTTCTTGGTATTATTTTTCGCCGCACTGGTAGGATCCAGGAATCCCACAGATTCCAGCGGTCTCCAGACGTATCTGACCAGAAAACGTGCCGTGCGCCACAGGACGCTGTTGAAAAAATCTGCCTGGTGACCATGGGTTAGATAGAGCTCATTGCCGCAAACCGTACTTTTCAGGACGGCGCCCGGATAGAAGACGATACCGGGGAATAAGGGTTCGTCCGGGCAGGAGCTGCAGGGATAAGAAGAACAGTTCCTGCGGATGAATCCCGGATTTTTCTTTACGATATCGTGATTGCCGTACAGCATGAGAAGACGGTCCTCTTTGTAGAAGCGTGACAATAGCCAGAATGTATTGTTGTGGATCGACTTTATGGCGTCAAAGGAGCGGTTTTCCCATAGTTCATCTCCGTCCCCCAGTTCGATATAGGTATATCCGTGTTTGTAATAATGCTTTAGAGCGGCAAAGTAAATGTTTTGATTTTTCAGGAAATTGTCATTATGTGTTCCGCAGCCCCGGTGACAATCGCTGAAAAGCACGTAGCGGGAAGTGTAAGACAGAGGAAGTACCGGCGCTTTCGTGAAAGCGGAATCGAGCCGTCTGTCAGCGGACATGTCTTTTCCTCCTTAAGGTTTTCTTATGCCGAATGCGGAGCATATGCCGGAATGCCGCCGGCAGATATTCGTACAGGTACAGTAATTGATCTGCCGTGCAGGTGAAGGGCTTCGTGATATGGCGATAGAGCCTCAGGAAGATACGGTTCTCCCATTGTGCAAAAGCGGCGCGGACATGTTTCTCCTTTTTTGGGAGATTACGTGAAGGAGGAATGGACCCGTCTGCCAGACGGGGAAGGCCATAATCGAAGGAAACCTGCTGCCCGCGGAAATGTATGCCGTGGATGGAACTGCCGTGGCCGGTCAGACTCTGAATAAACGCATGATTCATTTCGGAAGAAGGGAATGTAATGCATACCCTTAGAAGCAGAGCTTCCGGTTCGCAGTACTGCCCCATACGGAACCCCGTCAGCCACCAGTGCCGTTGTGCTACACGGTAGAGAGGGGTCGTGTTTTTGTACAATGTTATCTCAAAGAAGGGCAGCTCATCATCAGGAACAGTATGGAACAAGACGGAGGATCTGTGTATCTTGGGAATCAGGGAATCGGCCCTGTAGATACCGATCTCGGCGCCGATGTTGATGCCGTACTGTCCTTTCCACAGCTCGATCATCCAGGTGCGGCCTTCGTAATCAAAATAAACAGGTTCACAGTCGAGTACCATGTTGAATCTGGAGGCGCATTGGTCATAAGCCTTGCAATAACCAAATTCCCGCTGCCAGGCGTCCATATGAGAGGTGAAGATATCCTGGGACAGAAGGTATTCGAAACCAAATGGCCGCACCAGCTCATTAAGGCGGCTTAACTTCTGCGGGACGGGCATACATCGTATCTTTCGAATGATTGATTTCCTGCGCCAGAACAGCAGCAAGGCGCATATCCCAAGGAATAACAGGATGTAAGGGAAGATAATATACATAATTCGTGTCCTTCATTCATAATAATAGTAGTTACTGCATTGTATGTCAGAGCAGGAGAGATGTGCATCCATTGCTGATTCAAACTACTGTTTCCGGTACACAGGCAATTCGGAATCCCCCGCCCATAAGCAGACATTCAAGGGCGTTCTTAGCGAAGACGAAATCCACCTTTTACGGAGACTTAGGAGTGAAGGCATTCCTGAACTCCTTAGTCGTAGTTAGAGGTTAGTTCGGCGGAGCGCTGCCCGGTCTGCTTAGGGGCGGGGGATTCCGGACTGCCGTCCTTTAAACATCATTCCTTCCGCACAGGTATAAAAAATTTATTTCGCGGATTGTCAACAATCTGAATTCAAAGTATAATAAAAACATGTATTTTTTTAGAAGAAAGGCGGATGATAAGAATGGCAAGTATTTTTGACATCTTGGGACCTGTGATGGTAGGGCCCTCCAGTTCCCATACAGCAGGAGCGGCGCGGATCGGAATGATTGCAAGGCAGCTCTTCGGAAGACAGCCTGAGAAAGCCGCGGTATATCTGCACGGCTCGTTTGCGGCTACGGGGAAAGGACACGGTACGGATAAGGCGCTGATCGCGGGACTTTTGGGAATGAGGCCGGATGACATGAGGATACCTGACAGTTTTCAGATTGCGCAGGATGAGGGAATGGAGTTCACGATCAGTCCGAAAGATATCCGGGAGGCGCATCCGAATACGGCGCAGATCATCATGGAGGCGGAAGGCGTGAATACGATGACGATCCAGGCATATTCTATCGGAGGCGGAAGGATTCGGGTATGTAAAGTGGACGGGATCGACGTGGATTTCAGCGGAGAGAGCAACACTTTGATTATTCGGAATGTAGACGAGCCGGGACGGATCACGGATGTAACAGGCGCTTTAAGCAAGGCCAGGATCAATATTGCTACGATGCAGGTATTCAGGGAGAAACGGGGAGGGTCAGCGATCATGGTCGTGGAGACAGACCAGGTAGTGCCAAAAGAGACTATGGATGAACTCCAAAGCAAGGAAGGAATCATCCGGGTAAAATTCCTGCATGCGAATTGATGTTGGGTAAAGAATAAGCTGATGAAAATGCAAGAAAGCGAGGATAGAGAATATATGTCTTATCGTTCAATGGAAGAGGCACAGGAAAGATGTGAAAAGGAAGGAATAGAGTTCTGGAAAGCGGTTCAGATGGAGGATGGGGACGAGCGGGGAGTCTCAGAAGAAGATTCATGGAAAGAGATGGAACGCATGTGGCATGCGATGCTTAACAGCCTGGATTCTTATGATCCTGAGCTTATGTCCGGCAGTCGGATGGTAGGAAGAGAGGGCGGGCTTATGGATGCTTACCGGGAGAGGAAGGATACGCTGTGCGGAGATTTTATGGCGAAGGTCATGGGAAACGCTCTTAAGATGGGGTGTAATAATGCCTGTATGAAGAGGATCGTCGCGGCGCCGACGGCGGGCGCCTGCGGGGTCGTGCCTGCTGTGCTTGTGACGTATTACCGGGAGTATGACGTGCCGGAGGAAAAGATGGTGGAGGCGTTGTATGTAGCGGCAGGGATAGGACAGATCATCGCGAACCGGGCATATCTTGCAGGCGCGTCCGGCGGATGTCAGGCAGAGATCGGTTCGGGTTCCGGTATGGCGGCGTCTGCGATCTGCCATGTCAAAGGCGGAAGTACGGCTCAGATCGGTCATGCCTGTGCGATGGCGCTAAAGAATCTTATGGGTCTGGTGTGCGATCCGGTAGGCGGGCTGGTAGAAGTCCCCTGTGTAAAACGTAATGTCGGAGGGGCGTTCAATGCGATTGCGGCAGCGGACATGTCTCTGGCAGGAATTGAGAGCCAGATTCCGGTAGATCAGGTGATCGACGCGATGAAAGAGGTCGGGGACAAGATGGATGTAAGTCTCCGGGAGACAGGAGCCGGCGGCGTGGCAGGGAGTCCAAGGGCGGCAGAAGTAGTAGCTCGGATGAATATGGAATCCTGAAAAGAGGAGTGTAAGAAAGATGAATTTGAACGAGATCCGGGAAGAGATCGACAGGATTGATAATGCTATAAAACCATTGTTTCTGGAGCGGATGGAATGTGCAAGGCATGTCGCTAAGGTAAAAGCGGCCTCAGGAGGAGACGTGTATGTACCGGAACGGGAACAGGCCGTTATCAGTCTGCGTTCTTCTGATGTCAGAGACGAGGTTCGGGATGAGTATGCGGCTTTCTTAAGGCATCTTATGAGTATCTGCAGAAAATATGAATACGGACTGTTAGAAGAACTTCAGGAGCAAGTTGTGGAAGAGGCGCTTGCGATATCCGGTCTTTCATCGACTGCAGAACATGACAGGGTCGAGATTTCACTCTGCTGTGGTTATGAGGAGAGTGATCTGAACCTGTTCCTTAATATGGCAAAGCTTAATAAGACGGGGGTTCTCGGGATGCAGTTGGAGATTCGGGAGGGAAAGCAGCAGATTACGATGCTGCTGGACGGAAATGTAAATGATGAAAATGTGAAGCGCCTGCTCTGTCAGATGGGAAAAGAGGCGGAAGGATTCCGGATATTAGGTCTGCATTAGAAAGCGAGAGACAGAAGAGAAGGTATTTTACGCCCTCTCTCCTATCTCTCGGTTGTTTCCCTACGCATCAATACCGGAGGGATGATCTTATGAATCGGCTCGTCTAAAGGGACGGGCCGTCTTTTTTTGCGTTCGTTCATCAATTCCACCAGGAGATTTACGGCTTCATAAGCAATTTTGTCGATTTGTTGTCCGACCGTACTGATGGGAATGATTGCTTCCCGGGAAATCGGTGAGTTATCAAAGCCCACGATCAGGTAATCTTCCGGAAATGCCTTATGTTTCCGAAAGAGCAGGTTCAGGAATATATTGGCATGAGTGTCGTTTGAGATAAATATCCCCTTTTTCTGCCCGGCATATTCCCGATCCAGATCGTCTATGATCTTTTCAAGCTGTGCCTGTGTAGATTCATAATCGGCTTTCAGATCACTGATTATGATCTGATGCTTCAGATGCTGCTCTTCACATATATCAAGAAAACCCTGGATACGGCCGTAAGTGGGGAGATCTTTCCCCGTAGGTGAATTAATGTGGATCAGTACGTCGCAGTCATGGCTGGCAAGCAGCCCGGCGGCCTGAACTCCTCCCATATAATTATCTGTATTTACGCTGCAGATATATTGATCCTCCCGCTCGATAGATACGATAGGTATGTTAAGAGCGGCCAGTGATTTGGAGGAAATGGTGTGGCTTAATACGATTAATCCTTCGATTTTATAAGCGAGGAGTTCTTTAATATATTGCTTTTCAATCTCCTTTTTTTCATTTCCGACAAATACAAGGAATTTATATCCAAAGGTTTCATAGGTGGACAGTATCCGGTCCAATATCTCGGAGAAATAATGCAGATAAAGGCTCGGAATGATAATACCGATGAATTCTGTTTTTCCGTTTGCCAGGATCCGGGCGACTTTATTCTCCTTGTAATTCAATTTTACTAACGCGTCTGAGATGATAGCCTGATTCTCCAGAGTGAGGGAGTCAGGATTGTTAAAGTATCTTGAGATCGTTGTCTTAGAAAAATGTGTATATTCTGCAATATCGTTAAAAGTTACATTCTTTTTTTGTGCCATAACAGATCAATTCCTTGTTCGAGATATATTTTCCTGTGTGTCAGGAGTTTTCTGTGTTCAGTATAACAAATAGAGGAGAAAAGAACAATAAATAACTGGTTAAGTAACCGGTTTTGTAAAGAGTATACAAATTATAAGGTTCAAAATCGTATATAAGTTACAAAGATTCTTTTGGTGATTGACGTATATCTGTACAAGTGCTATTATAAAAGCATAAAGTAACCGGTTACTTTACCAGTTACTTAACCGGTTATAAATAATAAAATGCAGAGAATGCAGGAAAACAGGAGGAATGGTCATGAAGAAAAATCTTATGACAAGAGTCGTCGCATTGGGACTGGTTATGATGCTGACGATAACAATGCTCGGCGGATGCAGATTTGGATTTGCCAGTGATCCGGACGACCCGAATGAAGTAGAGGAAGAGATTCCGATTGATACTTCGACGGATACTTTTGAGTATGATTCCGGTCTGGACGGGACGAAGATCACGCTTTTGAATTCTAAAGCCGAGATTCAGGTCGCGCTGGAAAAGATGGCGGCACAGTTCGAGGAGAAATCAGGAGTACACGTGGAGATTATGCCTGTTACGGACGATTCGCCGTACACAAAGGTCGTTAGCATGTACAATTCGGGAAATGCCCCGACGCTGTCAATTCTCGACACAACGGATGTTATCGCGCTGGCAGAGGAGAAGGGCGAAGATCTCTCTGGCGAAGAGTGGATCCGGGAGGCGGAAGGTTATCTCACAGAGGTCAACGGTAAGGTATACAGTTTCCCATTGTGTATCGAGGGCCGCGGGCTGATTTATAATAAAGCCGTGATCGAAGAGGCGCTGGGTGAAGAATTCAAGCCGGACGCTATCACAACACAGGAGGAATTCGTAGAGCTTCTGGATCGGCTTGTGGAAGGCGGGATTGCAAAACCGGTGTCTATGGCGAAAGAAGACTGGTCCCTGGGGGCGCATCATCTGCAGTATATCTATGAGACGTCGGACGGAACGTCAGAAGGAGCCCAGGAGATTATAGAATCTATTAAGGCCGGAAAGCTGGATCTGAGTTCCTATGACAGATTGTCGGATTTCCTGGATATGTTCGACGTGTTAAAGAAGTATAATGTGGCAAAGGCTGATCCTCTGGGAGCGGACTATGATGAAATGGCGATTGATCTCGTAGACGGAAAAACTGCAATCTGGTTCAATGGTAACTGGGCATGGCCGAATCTGGAGGAAGCAGGGGCGGAAACAGAGGATGAGTATGGATTTCTGCCGTATTTCATGAATAATGATTCGGATGATTTCGCAAATCAGAAGATTCAGGGTTCACCGTCCAAGCAGATCATGCTAGACGGACAGTTGGCGACGGAGGATCAGAAGGCGGCGGCAAAGGAATTCTTGAACTGGATCGTATTCAGCGAGATCGGGCAGCAGATGCTGGTGAAGACCTGCAGTATCATCCCGCCGTTTCAGAATAATCCATATGAACCGAACGATCCCCTTAGCCGTGATATTTATGAGAAAGTGCATGCGGATAAGGCGTTTAACGCGTCTGCGATCGTACCGAATGACCATTGGGCCGTTCTTGGATCAGCAATGCAGAAGTATCTTGCAGAGAGAAGTGATCGGGAAGAACTGACAGAATCTATTCAGGAATATTGGGATGAGCAGGAGTAAGTAAATTTAGAAAAGAGGGATAAGACATGAGATCAAAAAATAACGGAAAAGATTTCTGTATGTTTGCATTTCCGGGGATGTTCTGTTTCTTTGCGGTAGTTATAGTTCCATTCATCTATGGTATCTATCTGACGCTGACGGACTGGAACGGAGTGTCGAAGGAGAAGAACTTTATCGGTCTTAGGAATTTTGCCGGCGTGGTTAAAGACGGGCAGTTCTGGACATCGTTGCTGCTGACGTTCAAATATGTAATTCTGGTGGTTGTGCTGGTAAATGTACTTGCATTTGTGATAGCGTACCTGTTGACACGGGGAATCAAAGGACAGAATTTCTTCCGCGCAGGTTTCTTTACACCTAATCTGATCGGAGGTATCGTACTCGGATATATCTGGCAGTTCGTATTTTCAAGAGTATTCGTGAATATCGGAGAATCTACAGGATGGAACCTGTTCGAAGCGTCGTGGCTGTCAGATCCGGCGAAAGCATTTGCGGCGTTGGTACTGGTGTCCGTATGGCAGTTGTCGGGATATATGATTCTGATCTATGTGGCAGGTTTCATGGGGCTAAGCGAAGATGTTATGGAGGCGGCCAGTATTGACGGAGCATCCGGATGGGTTAAGCTTAAGAGCATCATCATGCCGCTGATGATGTCGTCGGTAACGATTTGTCTGTTCCTGACGCTGTCACGGGCTTTTATGGTATACGATGTAAACCTGTCGTTGACTGCAGGCGCTCCGTATGGAACTACAGAGATGGCTGCTATGCATGTATATGAGAAAGCATTTACATCCCGACAGTTCGTCGTGGGTCAGGCGGAAGCGCTTATCCTATTTATTATCGTTGCAGGTATCAGCTGCCTGCAGGTATATCTGACGAAGAGACAGGAGGTTGAGGCATAATGAAACAGACGACAATCGGCGGAAATAAGAGAAAAGCGGCCAACTTTCTGGCAGTAGCAGGATTGATAATCATCTTTTTGGTATATATGTTCCCCTTTATCATGGTAGTAATCAATTCTCTGAAACAGAAGAGGGATATTATTAAAAGCCCGTTTTCGTGGCTATACACCATCAAGGGACTGTCCTTTGATAACTTTGTAAAAGCTTATACACAGATGGATTTCCTGAATGCATTTAAGAATTCTTTAATCGTTACAGTTTCGGCTACAGTATTGGTGACCTTGTTGGCGGCAATGCTTGCGTACTATATAGTGCGTCATAATAATGGCGTTTCCAAGCTTACGTTTGCCTTGATGGTAGCGTCTATGATCATTCCGTTCCAGGCGATTATGATTCCGCTGGTCAGTATCTATGGCGGTACATTAGATATTCTGAATCACAGAACTACACTGATCTTCATGCATACAGGTTTCTCTATGGCGATGTCGGTATTCATGTTCCACGGGTTTATTAAGGGGAATGTTCCGATGGCTCTGGAAGAAGCGGCGTACATAGACGGATGTACACACTCTCAGACATTTTTCAAGATAGTGCTTCCGCTGTTGAAGCCGATTATTTCAACGATGGTAATATTGAATTCAATGGCATTCTGGAATGATTTCCTTCTTCCGTCGCTCGTGCTTTCGGATAAGAAGCTATTAACGCTGCCGCTTTCGACCTATAGTTTCTACGGAACATATTCTGCAGACTATGGAACCATCATGGCAGGCTTGCTTCTGTGCGTAGCTCCGATTCTGATTCTGTACGTGGCGCTTCAGAAACAGATTATCGGCGGAGTTGTAGCCGGAGCCGTAAAATAATATGATACACAAAAAGAGGACTGACATGTCCTCTTTTTGTGTTAGTTCACCGCATAAATTTATTGATCACGTGCAGTACGCCGTCTTCATCGTTTGATTTTGTGATATAATCAGCCGTCTTAAGTACTGCGGGCTGGGCGTTTGCCATGGCGACGCCGAGTCCGGCGGTTTCAATCATAGTCAGGTCGTTATATCCGTCCCCGCAGCAGATCATTTCGTCTGTGGTAAGGCCGATTCCGCTTAGGAGTCGCAGCAGAGAATGGGCCTTATCGATCCCCCTCGGCATAATCTCAAGGAAGAACGGATCCGAGCGGTAAACGGAGAGATACGAATGAAAGTATCCGATGATCTCATCTTTGGCACGGCAAATTGTCTCGGGATTGCCGGTTATCAGGATCTTATTCATAGATTCCGGAACCTGGGACGGGAAATCATCGGCGTGTATGATCGGCATATGGTTGATGGAGGCTTCCAATTCACTGTACTGGTTGGTATGAAGACCGGAGATAAGATGATCCGGTGTATAAGTGATGATATCTATGTCAGAATACTTTCGGGCGATGTCATAGAGAGGTTCTGCGATATCATCCGGCAGCATTTTTTCATAGATGATCTGACTGTTCCTGCAGTCTGTGATCCGTCCGCCGTTAAAGGACAGGATATAACTCCCGAATTCATGGAGACGAAGCAGTTCGGCAAGAGGAGCGACGCCTTTGGTGGGCCGTCCGCTTGCCAGAACAACTTTTTTTCCATGGCTCTGAATATCGATTAATGCCTCAAGTGTGGCTTGGGATACCTCTTTCTTTGAGTTTGTAAGAGTGCCGTCCAGATCCAGCACAAGCAACTGATAGTTCATAGGATTACCTCTGCGATATACGTTAAAAATCCTTCAAAGCGTCAACGATCTCAGGGAAACACATGCTGTGAGAGGCTTTGACCAGAATGTTGTCACCGGCATGAAGCAGATTTCCGGAAGCTTTTATAAATTCTTCATTCGTCTCAAACCAGATACTCTGGGCGGCGGAACGGGCGTTTTTGGCGCCTTCTGCCAGCGATCTGGAGAGGGGGCCGATCCCGCATACCAAGTCGATTCCCTGTTTTGCGGCGTATTCGCCGACCTCATAGTGAAGCTCTTGTTCGCGGTTTCCTAATTCTCCCATATCGCCAAGAACGGCGACTTTGCGTCCGATCGCCATATTCAGTACGTCGATGGAGGCTTTCATAGAGACCGGGTTGGCGTTGTAACAGTCGTCCAGGATGATCAGGCGTTCGGTTTCGATAATGTTGCCGCGCCCCGGCATGGAAGGAAGTCCTTCGATTCCGGCGCGGATCTCCTGAGGCGTAAGTCCAAGTGTGTAGCCGACGGCAGCACCTGCGAGAGCGTTGGATACCATATGGATTCCGGGCAGAGGAACGATACACTCAAAAGAGGCGTCGTCCGGCAGGTGAATGGTGCAGGCGGTGCCCTTTAAACCAAGCGCCCGGATGTGGTCGGCATAGAACTGGTTTCCTTCATCCAGGCCAAAGAAGACCGGTTTGACTCCCTTGACAGGAGAGGTTTGGGATAAGAGGTCGTCGTCGCCGTTCAGGATGATGGTCCCGCCGTTCTTCATATCTTGTATCATCTGCATTTTTTCACGGTAGATTCCGTCCCGTGTCTTGAAGAATTCCAGATGAGCGATGCCGATATTGGTAACGACACAGATATCCGGGCTGGCGACGGAGGAAAGACGCCGCATCTCGCCGAAATGATTGACGCCCATTTCAAGGACTGCAACCTGATGAGTCTCATTCATCTCAAAGATTGTGATGGGGAGTCCCCACTCATTGTTAAAATTCCCCAGCGTCTTATGCACGTTATATTTTTGGGCGATCACAGAGGCGATCATCTCTTTTGTACTTGTCTTGCCGGCGCTCCCCGTAATGCCTACAACCTTAAGGTCAAAAGAGTCCCTGTATAGTTTGGCAATATCAAGAAGCGCCTGGCCGGTAGACTCAACCAGTATATACGGGTAATCGGTTTCGCCGAGATCTTCATGGGATACCACGCAGAGAGCGCCTGCTTTCACGGTATCCGGAATAAACTTGTGGGCGTTGACCTTTACGCCGTCGATAGCGACAAAGAGATAACCCGGCCGTACTTTCCGGCTGTCAATTACTACGCCGTCCGCTTCCTGATCAAGAAGATGCGGATCGCCATGGTAGGTTCCCCGGCACGCGTCCGTGATATTCTTTAGTGTAAGGTTTTTCATATACAAGCCTCCTGATAGCGCGCTTTGAAAGACTCGTCAATAATCTGCCGGCATAGATTTCCATATTCGATACCCGCGGCTTTAGCTGCTTTCGGAAGAAGGCTGGCGGGAGTCATACCGGGTAACGCGTTTACTTCCAGACAATAGAAGCTTCCGTCTTCGTCGTCCACGATAAAGTCGGCGCGGGAATAGACGTCAAGACGCAGCGCTGCGAAAGCCTTCTCCCCCATACGCTGAATCTGTTCCTGGGTTTTGGCGTCGAGGGATATCGGCGGGCAGATTTCCTGCGCTCCGCCATCCTGGTATTTGTTCTCATAATTGAAGAAACCGCTCTTTGGAATGATCTCTACTAAAGGAAGGGCTTTACCGGCAATAATACCGCAGGCGAATTCACGTCCCTTGATGTAGGGTTCGACGACGACCTCTTCCTCATGATTGATATCGAAAGACTGACGGATCGCGTCTTTGTATTCTTCTTCTGTATGAACGATGAATACGCCGATACTGGAACCGCCGGAGCAAGGTTTGATCACCAGAGGAAGATAATATCCCAATTCAGAAAGAGGAGTATCTTTGGTGCCGCGTGTGAGGGAAGTTCCCCGCGGGGTAGAGACTCCGGACATCTTGAAGATCTGTTTCGCTACTAGTTTATTCATGGATACGGCGCATCCCAGAGAGCTGGGGCCGGTATAACGGATACCCAGAACGTCGAAAGTTGCCTGAAGTTTTCCGTCTTCTCCGATGGAGCCGTGGAGTCCCATGAACGTAATGTCCGCCATCCGGCATAGTTCGATGACATTCGGGCCGATCAGGGACTGGGAGTCTCCGGGGCGGGAGCGTTTCAGGGCTTCTAAGTCGGGGGCGGTTGTCTTGATGCTTTCGGCGATCTCAAGTCCCGCGCCCGGAAGGCTGAATACTTCTTCTAACTTGTCGGGATCACAGGGGTATCCCATGTATACGTCCAACAGAAACGCCTGATGTCCGTTTTCCCGGAGGGTCTTACAGATTCCTGCGCCTGATGTCAGCGATACGTCGCGTTCCGGGCTTAATCCGCCGGCTAATACAATGATTCTCATACATTATCTCCTTTATTTCTCAATGCTCATCTCTTCCAACAATTTTCTCTTCACTTCGTATAACTTTGGCGACAGATCCACATAAACCTGATGTGGGTTAAAGAGGCGTTTGGTTTCCTCCCAGAGCGTCTTCTTCTCCTGTCTGCAATACTCGGCGATCTCTTTCACGGAAGGCGACTGATAGATACATTCCCCGTTCTTAAATATTGGTACAAGGATCTCGCGCATCGTATAAGAGCCGCCTGCAAGCTTCGTCTTCTTCCAGGTCTCGATCGGATCGAACAGAAGCAGTTCTTCATCGGTATCGAAAGTCTCGTCCGCGAAGCATATGAGATCGGCCTTCACTTTTCCTGTTGTTTTATCATAGATCCTAAAAATTGTTTTGTTACCCGGATTCGTGATTTTTTCCGTATTTTCGGAAATTTTTATCTTCGGTACAAATTCGCCCGCTTCATTCTGGATGGCGGCAAGTTTGTATACTCCGCCGAAAGAAGGGTTGTCCTTTGAGGTGATCAGGTTTGTCCCTACTCCCCAGGAATTGATTGCGGCGCCCTGTATCTTGAGATCATGAAGAAGATACTCGTCCAGGTCGTTGGACGCGCAGATAGAAGCGTCGGGGAAACCTGCTTCGTCGAGCATTTTCCGGGCTTCTTTGGAGAGGTAGGCGAGATCGCCGCTGTCCAGACGGATACCGTATTTTTTAAACGGTTTTTTCGCGTCCCGGAATTCCCGGAATACGCGGATCGCATTGGGGACTCCAGACTTTAACGTGTCGTATGTGTCTACCAGCAATGTGCAATTGTCGGGATACATCTCGGCATATGTCTTAAACGCGGTATATTCATCGGAAAAACTCATGATCCAGCTATGTGCGTGGGTTCCCATTACAGGAACGTCGAAAAGTTCGCCGGCGAGTACGTTAGAAGTCCCGACACATCCTCCGATCATGGCGGCTCGTGCTCCGTACAGCCCGGCGTCCGGACCCTGGGCGCGTCTTAGTCCGAATTCCATGATGCCGTCGCCGTTGGCGGCAAATACCACCCGGGAGGCTTTCGTAGCGATTAAGGATTGATGATTGATGATATTCAGTATTGCCGTCTCTACAAGTTGGGCTTCCATAATAGGAGCGACGACTTTAAGCAGAGGTTCCTTTGGAAATACAACGGTTCCTTCCGGAATTGCATAGATATCTCCGCTGAAATGGAACCCGCTTAAGTATTGCAGGAAATCCTCGCTGAATATATCCAGGCTGCGCAGATAATCAACGTTTTCATAGGTAAAATTCAGATTTTTAATATAATCGATGACTTGCTGAAGACCCGCGCAGACAGAATATCCGTTGTTGCAGGGATTCTGGCGAAAGAAAACGTCAAAAATAACCTTTTCATTCTGTCCCTTTGCATAATACCCCTGCATCATGGTCAATTCATACAGGTCTGTCAGCAGAGTTAACTCGTGTCTGTTCATTATTTTAATACTCCTTTGTGTATAATCTGTCTTATTATAGCAAGTAGCTTTTTCGCTGTAAAGCCTTTGTTTTGCAACATTATACCAGCGAGTGATTGCGGTTGATCGTATCCTGAATGATTTTCTGGCAATAAGGGGCGATTCGTTTTCTGGTCTCTTTATCCAGCTCTTTCGGATAGATAGGCTTGCCGTATTCGATTACGACGTGGGTCTTCTCGATCCTTGGAATATGCTGCTCGAACATAAAGTGAGTGTTGTTCAGGCTGACAGGTACGATGGCGCAGCCCGTTTTTTCGGCGATCTTGAAAGAACCGCTGTGGAAGGGAAGCATGCTGAGTTCTTTACCGTCGTTGCGGGTGCCTTCAGGAAAGATACAGACTGAGATACCGTTCTTCACATGGTCGATAGCCGTCAGGATGCTCTTAAGACCTTCTTTCGGGTTGCTGCGGTCCAGGAAGAGGCAGTACAGGCGTTTCATCCAGTCGCGGAGGATGGGATAACGAAGCATCTCTTTCTTGGCGACGTAGCCGGTCAGCCGCTTACAGCGGGAATAAGTCAGCAGAATATCGAAGTAGCTTCTGTGGTTTGCGATAAAAAGCACCGGCTCGTCAGGAACATTTTCTTCCCCGATTACCGTCACTGACACGCCGGTAATCAGGAGCAGTACTTTGAATGCCCATTGAACGATCCGAAGGCATTGATAGTCGCTGGCTTCTTTATTGTATTTTCTGTAGATCCATTCCACCCCCAATATCGGGAGCCCGAAGAGCAGGAATGAGAATAAAAAAAGGACTAACAGTATAAACCTGATCATCGATGAGTTCCTCCAATCTAATATCTGCCGTATAAAATAGTAATTTCTCTTAATGCTTTGGCAAGTTCATCCTGCAATGCAGCTTCCCGGAACCTCCAGTTCCAGTTGCCGGCGGCGACTCCCGGAGTGTTCATTCTCGCGTGGGAACCGAATCCGAGAGCGTCCTGGAGCGGAAAGACGGCATAGCCCGCAATGCTTCCAAGGGCGGCGCGGATCATATCAATGCCCAGACCGGCAGGGTCTATACAGCGGGTATATCTGAGGACTTTGTCCCGGCATTCTTTTGAAAGATTCAGAAACCAGCCGAGGGTGGTATCATTGTCATGGGTGCCGGTATAGCAGACGCAGTTCGGGTCTTTGTATCGGTGCGGCAGATAATCGCTTTCGCCGGTGGATTCAAAGGCGAACTGGAGTACTTTCATCCCCGGAAAACCGAATCTTGTGCGCAGGGCGTCTACCTCGGGGGTAATGATTCCAAGATCCTCCGCGATAATCGGAAGTTCGTCTCCCAGGGCAGCCTGAACCGCGCGAAACAATTCATCTCCCGGAGCTTTCACCCACTCGCCCTTGATAGCGGTCTTCTCACCGTAGGAAACGGACCAGTAAGCTTCAAATCCTCGGAAATGATCGATACGCAGGATATCCAGGGATTTTAACTGATGGCGGATTCGTGAGATCCACCACGAGAATCCGTCTTTTTGGTGTGCTTCCCATTCATATAGAGGATTGCCCCACAATTGTCCGGTAGCGGAGAAGTAATCCGGAGGAACTCCGGCAACTTTCAGCGGATAACCGTCGGGATCCAGCTGGAACAATTCCTTGTTCGCCCATACGTCGGCGCTGTCCATGGATACGAAGATGGGGATATCGCCGATGATCTTTATTCCCCGCTGATTAGCGTAATCTTTAAGCGCGAGCCATTCTTCATAGAAGATAAACTGCAGGAACTGGTAGAAACCGATCTGCTCTTTCAGTGTTTTGCGCAGAGTATTCTTGAAGTCCTCTGTCGGCATCCGGTATTCTTCTTCCCATTCAAGCCAGCTTACGCCGTCGTTTTCCTCTTTGCACGCCATAAATAGTGCATAATCGTCAAGCCAAAAGCTTTCTTTGCGGATAAATGAAAGAAATGCCTGATAAGTATTCTTCTTTTGATATTCTGCACTGGAAAAACGGGCGTAGGCTTTCCGGAATAAAGACTGTTTCCAGGGAATGACGCTTCCGTAGTCAATATGGTCAGGGTCGTACTCCGGGATATCCGCCAGGTCTGCGGAAATAAGGAGTCCTAATTCCGTCAGGTGATCCGGGCTGATCAGAAGCGGCTGTCCGGCATAGGCAGAGAAGCTCTGATATGGGGAATCACCGTAACCGGTATGAGTCAGGGGAAGGATCTGCCACAGATGCTGTCCGGCCTTCTCAAGAAAATCAACGAAATCATAAGCCTTCTTACCAAGGTCGCCGATACCGTAAGGGGAAGGCAGGGATGTGGGATGCAGCAGGATCCCGGAAAATCTTTCAGTACTGTTCATAAGATATCTCCTTAAACTAGATTTTATAAATACTAATATAACGCCATATTGTAGAACCGAATCAATTATACTACAAAATTGGAATTTTTCCTAGAGTTACTGTGTATGATATTAGGGAGAAATCCTTAAAGATTCGGGAGGGCGCTATGGGAAACAGGCATCTTGCCGTGCTGATTCTGGTCCTCTTGACCCTGACGGCATGTTCTATAAGCAAGACGGACGAAAAAAAAATAAGAGACGTAGAGTTTACGGTACTTGATAAAGAAGACATCCCGGAGGAATTTACACTTCGGATTGAGGAAGCAAAAGAAGAGCCTATGAAGTTAAGCTATGCCGACAAGGGTTATCTGTATATAGCCAGAGGTTACGGGGTTAAAAAGACCAGCGGGTACAGCGTGAATGTCAGCAGGTGCTATGAGACGGAACAAGGAATACATATAAATACCAGCCTGCTGGGACCAGGAAAAGAAGAAAAGATCCTGAAGAAAAAGACATACCCTTACGTGGTGGTCAAGATGGAATATACCGACAAGCCCATAGAATTTGATTAGGAGGTCCGGATATGGAATATGTAACAAAGCAAATGCAGACTTACAAGACGGGGAATACGATCATGGATCAATTCTATATTGATGATGATTACAATGTCCCTGACGTAAAGAACGATGTGAAGAAGGTGATCTTGGGAGAAGGGACGATCACCGTTGAAGATATGAAAGTGGTGGAGAATTACATAAGAGTGGCGGGAAAACTGAACTTTAAGGTCCTCTATGTGACAGAGGAGGGAGAAGTACGTCTTTCCTGCCTGGAAGGAAGGACTCCGTTTGAGGAAATGATATATCTGGAGCGGGAGCCGGTGGGACAGTTATATATCCAGTCTTCAAGCGCAGATCTGACTGTAAGTACGATCCATTCCAGAAAACTGAATATCAAGGCGCTGGTGGAATTGGCTGTCTGCTCGGAGGGGCAGCAGGAGGCAGAGCTTACGGTAGATATCGAAGGCGAAGCGCCCTTGCATAAGAGATTTGAAAGCAAAGAATTCCTGAAAGTATTCACGACGAAGAAGGATACATACCGGATCAAGGAGGAAGTTTCGATAGGCGGGACGAAGGAGAATGTCGGGACATTACTCTGGACGGAAGTAACGAGCCGCAGATTAGACACCCGCATAGAACAGGATGAATTGAAGATTCAGGGAGAGCTTTTGCTGTTCTGCTTTTATGAATCTTTGGACGGAAAGACAGACTGGATCGAGCAGTCCGTGCCGTACGAAGGGCGAATAGAGTGCTACGGGGCGCAGGATTCCATGTATCATCAAGTCTATCCGGAGCTTACGGATGTAAATATTGACGTCAAGATGGATGAAGATGGAGAGATGCGTCTTATCGGAGTAGAAGCGACGTTGGAAGTCCGTCTGACCGTGTATGAAGAGGAGAAGATGGATATTCTGGCGGATGCCTATTCTCTGCAGCAAAACTGTATGCTGAAAACGACAGAAGAGGATTTGGAGAGGCTGCTTCTTCAGAATCATTCAAAATGCAAAGTGACGGAGCAGTTATCCCTGCCGGAGATCAAGGATGATATTCTCCAGATATGCCATAACAGCGCAAGGATTCAGGTAGAGCACACGGAAGTGACGGAGCAGGGACTTCAGATTGAGGGCGTCCTGCATATCAGTTTCCTGTATGTGAAAGCGGACGACGCAGTTCCTTTCGACACATGGCAGGGGATGGTGCCGTTCACATACCTGTTGGAAAGTAATGAGACGGCGAAGGATATGACGTTTGGCCTTACATATGCCGTAGAGCAGGTATCAGTCGGGCTTATGGGAACGGATGAGATCGAAGTTAAGGCTGTGCTGGCTTTCAACAGTTTCCTGAAGAGACCGGTTAAGATTAGGAACATCAAAGAGATAGAATTTACGCCGTTCGATATGGAAGAGATGGAAAAGAGGCCGGGAATTACGGGATATATTGTTCGCGACGGTGATATTTTGTGGGATTTGGCGAAAAAATATAATACAACGGTAGAAGGGATTATGGAAGTAAACGAATTAGAATCAGAAGAGATAAAAGCCGGCGACAGAGTATTGATTTTTAAAGAAAATATGAGTATACTATAAGCATACTGTATACAAAATGCAGAAGAAAAGAAAGCCGAATATGTCATATGCTCCCGTTTCCTCTTTGTACCTGGACGCTGCGGGGGAGAATATGATAATCGAAGGAGAAAACATATGGATAAATTGGATTTGAGAGCGTTGGGAAAGATTAATCTGGGTCTGGATGTGTTGGGAAGACGAGAGAACGGATACCATGACGTACGTATGGTCATGCAGACGGTCTATCTATACGACCAGATCCGGATAGAAAGGAAGAGAGATCCGGGAATCAGCATCTCTACGAACCTCTACTATCTTCCGGTTAACGAGAATAATCTTGCTTATCAGGCGGCGGAGCTTCTGAGAGCGGAATTTGGGATAAAAGACGGGGTGAAGATCAGTTTGGATAAGCATATCCCGGTAGCGGCAGGGATGGCGGGCGGAAGTGCAGACGCGGCGACGGTACTTTTTGGGATGAACCGTATGTTTGAGCTGGGGCTTACGCAGCAGGAATTGATGGAGAGGGGCGTGAAGCTCGGGGCGGACGTACCGTATTGTATCATGCGGGGTACGGTATTGGCGGAAGGAATCGGTGAAAAATTAACTCCCCTTACTCCGATGCCCAGATGTTATGTCCTGATCGCCAAACCTTCGGTGAGTGTCTCGACGAAACTGGTCTATGAAAAACTGGATTCTCATGAGATCGAACATCATCCGGATATAAACGGGATCATAGAGGGGCTTAAAAAGCAGGATCTGTCTCTGACGGCGTCCTGTATGGGCAATGTGTTGGAAAAGGTTACGATAGAGGAATATCCGGTTATAGAGGAGATCAAAGAGGTTATGAAGCGAGAGGGCGCTCTGAACGCGATGATGAGCGGCAGCGGTCCCACGGTCTTCGGCCTGTATGACGATAAGCGAAAGGCGAGAAACGCAGCGTTCCGGATCAAAGAACGGCGGCTGGCAAGGCAGACTTACGTGACCAGTGTACACAATGCGAGGAGGAGATAGGAGATGGAACTGAAGGTTAATATGAATGAATATCTTCCTTTAAGAGATGTGGTGTACAATACTTTACGGCAGGCAATTCTGCGGGGCGAGTTAAAACCGGGTGAACGGCTGATGGAGATCCAGCTTGCGAATAAGCTTGGCGTCAGCCGAACCCCGGTGCGCGAAGCCATCAGGAAGCTGGAGCTGGACGGACTTGTGCTGATGATCCCGCGGAAAGGCGCGGAAGTAGCAGATATCTCCGAGAAGAGTCTGAAGGATGTGTTAGAGGTTCGTAAAGCCCTGGAAGAACTGGCGGTACAGCTTACCTGCGAGAAGATCAGCAAAGCGCAGATCGCGGAGCTTAAACAGGCGGCGGAAGAGTTTAAGAAGATATTGAAGAGCAACGATATTACACAGATTGCGGAGGCAGACGTAAGATTCCACGACGTGATCTATATGGCGACGGATAATCAGAAGCTGATCCAACTGCTGTATAATCTGCGTGAGCAGATGTACCGGTACCGTGTGGAATATCTGAAGCGGCCGGGGG